>Ga0209633_10001994_pt1 | contig 20212 bp, 19 predicted proteins | sample Cruoilmetagenom1_FD_187290 | JGI IMG/M metagenome (GOLD analysis project Ga0209633, IMG submission 187290) | Oil polluted marine microbial communities from Coal Oil Point, Santa Barbara, California, USA - Sample 1 (SPAdes) (version 2) | ecosystem: Environmental > Aquatic > Marine > Oil seeps ... | reverse complement strand
AAAAAACCCGTGACCGTGCGTGAATTGAAAGCAGACGGCGCGGTTACGGTTCTTTTGAAAGATGCGTTTCAGCCAAATTTGGTGCAATCCATAGAGCATAATTTGGCGTTCATTCATGGCGGGCCATTTGCTAATATTGCCCATGGCTGTAACAGCGTTGTGGCGACCCAGACCGCGCTTAAAATGGCAGATGTGGTTGTCACTGAAGCTGGCTTTGGCGCAGACCTTGGGGCAGAGAAATTTCTTGATATTAAATGCCGTCAATCGGGTCTGCGTCCTGACGCGCTTGTTTTGGTATGCACCGTGCGGGCTATGAAAATGCAAGGCGGCGTGGCGAAAAACGATCTGCTGCCAGAAAATGTTGAAGCGGTCAAAGAAGGCTGTGTGAATTTGCGCCGTCATATCAATAATATGCGCGCTTTTGGCCTTGATCCAATTGTGGCGCTTAACCATTTTGTTCACGACACGGACGCAGAAATAGATGCTATTGGCGCGGTTTGCGCTGATGAAGGTGTGGTGATGGCGGTGTCAAAGCATTGGGCCGAGGGCGGGGCGGGCGCGATGCCATTGGCCGAAGCCGTGAAGGCGCAGCTAGATGGTTTTAAAACTAATGTGCAGTTGATTTATAAAGATAAAGACACATTGCCCGCGAAAATCGAAGCTGTTGCTACGACGATTTACGGCGCCAAAGATGTCACATTTTCGGCTGAGGCCGCGCGGTCACTGCGCGAGATTAAAAAAATGGGTTTTGCTCATTTGCCTATATGTATCGCCAAAACCCAAAACAGTTTCTCGACCGACCCTAAAAAACTAGGCGCGCCTACGGGCCATACGGTTGAGGTGCGCGAAGCTACATTGTGCGCGGGCGCAGGCTTTGTTGTCGCCATTTGCGGAACGATTATGCGTATGCCTGGCCTGCCGCGCCACCCCGCTGCGCTTGATATTGGCCTTGATGATGACGGTGAAATTGTCGGGCTTTCATAAGGAAGCCTTAGGAATTGACAAATAGGCGCATTGTCAAGAAGCGTGGCCGCAGGCCCGATTGGGCGTGGGGCTGGCTGTGTAAATCACTGAGCGCTGGCAAAAAAAACTATTATTTTGGCCCAGAATATGTGAGGAGACATTGTAGTAAAATTGTATTTGCGTTGCCGCGTTAAGCGGTACGCATATTTGGAGACATTATGACTATTCATTTGCATAAAAACGATTTGCCTGATGGTTTGGATTTTGGAAAATCTGTGGCTATTGACACGGAAACGCAAGGCTTGTCTTTGGTGCGCGATAAACTGTGCCTCGTGCAGCTCTCTGCTGGTGATGGCGACGCGCATATTGTGCAGATGGACAGGGATACATATGACTGCCCAAATTTGAAAGCCCTGTTGGCTGACGCAAATGTCGAGAAAATTTTTCATTTTGCTCGTTTTGATGTGGCTATGATTAAGCGTGATCTTGGCGTGGCTATGACACCTATTTATTGCACAAAAATCGCTTCTGGGCTTGTGCGTACATATACGGACGCGCACGGCCTTAAAAACCTTTGCAAAGAGCTGTTAAACATTGATCTGTCCAAACAGCAGCAAAGCTCTGATTGGGCCAGCGAAAGCCTAAGCAAATCACAGCTAGAATATGCTGCCGCTGATGTTTTGTATTTGCATAAATTACAGCGGATATTAACAGCGCGGCTTATGCGCGAAAATCGGTATGAAATGGCGAAGGCTTGTTTCGACTTCTTGACCACGCGCGCACAGCTCGACATTGGCGGCTGGCAAGATGTGGATATTTTCTCCCATAATTTCAGATAATTGGCTTAGCTGGGTTGGCGGTACCGCAGACTTGCGCGCGCGCCGCAGGGCTGGTAAACAATGGCCAATGTGCGCTGCACGTCCTTATCAGGAATTATGAATGACCAAGCGGGTTGGATTTACGAATATCACTGCGGGCGCGCTGTTGCATGCTTACCGCCGTATGGCCGTGGATTTAGGTGGCCCTGCGCGCGCGGTTAACTTAAGTGTTGCGCGCGTTCCAGAGTTTACCGCTTTGCCAACAAGCTTAGCCCTGGGTGACGCGGCCCAAGGGCTTAAACTACTTGATGGGCGATTTGGTCTTGGCTCACAGACATTGGATGTGGGCGCGCATGGGGATCCATGGTCAAATGCCGCGCCGTCCGAAGTGTTCGCTGACCGGCTTCATAGTTTTATCTGGCTAGATGATTTGTGTGTTTTGGGCGCGAAGAAAAAACGCGCAAAACATGACCCTAAACTATCTGCCAAAGCTGCGCTACGTGCCCAGCAACTCGTTGACCGATGGATCACGCTGTTTGGGAAATGGAACCCCTATGCGTGGCAAAATGATATTTTGGCGCGGCGTGTGTTTTCATGGCTAGCCAATGGGGGGCAGTTGTTTTCTGACAATGCGCAAACTCCAGAAAACATAGAGCGGCGCACAAGCCTTTATCGGCAGCTCAAACGAATTAGAAATACACATAAACGAACGCCTGCGGGCATCACGCGGCTAAAGGCAGCGGCCTGTTTGGTTATGGGCGGCGCTTGTTTTACGGGCAAGCAAGACGGGTTGCTTGACCGTGGGCTTGATCTGCTTGACGAAGAAATTCATTTGCAAATATTATCAGACGGTGGCCATGTTAGCCGTAGCCCTATGCAGGCCGCGCAAGCGCTTGAAATTTTGACAATTACTGAAATGGCCTTGGCTGCTCGCGAAATAACGGGCTCTAAAGAGATCCAGCGGGCCATTGATCGCCTTACACCCATGTTGTCGTTTTTTAGCGCTGAGGATGGTGGCCTCTTTAGTTTTAATGGAGGCGGCGAAGGTGACCCTGAACGGCATAAGGCACTTATTTCTTTTGCGCGGATTAAGGCCAAGCAATTTGGCTATGCGCCACACACGAAATACCAAAGGCTCGAAAAAAACGGCACAATAGTTATGATCGATGTGGGCGAGACAAGCCCTCGCCATTTCGACCTTGACGCCCACCTTGCGCCACTAGCGTTTGAAATGGCGACGAGCGGGGGACGTCTTATTGTTAATTGCGGTTGGGACGCACGCCAGCCCCGTGATTGGCGGCAGCCTATGCGCGCAACGGCGGCGCATTCTACACTTGTATTAGGCGGGCAAAGCGCGGGGGAATTGGTCGATAGCGCACTGGGCTGCAAAGTTTTAGGCCCAGCCGTATTAGAGGCAGCGGGGCCCGTATCTTGTAAGCGTAATGAGCAAGAAAATGGCACATGGCTACAAACCGCTCATGAGGGGTATAGGCGCAGGTTTGGCCTTACCCATCATCGCCGTCTTTATGTAAATGTGCTGGGTGATGACGTGCGCGGCGAAGACAGTCTGTCTGTGCCGATGGGCGCGGCACCTCTCACCCGCGAAGAAATTCCGTTTGAAATAAGGTTTCACCTCCACCCAGATGTTAAAGTTACTTTGGCACAAGACCAACGTAGTGCGCTTCTGATACAGCCCGGCGGTGTTGGCTGGCGGTTTCGCACGGATGGAGGCCCGTTGCATCTTGAAAAATCAGTGTACCTTGCCCACGGGTCTCGCCCGAGACGCTCCGAACAATTGGTTGTTTATGGGCGCGCTTATGGCGATGGGGACGGGCAAGCGCGCTCCAACCGCGTGCGTTGGTCTTTGAAAAAAATGGGTGACATGAATACATCTGGTAAGACTAAATAATGGCTGGTAAGCGCGCGCCATGGCTGACTAAATTATGGGTGACCCTGTATGATGCCTTGCTTGGCGGAGCGTGCATGTATGGGGTGATGAGGGTTCGCTATTTATACGAAGGCAAGCTTGCACCTGATTATATAGATATTCGTACGTCCGTTATTTTTACACTGTCTTGCGTTGTTGTTTGGACATTAGTAAAAGCCAACCGGGCTGTGTGGCGCTTTACATCGCTTGATGATATACGCTCGCTGCTAAGGGCTGTGATATTGGCGAGCTTGCTGACACCTGTTATCTTATTTTTGTTTTATGATAGGGCTGTTCATTTACCGCGCTCCGCGCCATTCATCAATGGCGTAGTGTTTTTTATTGCGCTTGTGTTAAGCCGCGCGGCAGTCTTGTTTCACCATAATGGCGATATCCGTGCATTGTTTAGAGCTGGTCAAAGCAGTAAGCCACCAGCCATTTTAGTTGGCCGTAGTCAGACTTTGCATAATTACATGCGTGACCATCTACAAAAAGCGCCTGACTATGCTTACCATATTCGCGGCCTCATCGAGACGGGCGGCGATCATAAAGGCCGCTCAATTCGCGGGGTACCCGTGATCGGTAATTTATCTGATGTAAAAGGCGTCGTTTCCAATATCGAGCGACTTCATGGGGCTAAGCCAACATTGATTTCTGTTGAAACTAAGACAGATAAACGCAAAGCTAGCACGCTGGTGAAGTTAGCTTCTGATATGGGCGCTTCATTGGTACGTATGCGTCCAGGTCGCCACGATACACTAACGCCATTTGAGGCAGCTGATCTAATAGGTAGGCAAGCAAAGTCCCTTGATATGGCGCCCGTAGGTAGACTTGTGAAAAATAGGTGCGTTGTAATAACGGGGGCTGGCGGCACGATTGGATCAGAGCTTGTGCGCCAAGTCGCCGCTTTTGAACCGAAACATTTAGTACTGATTGATGCGTCCGAAATGAATTTATATACCATCGACCAAGAGCTACGTGAAAATGAAGATGTCTCGTTTACGGCATATCTTGGCAATGTTTGTGATAGTGCCCATATGGATGAAATTTTCACCCGTGAAAAGCCCAATTTAATCATACACGCGGCAGCTCTTAAGCATGTTCCGCTAATGGAAACGAACCCGATAGAAGCCGTTCTTACGAACGTTGGCGGGACTAAAACCATGATCGATATGGCAATTAAACATAATGTGGAGAGCTTCACTTTGATCTCTACTGATAAGGCCGTAAACCCGAATAATATCATGGGCGCAAGCAAGCGAATTGCGGAAATGTTGACCATGGCAACGGCTATGAACAAGGCGGATATATCCGCTGCGGCGGTTCGGTTTGGAAATGTGCTGGCTTCCAATGGTTCTGTCGTGCCTTTATTCGAGCGCCAGATTGAAAATGGCGGGCCAGTGACGGTGACCCATAAAGACGCGACTAGGTTCTTTATGACGACCGAAGAAGCGGCAGCTCTTGTGCTACAAGCGGCGGCGCTTAATGGCGGGCAACGCAAAGAGTCTTCGGCCATATATGTTCTTGATATGGGCGACCCCGTTAACATCACACGGCTTGCGCGGCAGCTTATTCGCTTGCGGGGTTTTGTGCCTGATAGGGATATAGAAATTACATTTACGGGTCTGCGTCCAGGCGAAAAATTGACTGAAAAGCTGACTGGGGAAGAAGAGTTTCTCGAAACGACTTATGTAAAAGGCATCTACCGTTTTAAAGGAGGCGTCAATGAATTGCCCTCGGTTGAAAAGCGTATTGAGACTTTGCTCAAAGCTGCGCAGGCGCGCTCTCGTAGTGATGTAAAAAAAGCCCTTGCCGCTTTGGTGCCTGAGTTTGAACCCAATGGGGGGCTATCCTAAATTTATGGGGCGTGTTAGCGGGAACGTAAATCTAACCAAAGTGATTCCCAGCGAAAGCGATATTATGTCCCACCAGCTCACCCCCATCAAAACCGCCCTTATTTCTGTCTCTGATAAATCTAAACTGCTTGAACAAGCCAAAGCTTTGGCGGCATTTGGCGTGCGCCTGCTCTCGACCGGCGGTACCTACAAAGCGCTAAAGGCGGCAGGTCTTGACGTCACTGAGGTGGCGTCTGTGACAGGTTTTCCTGAAATGATGAATGGCCGCGTGAAAACCCTGCACCCAAGCATTCATGGCGGGCTTTTGGCTGACCGGGACATTCCTCATCATATGGCGTCTATGGACGAACATAATATCCCAAAAATTGACCTGCTCATTGTCAATCTCTACCCGTTTGAAGAAACAGTGGCGAGCGGGGCGGACTATGATACCTGCGTTGAAAACATCGACATTGGCGGCCCTGCTATGATCCGCGCGGCGGCGAAAAACCACAAACATGTGGCAGTGTGTGTTGATAGCGTGAGCGTAGATAAACTCTTGGGAGATATGGCGCAGCATGACGGCGCGACCTGCCCGAAATTTCGTAAAAAACTAGCGCAAAAAGCCTATGCCCGCACGGCGCAATATGACGCCGCCATATCAAATTGGTTTGCGCAGGCGCTAGACATAAAGACTCCAAGCTTTATCGCGCAAGGCGGAGAGCTACGCCAATCACTACGCTATGGTGAAAACCCGCACCAATCTGCGGCGTTTTACACATCTGGCAAAGCCCGCCCTGGAGTCGCGTCGGCGCGGCAAGTGCAGGGCAAGGAGCTGTCCTATAACAATATCAACGACACGGACGCCGCCTTTGAACTCGTAGCGGAATTTGATCAAGACACCCCCGCCGTTGCCATCATCAAACACGCTAATCCGTGCGGTGTGGCGCAAGGGAAATCTTTCCTATCGGCCTATAAAGCCGCGCTGGCCTGCGATCCTGTTTCGGCCTTTGGCGGCATTGTCGCGCTCAATGGTACACTTGATGTCAAAACTGCCAAAGCCATCACCAAAGTGTTCACCGAAGTTGTCATCGCGCCCGATGCAGACGAGGACGCGCTTGCGATTTTGGCCAAAAAGAAAAATGTGCGCGTGCTACTCACAGGCGGCCTTCCTGATGTGACCGAGCCCGGCCAAACCATGCGCAATGTGGCGGGTGGTTTTTTATTGCAAGATCACGACAATGGGCATTTGTCCGAGAGCGATTTAAAAGTTGTGACCAAGCGCCAGCCAACTGATGCCGAAATGAGCGATATGTTATTTGCATGGCGCGTCGCCAAACACGTTAAATCCAACGCCATTATCTATGTCAAAGACGGCTCAACTGCAGGCGTGGGCGCAGGCCAAATGAGCCGCATTGATAGCGCGAGAATAGCCGCGCGCAAAGCCGAAGACGCGCAGGCCGCCGCAGGTTGGGACGAGCCCCGCACCAAAGGCTGCGTCGTCGCGTCCGATGCCTTCTTCCCCTTCGCCGACGGTCTTCTCGCCGCCGCCAAAGCCGGCGCCACCGCCGTCATCCAGCCCGGCGGCTCCATCCGCGACGACGAAGTGATTGCGGCAGCCGATGAAGCGGGCCTTGCAATGGTGTTTACAGGGATGAGACATTTTAGACATTAATATGAAGCTAGCCTAGCCTTCGTAATGTTGCTACAAGCTATGTATGTTAACACAGCTCCTTATCGGCGGGTTTTTGATTACGATGACGATTGCCGTGCAGGCCGTTATTATTGGGATTGTTGAAACGCTGTTTAATCGGTCTCGCGCCTGGCTGGTCAAGCCGCCGCGTATTGCCAAGCTGGTTTTAGCGCTCACTGCTGTTGTCCTGTGTATTATGATCGGGGTGAGCATTAGCGCTTGGTTATGGGCAGGCGTATACATGTGGCTTGGGGTATTTGAGAGCCTTGAAACATCCGTGTATTATTCAATTGTCAATATGACCACGCTTGGGTTTGGTGATATTATTATTACTAAAGAGTGGCGTATTTTGGCGGCGCTTGAAGCGGCTGATGGCTTGATTATATTTGGCCTCTCTACGGCCTATCTCATGGAATTTATTTCGGAGCTTCGTACCTCCCAGCGCGAGTATTTGGACCAGCATAAAAAGTCTTTGCAAAGACGGCAACAAATTAAGAAACAATCCAAGACCCGTTTGGACGAATAGGGATGCGGCTCACATAATTGTGAAACACGGCCTAGCTGAGCGCGGTAGTGTTGCGGGAACTTAGAAAAGGAAATCAATATGTATACTCTAATCGGAAACCCTATGACCCGCGCAATTCGCGTAATTTGGTGCATGGAAGAGCTGGGCGTTGACTATGAAATCGTTCCAGCAGCGCCTGGCAGTGACGAGGCGAAGCAATATAACCCGTCGGGTAAAGTTCCGGCGCTTAAGGTCGGCGACGATGTAATTATCGACTCGGTTGCTATTTGCCAGTTTTTGGCTGACCGCCATGACGGGCTGACATATCCTGCGGGCAGTATTGAGCGCGCGAAAATGGATAGCTGGATACATTTTGTCGCCGACGAAGTTGATCATGCATGCTGGGTCTGGGCCAAACACGATTGGATTTACCCCGAAGGTATCAAAGCCGAGAACGTCAAGCCTGCCTGTGCGCTTGAGTTCAAAAAAGCTATGGAGCATCTGGAAGTGCGCCTTGGTGACAATAAATATGTTATGGGCGACAAATTCACCATCCCCGATATTTTGCTAGGCCAGTGCGCTAATTGGGCGGCGGGCATGTGCAAGTTTGAACTACCAGGCGGCAAAGTCGGTGCCTATCTTGACCGCGTGCGGGCACGCCCTGCACTGAAACGGGCTCGTGAAACCCAAAAAGGATAGGGCTGTAGGGCACTGCTAACTATCTGTTATTTAACGTAGGCAGGCATTGAGTTTGCGCGGCAGGGCCTGTAAATACAGCACATGAAAGTTAAATTTACTACAATAATGCCGTTAGCAATTTTGACCGCACTTGGCGCGGCGCCCATTGGTGGTGCCGCGTGGGCGCAAAGTGCTGCCCAAGAAACTATGCCGATTGTTGACTTTGATCTACGGCATAAAGCTTGCCTGGAGAAAATCGCCCAAGACGCGGATACAGCCTATGAAGAGGCGATGATTTGGCAAGGTGATGGTGGCGGGCGGCGGGCGCGTCACTGTGTTGCCATGTCTTTATTTGCGCTTGGGCATGCCGATGAAGCGGCGTTTAGACTTGAGAAACTCGCCAAAGCGCCAGATGGAGGTACACCTGCCATGCGCGCAGATTTTTATGTTGAATCAGCTAATTTATGGCTCGAAGCGGGCCTGCCACGCAAAGCTTATGACGCGGCGAGCGCGGGCTTAAAGCTTGTGAAATCAGATGCAGATTTACGAATTGTTCGCGCGCGTTCCTATGCCGCCATGGAGCGCTGGGATTACGCAGAAACGGATTTGTCATCAGCACTGACGTTTAATCCAGACCATGCCCGGGCTCTGCGTTACCGCGCCGATGCGCGCCTTCGTCAAGGTAAGCTAGAACAAGCCAGACAAGATATTGATAGCGCGCTTAAAATCGACGGTAAAGATATCGACAGCTTGCTAGTGCGGGGCAAGATTAATGAAGCTATGAGGCTTGAAAAATTAAAAACAAGCGCCCCTTAAAATACCCACTAAGGCAGCCGCTCTACTGCCCAATTTGCTGCCTCGCGCAACACGTCATCATCAGCATTACTATGGATCCGCGCCGAGTCTTTAAGGTCGGCTCTGCCTGAATTGCCAATGGCATACATGACATTGCGCATAAACCGTGCCCAGCCTATGCGCTTAATCGGGGAGCCAGAAAAGTGAACACGAAATTGTGGCTCCGAGAGGCGTGACAAATCTTTCAAGTTAGGCGCTAGTAGGTCATCGCGGGCCTGCAATTTTGTTTCGTTTGCCGTTTGTGCAAACTTATTCCACGGGCACACGGCCAAACAATCATCGCACCCATAAATTCGATTGCCAAGTTTCGTACGTAGCTCAAGCTCAATCGGGCCTTTGTGCTCGATGGTCAGGTATGAAATGCAGCGCCGAGCATCTAGCTTATAAGGCGCGGTAAACGCATTGGTCGGGCAAATATCAAGGCAGTCGCAGCACTTACCGCAATGGTCAATTTCTGGCTCGTCCGCTGTCAGTTTAGCTGAACTTAAAATTACGCCAAGAAACAACCACGAGCCAAATTCGCGGCTGACTAAATTAGTGTGCTTGCCTTGCCAGCCAAGGCCAGCCAAACCCGCTAGTGGTTTCTCCATCAAGGGCGCCGTATCAACAAAGACCTTAACATCGCCGCCAGCGTCCCGCGCAATCAGTGCAGCGAGTTCCTTCAGCTTTCCCTTGATCAAAGCATGGTAATCTTTGTTACGTGCATAGACGGATATGGTCGCTTTTTCTGTCTTGGCAAGTGTCACTAATGGGTCGGTATCTGGGCCGTAATTAAACCCTAAAACTATGGCAGATTTCGCCTCTCGCCACATGTTTTGTGGGTGGCTGCGCCGCTCTCGCGTCTCATTCATCCACGCCATGGTTCCGTGGTGGTTTTTATCTATAAACTCGCCTAGCCAGTCGCCATATTTATCGTCAAACTTCTTTAGGTCAGCGATGCCAAATGCAGCAAACCCTAACGCCCGCGCGCGGGTTTTGATAACCTTTAGCGTTTTAGCATGATCTAATTGCGTCATTGCTCTAATTGAACGATCGCATTGAGCCGTTCCGAATAAAGGCGCGCACGTTCGTCAATGAGTTCATAATATTGTACATCTATTGGTTCAATTTTTTCTTCAATTTCTTCTATTGAAAGGTCGCTCGCATAAAGGGCTATAGATTGTTCGTGTAAAGCAATGATTTGTTTCTCAACCTCAAACGCTTCGAAAAAATTACTTTCCGTACTCATGATAGCACGAAAAAATGCTTTCTCTTGCTGCGTTCTATAGGCAAATTTTCCCTTGCGTATTGTGGCGAACTGATCTTGCGTGATTTTTTTACTCGAATTAATATATTTCTTGGCGACAATTACTTCCATTTTCATGTTTTCAATTAATGGGAGTCTCGTTTTTTGAGTTGAGGTGTCTAAAATACTTAACTTAGTCAGGGCCATCTCATGTAAAGCAAATTGGTTGTCGGCTAATAATAACTGAAGGAAATTGTGTTGTGGATTATCTTTGGCTATGGTCAAAATGGCTGTGGTAATAGTGCCATTGTCAGCAATAATCACTTTTCGTCCTGCGTCGACCTGTGCAAGTAAAAGTTCTGTAATCGCTGTGTCATCACCGCTTCTAATACGCTTAAAAATAGCAGAGAATCCAGCAGCTATTTGAATTCCGCCTTCAACAAAGTCATCAAGGTTGTTTCTTTCGACAACAAATGAATTACGCATTTCTGGTGAGGTTGAAAATGGTGGCGGCGGGGGTAAGTTTTTGGCGCGCGTGCGCAGCGCAGGAATATTGCGATTAAGATTTTTTTCCCAAATTTTTACGGCTTCATCAAATTTCTTTTGTGTGGCTTTATCATCGGCATAAGCATAGCTTAATATTATATCGATAGTTTCAATGTCTTGTAGCAATATTACATCGTCAATTATCCCTAGATATTCCTCTTTCCAAACGGCAAGCGCGGTAACTTCATCTAAAGCTCTTTGTTGCCCAAATGATTTGCCAGTGAAGGTACACATCAATAATATGCTTATCAAAAGCGCAAAAAGTGAACGGAAAACCCCATTCTTGTGGTGGCCATTAAGAGATATTGCGATCATAGTGGCTCCTTAGATTTTAAAAGTCTAAATCAGCATAATGCCGCGGCGCGCGCAAGCCTGGAACCATATCTTTTAACAGTGGGCGAAATGAGGGACGTGATTTTAATTTTTGGTACCAATCTTTCAAGGCGCTTCGGCTCTCCCAATTAATCTCGCCCAGATAGTCAAGGCATGATAGGTGCGCGCCGCCAGCAAGATCGGCGAGGCTAAGGGTGCGCCCCGCGAGCCAGTCGCGCTGCTCAAGTAACCAATTAAGATAATCCAAGTGAAATTTTAAATGCTCGCGGCCAATACGAAGCGTTGATGGGGCGGGCGCGCCCGCGCCTGACAGGCTTTTCTCTAGCCGTTCTGTCAGAATATAAGCGTTGACATCACCTGCAAATTTTACGTCAAACCAATGGGCAAGCCTGCGCACTTCGGCCCGCGCTGTGGGCGTAGCTGGCAGTAAAGCGCCGCGCGGGCTAGGGTCGTCCGCTACATATTCGCAAATAGCGCGCGCCGTACTTATCACGGTTTTTCCGCTAGCCGTATCTTCAACAAGGCAGGGCGGAACCCCCTCGATGCACAGGTGCAAAAAGTCTTCATCAGGCGCCCACGGGCTAACTGATACCAATTTCACCTTTAATTTTTTTTCGGCCAAAGCCAGTCGCGCTTGGCGCGAATCTGGGTCTAGGGGCCAATGATAAAGTGTTCTCATAACCTTTACCTAATCTTAAGGGATTAACTAATGATTATGCTTGTGCTCATGATTTTGGTTTTGCTTGAAAATAGCATTGCCGTGCTGATGGTGGCAGCCAGCTGGATGAGGGTGGATGAGTATATCGGCGGCAGGGTAAGCCTCCATCATTCTTTGCTCTGCTAAAACAACAATATCATGAGCTTCGCTAAGGGAGAGCTGATCGGCAAGGTCAAGCTGCATTTGGATGTGAACATGGGGGCCTGCTGCGCGGGTACGCAGATCGTGGACGCCGTTAATGCGTTTGTCCTGCATGGCAAGCTCTTTGATGAGCATACGTTCTTTTTCAGGTAATTCTTGATCCATCAATTGTGACCAGGCTAAGCGGCCAACCCTGTAGGCAGTGTAAAATAGCCAGAGCGCAATGCCAACGCCAACAAAAGCGTCAGCGCGCGGGAAAATATTTTGGCTCGTCAGAATAATACCCAAAATCACTGCAACATTGGCAGACATATCCGCAATAAAATGAGCGCGGTCGCCTTTAACGGCCAAAGACCCTGTAGCTTTTATGGCCCAGCTCTGTGCAATGAGCAGCCATGTGGTGAGTAATATGGCGAAGACCATGGCGGCAATAGCATAACCGCCATGGGTAAGAGTATGGGCCGTTTCCACTTTTTCAGCGGCAGTTTCCAATAAATGCACAGCGGCTAAAGTAATCAAGCAAACTTGGAGGACTGCGGAGAAACCTTCTGCTTTGCCGCGTCCAAACCGGTAGCGCTCATCAGGCGCGCGCGCTGCAAATCTTACGGCAAAAAAACTGGACAGTGCGGCGATAAGATCAAGGCTAGAATGCACTAGTGATGACAGTATGCCCACCGACCCCGACTCGCGAAAGACAATCAATTTAATGGTTATAAGCAGCACGCCAATGCCAACCGAGAGCATAGTGATGCGCTTGGTAATGCGCGAGCTTTCCCGCGCAGACAAGCGCCCAGGCCGTCCTGCGCGAAAGGAAATGTCCTTGCGCGGCGGCAGTTTTTGCTGGTTGTCTTTTGTTGTCGTCACAGTGTCTCGGATTTGCAATTATATAGGCTGTTATAACCTTACTAAAGTGCATATAGGGGATGTGGGCTGTGCAATCAATGCCCAGTTGACCGCATGAACTGAGTTTGTTTATGCGAGGGGGTGTTTGCTATGTACTAATTGTTTGAGGCGTTCATCAAGCACATGGGTGTAAATCTGTGTCGTAGAAATATCCGAATGACCAAGCAGTTTTTGGACGCTTCGCAAGTCCGCGCCATTGCTAAGCAAATGCGTTGCAAAGGCGTGGCGCAACACGTGGGGGGATATTTTGCTGGCGTCCAGTTTCGCGTGCCGCGCTAAATCTTTTAAAGTTTGCGCAAATCGCTCGCGGGTCACATGGCCAAGGCGGCCACCTGATGGAAACAAGAATTTTTCGGCGCGAGATTTAGCAATGTCATTGACGGGAAGGGTAGTTTTACGCACTGTTTTCCATTCTTTAATGGCGCTCACCGCTTTGTCCGTTAGTGGCACCAACCGTTCTTTGCCGCCTTTGCCTTTGATGAATAGACATTTATCGCGGCGGCCTGTCGCGGCCAGCGGTAGACTTACAAGTTCGCTCACCCGCAATCCGCCCGCGTATAGTATTTCAAGCTGGGTAAGAAGCCTTATATCTTTGATGTCGTTCTTTTCTTCGGCGCAGGTGAAGAGCGTAGTGATGTCATTTTCGCTTAGGGTTTTGGGAAGGGCGCGACCTTGCTTGGGGCCTTTGAGCGCGCTGGCGGGGCTGTCTTTGCGCAGGCCCTCGCTTTGCAAAAATTTGTAATACTGTTTGATACCAGAAAGTCGCCTTGCGCTAGTTGACGCCGCAAGACCTTGCTTGGCCCAGGCCGCTAGCGCCGCTTCTATATGGCCCGTTCCTGCGGTACTTAGTGTTTTTCCAAAGGTTTTAAAATGTGTGTCGCACATTTCAAGATCTCGGCGATAGGCATTAATCGTGTTGATACTAGCGCCGAGCTCCGCGCTCATCATATCGAGGAATAAATCTATATAAGCGCTCATTTTTGCGCGGGAGGCGAAAGAAAATCTTGCGCGGCAAGCTGCCCTGCAAAGTCGTTTAGGCCCGCTTCGCGCAAGGCAAATAACAGACTAGCAAAGCTATCTGGGCTTAGTTCAAAAATTGGGATATCTGCAATGATTGCGGCGCTGCGTAGAGCAGTTTCCGCTTTTGCGCCTTGATTGGCTGCCGCGCGCAAAGCCAGCAAATCGGCAGAATTTATGGATTTACCTTTTAACGGAGTGGCTGCGGATAATTTTTGCTCGGCTTTGTCAGATAAATTTGCGCCCAATGCGACCGCAATATATGTGTCGCGTATGGCGCGCCTCTGCCGTTCGCCTTTGCTATCCAGACGAGTTTCAATATCTATCCCAAGTTCTCCCAGCAAAAATCCACCGCCAATAGCGTCGGCGGCAAGAGCAATGCGGGTCCGCCGTATGTCATCTTCGGGCACAGCTTCGTAAAGCCCGCGCAACGCATTAAGATCGCGGTTCTTTACAGCAATCCTCGTGAACAAGAGAGGGTCTTGTGCCGCTTGTAAGTTTGCGGGAATGATTGAAATGTCTTGCGCCAGTAAATCGGCAATGGGCGCGAAAACCCCTTGCTCGTTTGCGCGCAATAAAAGTGCATGGGCAAAAACCGCCCGGCCTTGCATATCTTGGCTTGATTGTAGTGCATTATACGCTTGCCCCCACTGGGCAGCGCTCCATATTTTTGTTGTTAACAAGGCATCGGCATTTTTCACAGGCGCAGCGGCGAAACTCGTGAGGATATCTCTTGTTTGCTGCGGCGATAGTATTCGTGCGCTAGCTGTGAAGGCGCTTAGCCGCACATCCATGTCTTGTTCTGCGTTTAGTGCTATGCCCGCTTGGAGGGTTGGCGGCAGGGCTGCGTGGCTGATTTGCTGTTTGTCAACAATCAGGCGCGCCATCGCTATATGTAAGGGCGTTTGTACAATACCAGTTTTGAAATTGGTTTTCTTGGGGAACAATAAATAATCCAGAAAAGCATAGAACCCATCGTCTTTGTGTTTGCTACGTTTCAGCAAATCTAACGTCAGTTCAGCCGCCGCGTTTTCTTCGCGCACATAATGGCAAAAAGCGCGCAATTTAGCCCAATAGGGCGCTTTTCGTTCTACGGTTTGCATGTCAGCTTGCGTACAAGCCTCAAGTGTCTCGCCGCCCATCAAAGCACGGTCCACAAACAATTTATGATAGACAGGTGCGCTGCGCCGTAAGCTCATTTGTTCCACTAATTTATCAAATGCGCTAAGATTGCCGCGCCGTAAAAGTGCGCCTAGTTTAGCGGCAATATAAGTTTCTCGCTCAGAAATGCTTGCTGCTTGCGGCGGAACCCCGCCTGAGTAAAGTGCCGCGCGCACGAACTGGTCGGCGGTTTCGCTAGGGGTTGGTTTAATGTTTTCAATAAGGCGTGCCGCACGTGCTGCGCTAGTGCCTTGCCAAAGTGATGAGTCGAGTCCAATTTGGCCTGCCCCTAGCAAGTCTGTGTCATAGGCGCTTGCTGTGCCTAGTTGTTCGACCTCGACTTGAGCAAAAGCAGGCAGTGCGTACGCTGCGGATGTTAAGATTGCTGCTACAATAAATTCACGTAAGTGCATAATAACCCTATCTTTCAAATGTATCTTCCACGTCAATAATGGTGTCTTGGCGATCAAGGTTTTTTGAATCAGCCCCTGCGAGCAGCCATAAAGCCGCGCCAATTAAGGCTAAAACCAAGATAAGAAGAAATATTTGAGATTTTTTCATTTTTAATTCCTATATGCTTTAGGCGAGTTTAACATTGAGACTATGGCTTTTTCCAGACATAGTAGTGTAAATGATGTGCTATTTTTTAAAATGGCATGAAAGAGGTAATAGATTATTAAAGGTTCAGGCATGAAGCCCGACAGTATTGAGCTCCGTAGCCGCTCCATCTCCTTGGTTGGATTGATGGGCGTGGGTAAAAGCACCATAGGCAGGCGTTTGGCAAAACGCTTGGAGATGCCTATTTTTGATTCAGACGACGAAATAGAAAAAGCTTCAGGGCGCACGGTAAAAGGCTATTTTCAGGAGCATGGCGAGACAGCGTTTCGTTCTGGCGAACGCAGAGTGATTAAGCGCTTACTTACAGACGATCCTATTATTCTTTCGACGGGCGGCGGCGCATTTATTCCAGCCGCTACGCGTAAAATTTTGCAGCAAAATAGCATTACGGTTTGGCTAAAGGCAGATTTTGATACTGTGATGGAGCGCGTCAGCCGCCAGCGCTCGAAACGGCCTCTACTGGATGTGCCTGACCCAGAAGCTGCTATGCGCGCACTTATGGACGCGCGATACCCTATTTATAGTAAGGCCCATCTTGTTGTGCCCGCAAATGCGACAACTCATGGCGTGACTGTTGATAAGGTCGTTGAAAACTTAAAGGCTTATTATGAGCGCTAACTGGGATACACTCAATGTTGATCTAGGGGCGCGGTCTTATCCGATTCATATCGGCAGTGGATTGTTGGAGCATGCCTATCAATTCGTTTGCCCATACCTTCAAGGCGACAAAATTGCAATCATTACAGACGAGACAATTGCTGCTTTACATATGCCAGAACTACATGCCGCGCTTAAGGGCGATGACATAACGGAAATTATCTTACCGCCTGGAGAAGGCACAAAGAGTTTTGCCGTTCTTGAAGATGTATTGGCGAAACTATTGGACGCAAATTTTTCACGCAGTGACACCCTCATTGCTTTTGGCGGTGGCGTGATCGGTGATCTTACGGGTTTTGCCGCTAGCGTTTTAAAACGCGGCTGTAATTTTATTCAAATCCCCACTACGCTTCTGGCGCAAGTTGATAGCTCTGTGGGCGGCAAAACGGCGATTAACGTGCCTGCTGGAAAAAACCTGGTCGGCAGTTTCTATCAGCCCAAAATGGTACTTATAGATACGGATGTGCTGTCGACACTGCCTGCGCGGCAGATGAAAGCAGGTTATGCGGAAGTCCTAAAATACGGCCTGATAAATGACCCCGGTTTTTATAACTGGCTTGAGAAAGAAGGCGCAAATGTCATTTCTGGAAAGCCCGATGCTCTCGCTCATGCCATTGCCACGTCTTGCGCTGCCAAGGCGGCGATTGTTAGACAGGACGAACGTGAAAACGGCGTGCGCGCGCTGCTCAATTTTGGCCATACATTTGCCCATGCCCTAGAGGGCTGTGCGGGGTATGATGGCAGTGTTTTGCACGGCGAAGCCGTTAGCGCGGGAATGTTAATGGCATTTGAGTTTTCCCACAAATCAGGTCTGTGCAAAGGGCAAGATGTGGAGCGGTTACGCGGGCATTTAAAGCGGCTTGAAATGCCGGTTTTTGATGATTTGCCCACTAAAGCCACAGCGGATCGGCGCGCTTTATTTGAGTATATGCAGCGTGATAAAAAGAACAAAGGTGCGGCGATGAATTTGATATTAGCGCGCGGCATAGGACAGGCGTTTGCGGCGCCGAATGTAGAGCAGTCAAATCTACAATCATTTTTGAAAAAGGTAGGCGGCTAATGGAGCGTTTTACAGATACAAACACGCTTTTAAAGCTTGGCATTATTCTCGCCCTGCTAGTTCTGTCAGCATTTTTCTCAGGTTCGGAAACGGCGCTCACAGCAGCGTCCCGCGCCCGAATTCATGCAAAAGCAAAAGAGGGTAATCGGCGCGCGTCATTGGTGGCGCGCCTACTTGAGAGCCGCGAGCGTCTTATCGGTGCATTATTGCTTGGCAATAATTTGGTAAACATTTTGGCATCTGCGCTAACGACCGCGCTCATGCTAGAACTATTTGGCGGTGCGGGCGTGATTTACGCGACTATAATTATGACTGTTATGGTTCTTATTTTCGCAGAAGTTTTGCCAAAAACCTATGCCATCACTCGCCCTGACAGCGCTGCAATGGCGGTGGCACGGCCTGTTAATATTGTTGTTAAAATTTTCGCGCCGATTGTGCGCGTTGTGCAGATTTTGGTTAATGGCGTACTGCGGTTATTTGGCGTGCGTTCGGACGCAATTTCGTGGACAGCAGCGGATGAAATTCGCGGGGCTATTGATCTTGGCCATAGTGAAGGCAATGTCGAAAAAAGTGAGCGCGATCGTATTTTAGGTGTGCTTACGATTGTCGATTTAACCGTCGAAGACGTGATGATTCATCGTAAAAACTTGGTGATGGTGGACGCGGGTTTGCCGCCTGCTGATTTGGTCAAACAGGTGCTAAACTCAGGCCATACACGTATACCTATGTGGCGCGATGACAAAGACAATGTTGTGGGGATTTTGCACGCCAAAGACATGTTAAAAGCCTTTAGTAAAGCTGCGGGACAAGTGGAAAAGCTCGACTTTAAAAAGATTGTACGCAAACCTTGGTTTGTCCCTGAAACCACATCCGTAGTCACGCAGTTGCGCGCCTTTCAGCAAGAGCGCCAACATTTTGCTCTCGCCGTTGATGAATATGGCGCACTGATGGGCGTGGTCACGCTTGAGGATATTTTAGAAGAAATTGTCGGTGAGATTAATGACGAATTTGATCATCTTATCGAAGGTGTTCAGCCGCAAAAAGATGGCAGCGTTATTGCCAATGGCGATGTTCCTGTCCGCGACCTTAACCGTGCCCGTGATTGGCATCTGCCTGATGAGGACGCCGTTACCATAGCGGGCCTTGTCATCCACGAAAGCCAAACCATTCCCGCCGTAGGCCGCGTGTTTAGTTTTCACGGTTACCGCTTTGAAATTTTAGGCCGCAAACGCAACCAAATCACCTCGGTAAAAGTCAGCAAAATGTTTGACAAAAATGGGGGCGCTTAAGGGTTTTTATTGGGAGGCAGAGGACATGCATCACTTTCAGTTGGCACTGACCCGCCCCAACACCCGTCTACAATAATTCTTGGACAAGCCACACCAAGATTTATATGGCTACCATCTTCGCAAACCTGAAAGTTATCAGTTGAGCCAGGTGGCGGCTGCGGGATGTAACAAAATTCAGTACTTGTGTAATTATTAGCCCGTACGCCATGGGGGCATTTTTCCGTTGGCGGATCAATCGGGCATTCGCCCCTTTTTCGCAAAGCCCCATTCCAGCATGGTTCCAGCTCCGGACAATACCCATAACTTGTTCCCGATAAATCATAGATACAGCGATCAGTTGGATATGGCGTGCACTTGCCTTCGGAATTTGGCAGCGACTTGTTCCAGCATTCGCAGGGGTCATTTCCGTAAGCTGGCCCGCCCCAAATACAGGCCATCGGCAATGTATGCTCTTGACCTTTTGGTACACAAATATCTATGCCCCACCCGCCACCGTCATGAAGGCAAACTTGTTCGGGCGTAGTTATTTGCTGTTTTGCTTCGGCCTTTATTTCGCCATCAGCGCTTTTAGTCGATTGGCAGCCAGCGAGCGCCAAGAATAAACCAACAAAAATAAATACAAATTTCCTCACTCCGCCCGCGCCTCTAGCCTAAGTGCGTGTACGCGCTCGTCCATTAAGTCGCCTAGGGCGTCCATGACGGCGCGGTGGCGGGCGAGCAAGCCCATACCCTTGAAACTATCCGAGATAATCACCACTTGAAAATGGCTCTCTGATGACTCGCGGCCCGCCATTCCAGCGTGACCAGCGTGTTTATGTGACTCGTCTATAATATCAAGCTGTGACGGATTGAACGCTTTTGTAAGTTTTTCCTTGATAGTGGAGGCAATGTGGCCCATTTTGGTGTCCGATTTTTTAACTGGCAAATTTGATTTGCTCATAGGTGATAGTGAATATGGCTGACGATTTTAAATACCGCCCTAAAGGACTTGATATTAGAATTAAGCCGCCAGGTCAAAAGCTAAAGCCAGAAGAAATGGAATGCGAATGGGCTGGCTGCGTTGCTAAGGGCGGCTGTAAAGCGCCCAAAGGCCCAGACCGTCTGCGTGATTATTATTATTTTTGCGCGCCCCATGCACGCGAGTATAATAAAAACTGGAATTTCTTCTCGGGTATGACTGATGAGGACATAACCGAATGGCAAGTGGGCGCGCGTCATGGTCACCGCCCCACGTGGGACGTTCGTAAAAATACGGGCGAGCGGGCGCAGG
>Ga0209633_10001993_pt1 | contig 20220 bp, 20 predicted proteins | sample Cruoilmetagenom1_FD_187290 | JGI IMG/M metagenome (GOLD analysis project Ga0209633, IMG submission 187290) | Oil polluted marine microbial communities from Coal Oil Point, Santa Barbara, California, USA - Sample 1 (SPAdes) (version 2) | ecosystem: Environmental > Aquatic > Marine > Oil seeps ... | reverse complement strand
TTTTATTGTGGATTTGTTGAAACTTGAGTTCTATTATTAATTACTTCTTCTTAATCTTTTTTTCTGGAACAGGATCATGTCCTTCGCCTCCCCAAGGATGACAACTTCCAATTCTTTTTATGGCCAACCATCCTCCTTTAAAAAGACCATGCTTTTGTAATGCTTCAACAGTATAATGCGAACATGTTGGTGTATATCTACAACTAGAAGGTGTATATGGAGATATTGCCACTTGATAAAAGCGAACTAATAGAATAAATGGATATGTTAGTATTTTTTTCATTCCTAGCCCTTCCCAAAGTGAAGGGAATTTAATTTGTTATTCTAAATTGTAAATGTAGTTCCGTCTGCTCCATCTTTTAATTGAATTCCTTTCGTTAATAGCTCGTCTCTAATTTTATCTGACAACGCCCAATTTTTATCTACTCTTGCTTCATTACGCATGTTAATTAGCATATTTACAACAGCTGATAATTTTTCAGAATTATCCTTTAACGTTAAATTTTCTAAGCCTAAAACATCAAAAACAAAAGTATTCATGGTTGTTTTAAACTCTTCTAAATCATCTTTAGTTAGCGTTTCTTTTTTATCAATCAATACATTGACAAACTTTACGCCTTCAAAAAGTTGTGCAATTAGAATAGGCGTATTAAAATCGTCATTCATAGCATCATAACAGCTCTTTTTCCAAGTATTTATATCAATACTTGATGTTTTACTTGGCTCAATGTTTTTCAATTGATTTATAGCATTCATCAATCTATTATAGCCTTTTTCAGAAGCCTCTAGAGCATCATTAGACAAATCTAAAATACTTCTATAATGAGCTTGCATGATAAAAAAACGTGTAACGCTTGTACTAAATGCTTTTGATAATATCTCATTATTACCTTCATAAATCTCACTAGGTAAAATAGAATTTCCAGTAGATTTGGACATTTTTTTACCGTTGAGATTCAACATATTGGTATGCATCCAATAATTTACTGGTGCCGTATGATTGCAAGCTTGTGCTTGTGCAATTTCACATTCATGATGTGGAAATTTTAAATCCATTCCTCCTCCATGGATATCAAACTGCTCTCCCAAATATTTAGTACTCATCACTGTACATTCTAAATGCCAACCGGGAAAGCCTTCAGACCAAGGGGAATTCCAACGCTGTATATGCTCTGGTTCAGCTTTTTTCCACAATGCAAAATCTTGAGGATTCTTTTTATCTGATTGTCCATCTAACTCACGTGTGTTTTCAATAGCATCTTCTATGATACGTTTTGATAAAATGCCATAGTTTTCTTTTTCATTGTATTTTAACACATCAAAATAAACTGAACCATTTACCACATAAGCTAAGCCGTTATCTAGTATAGTTTGAATTGCTTCTATCTGTTCAACAATATGACCTGTAGCTGTTGGCTCTATACTTGGTGGTAAAAAATTATACCGTTTTAAAACTTCATGAAAATCGACCGTATAACGCTGAACAACTTCCATAGGTTCTATTTTTTCCAGTCGAGCTTTTGTAGAAATTTTATCTTCAGAATTATCATCAGTTAAATGTCCTGCATCGGTAATATTACGAACATAACGTACTTTGTAACCTAAATGTAAAAAGTAGCGATATATCATATCAAAACTCATAAAAGTTCTCACATTACCTAAATGCACATTACTATAAACTGTTGGTCCACAGACATACATACCAATAAAACCTTTTGTTATCGGTTTAAATATTTCTTTTTTACCTGAAAGTGTATTGTATATTTTTAACTCTTGCATTGTCTTTTATAATAGAGTTCAAATATAACACTAAGATTTTACATTTTTAGAGAAAATAAAAAAGCCTCAAAGAGGTTAAATTTCTTTGAAGCTTTAATACTATTTTTTAGGAAAATTAATTTGTACTTATTTTACTATAATTTACATTCATATTAAATTCGGTGCCTACAGGAACATAAATGGTCAGTTTAGTTCTCACCTTGGCTTTATTTCTATTTTTCAAAATATTTCTAATTTTTTTATGACGCTTTTGAGCTTCTTCTCCTCTTTTCCTTGCTAATTCTCCACGTTTTCTGGCTTCTTCTCCACGTTTTCTTGCAAGTTCAGCTCTCTTCATTGACTGCTTTGCTCTCTTTTCATGAAGTAGTTTATTTTTTTTAGCTAGTACAGCTGCTTTTTTTTGTAGCTTGATAAAATTATCCTTATTTGCTTCTTGCCACTCTTTTAAATACTTTTGATTGTCTTTTAATTTTTCAAAATCAAAATTTCCACTTATGGAGTCCACACTAAAATTATAATTATAGATGCTATTAAAAGTGCTATCATTAAAAACTTCAGAAAAATTGATTTCAGGAAAAGAAAAATCCATTGAATCTAATACGCCCAAACTTTCTATAGATAATTCTGGCATTTCAAAATTAAAGTCCTCAAAATCAAACTCATTATCAAAAAGAGAAGAATGTCCAGCATGAGATTTAGATTTTATAATTGCTTTTCCGTTATTTACACTTAAGTTTATATCCCAAGAATTTAAATGTGACTGTGCTTCTTTATGCTGTACGCCTTCAACTTTCATTATAGCATCAACCTTAATTTTATTCTTTTCCCATTCTTTAATTTCAATATCTGCATAATTAGCATATAAAGTCACTTCTCCTTCTTTATTAAAAGATACCTCACTAGAGTATTCTTTTTGAAAACTTTGGGCATTTAATGTGTTGATTACAAAAAACACAATGATTACTAATTTATAGAATACTTTGTTCATCTTTTTTATTTTTAATAGCATTTAACTTCTCTTTTAATTGCAATAATAGTTGCAAGCGTAATTGTAAATTATCAATCAATATATTAATTGAATGTTCACTAATTTTATCGATATCTAATTGTGCACTTTCTTTTTTGTATTGAATAGTCAGCTCGCCTAACTTCTCAAGATACTTATCTAATACTGGCTTATTCTCTTCACTTACATCTAATTGAGTAAGTTCAAAAGCTATGGCATTTGTATAATAGTTTTCTATCTTTTCTAATTCTGGAGACAAGCTACCTAAAGTGATTACTTCATCTTCAATAACTGATTCAAAATCAGAAGTATTAGAGCTAAAATAATAACCTAAACTCAGTACCAAAACTACCATTGCCGCGATTTTTAAGAAAACGAATTTGCTTTTTGGTTTTTGATGTAATTCTTTTTTTAAACGTTGCTCAAAAATTACACGATGATTCTCAGGCAAGTCTTTCTCCTTATAATTTTTTAAATTAATTTTCATAATCTACACGATTTAAAAGTTCTTTCAATCTATTTTTACCTCTTGATAGTTGTGATCTTGATGCCACCTCAGAAATTTGCAAAATTTGTGCTACTTCTTGATGATCATATCCTTCTAGCAAGTAAAGTTTTACAACATTTTTGCATTTTTGTGGCAATTGTTCTATACAGTTATAAATTGTTTTCAAATCAATCTTAATATCTACTTCCCATTCATCATCATCATCATCAATCATAGAGATGACTTCATCATTCAGTTCAATAACATCTAATTTTTGCTTTTTTAACCAATCTAAACTTTGATTAATTACAATTCTTTTTAACCAAGCACCAAATGATGCTTTACCCGTATAGCTTTCAATTTTTTTAAATGCTTTCATAAAAGCTTCTTGCATTATATCTTGTGCTATCACATCATCCTTAATAAAATTACAAGCTGTAGCATACATTGCTTTACAATACTTATCATACAATTCTAACTGTGCTTTGGCTTCATTACCCTTACACCTTAAAATTAGATCTGATTGTGAAATTTCACTCATTTATATAAACATTCTATATTAAATACGATTCAAAAAACAAACTGTTGCAATTTCTCAAAAAAAATATCTTAAATTTACAAATCTTATCTTTTCTAAAGCAATGGATACAAAAAATAAAAACTTACTAAAAGAAGTGAAAGGTATAAAACAACCTAAATCAATTCAAAAAATAAAACTGAATAGAGAGAAGCTTCCTACATCAAAAGTTTTTATTGAGAATATTATCAAAGGCAACATTACCTATCTAAGTAGAGCTATTACACTGGTTGAAAGTACAAACACGACACATCAAAAAAAAGCAAGAGAAATTCTTCAAGGGTGCTTACCGTATACTAACAAATCTGTTAGGATTGGGATTACCGGAGTGCCTGGTGTTGGAAAAAGCACGTTTATAGAAGCTTTTGGTAAACATTTGACCCAATTAAAAAAAAGAGTTGCAGTATTAGCAATTGATCCTAGTAGTTCAGTAAATAAAGGTAGTATTTTGGGTGACAAAACTCGAATGGAAAAATTGGTGAAAGACAAAAATGCTTTTATTCGTCCTTCTCCTGCAAGTGATTCTTTAGGTGGCGTTGCAAGAAAAACAAGAGAAACTATTCTATTATGTGAAGCTGCAGGGTTTGATATCATACTCATAGAAACAGTTGGTGTAGGTCAATCAGAAACTACAGTGCATTCTATGGTAGATTTCTTTTTACTATTAAAATTAGCTGGTGCTGGTGATGAACTTCAAGGAATAAAACGTGGAATTATTGAAATGGCAGATGCTATAATCATCAATAAAGCTGATGGAGAAAATTTAAAAAAAGCTGAGCTTGCAAAAGCAGAATTTAACAGGGCACTACATTTATATCCTCCTAAAAAAAGCAATTGGGTACCTAAAGTTTCTATCTGTAGTGCCCTAGAAAATTCAGGAATTGAAAATGTCTGGGCGATAATTTTATCCTACCTAAACCTTACGAAAAAGAATACTTATTTTGAGGAACGTCGTAACCATCAAAATGAATTTTGGGTATTAGAAACTATTAACGAGCAGTTAAAAAGACAGTTTTATGATGATAAGGATGTCAAAAAAGAACTTAAAAAAGTGTTGAAACAAGTTCTAAATAATAAATTGACACCCTTTGAGGCTGCAAACAAGGTTTTATCAATAAAAAAATAAAGGCAACATTTTCATTACTCTATAAGTTTTTCAACTATTTCTAATTCAAAAATCAAGTCAGTATCTGGTGGTATTTGCCCATGCCCGTGAGTTCCATAAGCTAAGTGAGAAGGAATAAATAGTATTGCTTTATCTCCAACTTTCATTTGTCGTAACCCCTCTTTAAATCCAAATATTAAAGTCGCATCTGGACCATAATCCATAACAATAGGTTTATATCCTCCTCTTGCCTCTCTTTTAACATCATACTTTCCATGTAATTCAGCAATTTCTTTACGATTAGAATCAAACAATTCTCCATTAGTAAAATATCCAGCATAAAAAACATTCACTTTAGATCCTACTCTAGGTTTTTTCCCTTCTGTTTTATTTATAAAGTAAATTTTTAATCCTGATAGCATCACTATAGAATTATGTTTTGCTTTATCTATTAATTTTAAAAAAGCAATTTTTTCTTGCTTGATATTCTCTTTTCTATTTTTTTCTTCTTCTTCTAAGCTTTTAAAATACTCTCCAAAAATTTTTGAAGCATTAAATTTTTTAGCAGCGATACCTACTCTAATGATTTCAATTTTACTTATTACATCGTTTCTAGAAACAGCATCAACTACTTTCTGGCCTTCAATTACATACCCAAAAACAGAATGAATACCATCTAAATCAGGCATTGCTTTAAGAGTTATAAAAAATTGACTTCCGTTAGTGTCTGGTCCAGAATTTGCCATAGATAAAATACCTGCTTTATCATGTGAAAACAACAAATTCGCATCATCATTAGTAGGGAATTCATCCTCAAATTGATAACCTGGTCCGCCAGTTCCATCTCCTTTTGGATCCCCTCCTTGAATTAAAAACCCCTTTTCAACTCTATGGAATTTCAATCCATCATAAAAATGTTTTCCTTTGAATTCTTTAGCAACATACTGATTGTTTCCTTCAGCTAAGGACATAAAATTTGCTACTGTAATTGGTGTGTCTTCATAATTAAGCTTAACCAAAACACTCCCTTTATCTGTTTGAATATCAGCATAAAGACCATCTTTTAAATCTGAATACTTTGATGATTTACAAGAGATTAAAATAATACCTAAAATAACAATTTGAATAAATTTCATTTTTATTTTATTGTTTATTTGGCTGTAAATCTTGAAGAGTAACCGTATAGATTAGAGGTTGATTAGAATTTATTTTTTTATATCCTGAATATCCATACGCTTTATGAGAAGGAAATAAAAAAGTGATTGCTTCTCCTTTTTGCAATAGTTTAAGCCCTTCTTGTAAACCTGTAATTAACTCTTGCTTATCAATAACATAATTTCGTGCTCCTAATTCTTCTGCATTATATATTATTACACCATTAATATCTTTAATTACATAAGTATAATTCACTTCATCACCAGACTTGGGTAATGGAGTTGGTATTGAATTTTTTGTATTATAATAATACCAAAAACCATTTTCAGAACTTATATATTCATGTAAAGTATCAGACTTAATGATCTCTAAAAAAGCTTTTTCTTCACTCTTATTGATGACTTTATTACGCTCAATTGATTCTTTTAAAAAAGAAGAAGTTTTTTGAACTATAGGTTTTCTAGCCTTAGGTTTTGTACATGATAGTAATAAACCAATAATCATAAATAATACAATATTATACTTCATAAGAATTTTCTAAATCTTTTTTATAATTAGGAATAATCTCTAAAAACTGTTTAACCGTACTAGTTAATGAGACTTCACTTCTTCCTCCTGCAGCGTTTAAATGACCACCTCCATTAAAATGATTACGTGCAAAATCATTCACAGAAAAACTTCCTTTTGACCTTAAAGACATCTTTATGATACCTTGTTTTTGATCTTCAATAAAAATAACTGCAAAAACAATTCCTTTAATTGACAATCCATAATTCACAAAACCTTCTGTATCCCCTTTTTTAAAATTATGTGAGTTTAGTTCTTGCTGAGATATGGTTATATATGCTGTTTTATAATCATATAACACTTTTAAATTACTTAAAGCAATTCCTAATAATTGTAATCTATTGAATGAATTTGTATCAAATATACTGTTATGAATTTTTGTATGATCAATACCTAAATCTATCAAACTAGCAGCAATCATATGAGTAGCTTTAGTTGTTGCACTATATTTAAAAGAGCCTGTATCTGTTACAATTCCTGTATACATACAAGTTGCAATTGTCTTATCTAAGTTCGCTAAATCACCTAGCATCTCTAAAAAGTGATAAATCATTTCACTTGTAGAAGCCTTTGATGGGTCAGAATACATATATTTTGCATAATCATCAGGTTGTTCATGATGATCTATCATCACAAAAGTTGTATTCAACGTTTCTAATACGCTTTGCATTTGTTGCCCCACTCTATGTAAAGCATTAAAATCTAAAGTAAAAACGATCTCAGCTTCTTCTAAAACTTCTTTCCCTTTTTCTGTATTATCTTCGAAGACAATAATATCTTCTTGTTTTGGTAGCCACTTTAAAAAACTTGGGCAATCATTAGGAGAAACGACAGTTACCTTATGCTTAAGCTTCAACAAATAGTGATATAATGCTAGACTTGAGCCATAAGCATCTCCATCAGGATTTCTATGAGATACAATAGCTATTTTTTTAGAGGTTGATAATAGCTCTTTTAATTGTTTTATTTCAAGATTGTTCATCATCTGCGAATATACAATAATTTCATATTTGGTATACTTTAAATGCTTAATTTTAGTCACAATTAATCCTTCACAAAATGAGAACAATAATCTGTCTTTTACTAATTGCTTTTACACTTTCTTGTAAACAAAAAAATAATGATGCTACAAATAGTCAAGCTAAGTTCAACATTGCTTTTGGTTCTTGTAACAATCATAACTTAACCAACACACTTTGGGATGATATTTTAAAAAACAAACCTAATGTTTGGATTTGGGGGGGCGATATTATCTATGCTGATACTGAAGAAATGAAAGTAATGAAATCTTATTATGACAGTTTAAAATATCATACAACTTATAAGGATTTTCGCACTAAAGTAGATGTTTTAGCAACTTGGGATGACCATGACTATGGGAAAAATGACGCAGGTACAGAATTTGTAAAAAAAGATAGTTCTCAACAGCTTTTCTTAGATTTTATTGATGTTGATAATAATGATTCTAGACGCAAGAGAAAAGGTGTCTATCATTCAAAAACATACACTATAAAAGGCAAAAGTATTAAAATAATACTTTTAGATACACGATATTTTAGAACAGCTTTAACGAAAGATTCAACAGGTGTTAAACGCTATATTCCGTCAAAAGATACTACTGGAACTATTTTAGGAAAAACTCAGTGGAATTGGTTAGAAAATGAATTGAAAAATTCTAAAGCAAATTTTAATATTTTAATGAGTAGTATTCAGTTTTTATCAAAAGAGCATGGTTGGGAAAGTTGGGGAAATATGCCACATGAAGTTTCTAAAATGAAAGAATTAATTGTTAAATCAAAAGCCCGTAATGTAATTATATTATCAGGCGACAGACATATTTCTGAAATTTCAAAAATAAAAGTTGATACTACAGAGAATGACTTAAAATACCCTTTATACGATTTTACATCAAGCGGATTAACTCATGCATTTGAACAATTCACATCTGAACCTAACCAATATAGAATATCTGATGTAATTAAGGAAAATAACTTTGGTGTTTTAAAATTTAATTTAGAAACCAATACTGTTAAAATGGAAATAAGAGGAAATGACAATATGCTGTTAGAAAATGTTATTCAGAAATATTAAAAAATTACCCTTCTCCTTTTAATAAAAAAACTATTTTTGCACCTCATTTAAAGAAAATAATAAAATGACAACAAACAGAACATTTACAATGCTTAAACCTGATTCAGTTGAAAAAGGTAATATCGGAGCTATTTTAGAAAAAATAAATGCAGCAGGTTTCAGAATAGTTGCTTTAAAATTAACACAAATGACCGTAAGAGATGCTAAAGCTTTTTATGCTGTACATAATGAAAGACCTTTTTATGGTGAATTGGTAGAATATATGACACGCGGACCAGTTGTTGCAGCTATTTTAGAAAAATCTAATGCAGTTGAAGATTTTAGAGCTTTAATAGGTGCTACCAACCCAGAAGAAGCCGCTGAAGGTACTATCAGAAAATTATTTGCTACTTCTATCAGTGAAAATGCAGTTCATGGCAGTGACAGTGATGAAAATGCAGCTATTGAAAGTGCTTTTCATTTTTCTGAAAGAGAAATGTATTAGTACTATAATTAAAATTATGATAACAAAAAAATGCCTCGACAACTCGAGGCATTTTTTTGTTAAATATTAAATTATTTAATATTTAACAGCTTTTTTGCTTATTTCAGCTCCGTTTTCAAAAGTTGTATTCAAAATTAATACTGTACCCTTTTTGATATTAAGAGTATTGATTCTAAACTCACTGTCATTAGGATTTGTATCAATCAATAATCTACCTGTAATATCATATACTTTAATTTGATTGATTACAGTATTTGATTTAATTAATAAATTATCATCTTCATTCACAACTACAAAGTCATTATTTAACTCTATGTCATCTACAGCTAAAGTACTGTTTGTAAATTGCAATGTAAATCTTTCAGAATAACTCCCTTCACCTGTGACAGCAAAGTTATATTCAGCTTGTTTTAAATCATGTGTTATGTTTAATTCATTGTCTACTAAGTACACATCATTATCGTTTAAGACTCCTTCTAAATGGTCAATACTTATTTTATAGGTTACAGATGCATCATCAATATAAGTATCAAAACCTAAGGGTACTTTTTTATCAGTAGTAAAACTACCTAAACCTTGAATAGCATATCTTTTATCCTCAATTTTTGAATACAAACTCACCCAGCCAGCAGTGATGTTCTCACCATCATAAGCTCTATCAAAACCATCTGTTGCATTGTCAAAAAAGCCAACTAAGATTTGATTGGAAGCTCCACCAGTACTACTATCAAGGTTTAACCAAACTCTATCTTTTTCATTAGCAGAAGTGCTTTTTGTATTTTCAGATTTATAAAATTGTGTATTTAAACCCTTAACACGCATACCATCTGTAAAAGTAACTTTCTCTATTGTTGAATTTGCTTGTACTACAAAGCCTTGAGCAGAACCAACATATTGCGAAGGAGCTGAACCACCTGACACAGCAGCTACTCCTCCACTCAAATTATAACTAGCATAATCATTTGCAGTATATTGCTCATTTGCACTATCAGGGTCGTTATTATTTGGTGTATTATGCGTCCAAAACCATAACGTACCATTTAGTGATCCCGTATTATTGGACTCTTCAATAAATTTATCAGCATCAATAGCTGAAGGATAAGGGTTACCAACTAAATTTAAATCGTCAAGCCCATTCGCATTATTATTAAACACCACATCGTTTCCTGCATTAGTCAAATCTAATGTTCCATTATTTGGTTGACCTGAAAAAGAAACTGTAGCTTGTAATGGATAAGCACCCGCTATTGGTCCTTGAGAAATATAACCTTTACCACGCTTCATAGTTAAGCCTGCTGCGGGTATCCATTCTCCTAAAATTTGATTTCCCCCAGTTCCATCTGTGTTAACAGCGGCCATATCCCAATAGTATAATGACCCTTGCCTATACGCACTAAAAACACTTGAAATGCCTGCACTTTGTACAGGAGAAGACCAATAGGTGTAATCATCAATATTGGTTAATGATGTTGTTGTTTCGCTCTTTGTTATATTTCCAGTAATAGAAACTGGAAAAGCACCTGGGTTTATTACATTAACTGAATACAAAGATTCTTGATCACCAAGGTTAAACGTTCCATTTATAATTAAACTTCTATTTACCTCAACATAATTAGTTGTTCCAGAATCAAAATTAAGTGTACCATTTACAGTCAAATCACATGCACCAAAAGAGCCATTTGCAGCAGTATATGTACCACTTATTATTGTAATTCTAGTTCTATCAGAAGTACCGTTGCTCCAAGAACTTGCCCAAGTTGTTGAACCTATTCTTTGTGTACCTAAAGCTAAATTAGCATCAGGATTTGCAGTATCAACTTCTTCTATCAATAATTCAATATAATTATTTAAATCATGGAAAAGTGATGGTAGGTATGTAGTACCACATCCTTTAATAAAACTCTTATCTACACCCCAATTTGATGGAAATCCTGCTGCTGGAGGCACATCACCTAATATATCAATTCTATCATTATAACAATTGGTGCTAGTTGAAGTAGATATTAAAATCACGTCATCACCTGTAAAGGTACACACGTTATCTGGAATTATTAATGCAGCACCTAAATTTGCACCTACTGGCAATATTGCTGAAGGGTTTCTAAATAGCACCACTTCGCCTGGTAAAATTGATCCTCCAGGACCATTACCACTAATTGGCACATGTTCTTGTGGTGCAGTAGTGCTAATTACACCTTCTCTAGTATTGGTATTTGTATAAAGACATAAATTATAAAACCCTGATACTATAGAATTAGATGAAATATTTTTAACTTCTATCCATTGGTTATTGCCTACACCTTCGTAATACTGAGTAATTAGCAATTCACTACCTGGAGGCACTCCATCAATACCAGTACCTTGAATAGCAAAAGTATAAGGGTCATCGGCTCCATTATTAGGAATCGATACTGTAGCGTTTTTTACACCTACAGTAGTTGGGTCAAAAGTAATTGTAAAAGTTGTAGTCCCAGGTGCTACTATTGGTGTTGTAGGGTCAACTGTAACTGTGAAATCAGGAGCATCAGCACCTGTTATGTTTACTAAGGGTACGTTTGTTAAATCTAAATCGGCAGAACCATTATTGGCAATGGTAAACGTATGGGCTACACTACCCCCAGTAATATCTGTATCAGGAAACAAAGTGTCATCACCAGCATTTGGTGAATTACTACCACTTGCAATTGAAGTACCATTACCAATCACGTCCATATCTGGAGCTGCTGCAATACCAACACCAGATACTTGAAAACTAAAATTAGCATCATTATTAGCAATTGCAATTGTAGCATTTCTAGTTGCAGCAGCAGTTGGTGCAAATTCTATTTGAAAAGTAAAAGATGCATTTGGAGCAAGTGTTGCAGGTAATGTAACTGGTAAAGGGAGTATTGTATAATCTGTAGCAGCTCCTGGTATAAATATGTTGCTTACCTCTAAAGGAGCACTTCCTATATTTTTAATTGTATATGATCTGATATTTGTATTCCCAACTGTTACATTACCAAAATCAGTATTATCTCCAGGTGAAACTGTTCCTGTAACCACTAAATTATCATCTCCTTTTATTTCTAATTCTGGAGCTGCTGCACCACCTGTACCTGTTATCTGAAAGAAAAAACTCTCAGTTAAAAATGTTGTGTTATTAAAAACATCTAATTGAACGGTTGCAGTTTGAGCACCTGCTGTAGTTGGTGTAAAGTCTACTGTAAAATCTGATGTTGAATTGACTCCAGTAATACTAAATGGTGTAGCTGCTTGTTGTACCCAATCACCACCTAAATTAGCAGCTGTAACTGAAAGATTATCACCAACAGCACTCGTAAACCTATATGTTTGTGAAACTGTAGTGCTTAATGGCACAGTACCAAAGTCAGTACCTTCAGCAACTGCAGTTGTATTTGTTGTTGGCAATGCACTTACTGTGGTTATGGGTTGTAATGGACTCCCACCACTTACACTCCCATTTTGAGCTTGTACAAAACCAACTGTAGCAATTATTAGAACAATTGTAAATAGTAATCTTTTCATCATAATTTTATTAAAGTTTTCCCTAAATGACTTTTTCTTAATGTGCAAATATACAAATTATATAAATGCTCTATAGCAGCTTAACGTTTTTTATTAACACTTTATTTAACTTTTCATTCATAATTTTTATTATTTTCTCTTTTCCATACGTCAATTCTTCACGCAGCACAGATGAATTTAGTTTTACATATAAGGTATTATTCTTGAATTGTATGTCGTCTGTATAGCTTTGAACGCCTTTACCCATCAACTCTAGCCAAGTTTCTTTTATTGTTAATAAGTCAATTCCTTTTTGCAATTTATTGTCTTGCAAAACATCTTGCATCACATCTTTTATGGACTTAAATTCAGTATTTCTTCTTGAACTCATACTTATAATTCAAACATTTTATAGACTTGATTGGTTTGTTTTATCACATTTTCAGTTCTTGCTACATGTGTATCAGTAATAAAAATCTGTCCAAAATCATCATCATTTACCAAATCAATTATTCTAGACACTCTATTTTCGTCTAATTTATCAAAAATATCATCCAACAACAAAATTGGGGTTTTCTTTGATTGTGATTTTACAAAATCAAATTCTGCCAATTTCAAGGCTATTAAATATGTTTTTTGTTGCCCCTGTGATCCATACTTTTTTATAGGATAACTATCTATAGTATATAACAAGTCATCTTTATGAATTCCTACTGATGTATATTGCAATATTCTATCCTTTTCTAAACTATGTCGCAACAACTCTTCAAAATTATCTTTTTCTAATTGACTTTTATAAGAAAACATTACATTTTCATTAGCACCACTAATATGTTGATGTCTTTTTTCAAAGATAGGAATAAATTCTTTAGTAAATTGAGATCTTTTCTCATAAATTTTTCGACCAAATTCAAGCAATTGTTTATTGTAAACATCAATGTTTAAAGCGTCAAAGGTATGGTTAACTGCAAAATATTTCAATAAAGAATTTCGTTGAGTTAACACCTTATTATAACTAATTAAATCATGTAAATAAGCTTTGTCAGATTGTGCAATAACACTGTCCATAAATTTTCGTCGTACACCACTACCATCAATAATTAAATTTGTGTCATTAGGCGAAATAATAACTACAGGTATCAAACCTATATGCTCAGATAATTTTTCATATTCTTTTCCATTACGTTTAACAACTTTTTTCTGACCTTTTTTTACACTACAGTTTATCAATTCTTCTTTTCCGTCAAGGTCAATCAAACCTTCAATGACAAAAAAATCTTTATGGTGCTGTATATTTTGTGTAGTTACACTATTAAAATATCCTTTAGTAAATGCCAAATGATAAATGGCATCTAAAACATTAGTTTTACCCACACCATTATTGCCAACAAAACAATTTATTTTAGCCTCAAAATTAAATTGTGAAGCCTCAAAATTTTTATAATTTATTAAGTTGATTTTTTTTAAATACATGCTATATTTATGGAGCATTGCAAAAAAACAAAATTTACATCAATAATTAGAATATAATTACAATAAAAAATTATATTTTTGCCCTCACAAATTTTCATACAGAAATGGCAACATACAAGAAAAAAGGAGGGAAAGCTAAAAAAGAAGCTTCATCTACTATAGAAGATCAAAGTACAACTGCTGAAGTATTTAACACTTTAGATGAAACTGCATCTAAATCTGAAAAATGGATTGAAAAAAATAGTAAAGCTTTATTTACTGCACTTGCTGCTATTGCTTTAGTAATAATAGGTTATCAGTTATATTCAAAATATATTCAAGAGCCAAAAGAAAAAGAAGCTGCTGATGAGTTGGCATATCCAAAAGCATTTTTTGACCAAGCTCAAACCAATGAAGTTGCTGTTGATTCTTTGTATAACTTAGCTTTACAAGGAACTGACGGAAAGTATGGATTACTAGACATTATTGACACTTACGGCAGTACGGATGCTGGAAACCTGGCTAAGTATATGGCTGGAATTTCTTACTTGAGAACTAATGATTACCAAAATGCCATTGAACAATTAAGTGATTTCTCTACTGAAGATGAAATGTTGGGAGCTATTGCTGAAGGTAGTATTGGAGATGCCTTCTCACAAATAGAACAACCAAAAGATGCGTTAGAGCATTATATTAAAGCTGCTAATTTTAAAAGCAACGAGTTAACTTCACCTTTTTACTTACAAAAATCTGGTAATACCGCAATGGATCTGGGTGATTTTGCAAAAGCTGAAGAGTTGTTTACCAGAATAAAAGAAGAATTCCCTAATTCTGAGGAAGGGCAAAAAGTCAATAGTTATATCAATAGGGCTAAATTAGCTGCTCAAAAATAAATTTACATGGCAACAACCAACTTGTCAGATTATAATAAAGCAACAATCCCAAATGCGAAGCCTCTTCGATTTGGGATTGTTGTTTCTGAGTGGAATGAAACCATTACTGAAAATCTATATCAAGGTGCAAAAGCAACGCTACATGAACATGGTGTTTTAGAAGGCAATATTGCACGATTAAATGTACCTGGTAGTTATGAACTAACTTATGGATGCAAACATTTACTCAAAAAAGGAATATTTGATGCAATTATTGCTATAGGATGTGTTATACAAGGTGAAACCAAACATTTTGATTTTGTTTGTGAAGCCGTATCACAAGGCATTAAAGATTTAAATATACTATATGACACCCCAACTATTTTTTGTGTATTGACTGATAATACATTACAACAATCTATTGACCGGTCTGGCGGTAAACATGGCAATAAAGGTATTGAATGTGCTGTTGCTGCAATAAAAATGGCTACTTTAACATAGTTTTATTCACAAAATTTGACTACCTTTTTTTATTTCAGTACTTTTGAATAAAAGTAAACTGGCTTAGTTCTTGTGGTTATTAAACAATTCAATCATTTAATAAGCTTTCAAAAATATGGGAATTCTTAAACGTACAAACAAAAAATTTGATTACAGTCCTAGATATTATAAAGGAGAAGGTAATCCTTATCAAATAGAACATAAATTTGATAAATTCAGAACAACAGTTGGTGGTAGAAAAGGTATCAAAGCAAAATTCACAAATGCATTTGAAGAATCTAAAAGACATGATGGAAAGGGGTTTAACAAAACAATCTTAATCATAATTACTATTTTAACCTTCATTTTTCTTTACATCATCGATTTTGATTTGTCAATTTTCGTAAAATAATAATGTCAGATATCATTCAACTTTTACCAGACCATGTTGCCAATCAAATTGCTGCCGGAGAAGTAGTTCAACGTCCAGCTTCTGTTGTTAAAGAATTACTTGAAAACGCCATTGATGCTGGTGCAACTGAAATAAAATTACTCATAAAAGATGCTGGCAAGACACTCGTACAGATTATTGACAATGGTAAAGGTATGAGCACTACTGATGCTCGACTTGCTTTTGAAAGACATGCCACATCAAAAATTAAAACTGCAGAAGATTTATTTAACCTCAACACCAAAGGGTTTAGAGGTGAGGCCTTAGCTTCAATTGCTGCCATTGCACATGTTGAATTAAAAACAAAACAAACAGATCAAGAATTAGGTACACTTATAAAAGTTGAAGGCAATGCTATACAACATCAAGATGTTATCTCTACCCCAATAGGAACAAGTATTGCTGTTAAAAATTTGTTTTTCAACATACCAGCCAGAAGAAATTTTTTAAAATCAAACACCGTAGAAAATAGGCATATTAGAGATGAATTTAATCGTGTAGCTTTAACACACCCAACAATTTCTTTTAATTTCTACACGAATGATAGTGAGACTCTAAATCTAAGAGCCAGTAATTTGAGGCAGCGTATTGTTGCTGTTTTTGGCAAAAAAATTAATGAAAAGTTAGTACCTATTGATGAAAGTACTGATATAATTACTATAAATGGTTTTGTTTCAAAACCAGAATTTGCCAAGAAAAAAAGAGGAGAACAGTTCTTCTTTGTAAACAATAGATTTATTAAAAATGGGTATTTACATCATGCCGTAGTTAATGCTTTCAATGAACTACTACCATCTGGTTATCATCCATCCTATTTTTTATATTTAAGTGTCCCTCCAAATAGTATTGATATCAATATTCATCCGACAAAAACAGAAATAAAATTTGATAATGAACAGGCTTTATATGCCATTTTACGTTCAACTGTAAAACATAGCTTGGGTCAATACAATGTCGCTCCTGCATTAGATTTTAATAGAGATGCTGCTATGGATGTGCCTTATCATTTTAAGGATAAAAAATCAGTTAACACACCACAAATACAAGTAAATCATGATTTTAATCCTTTTAAAAAAGAAGAAAAATCATTATCAACTACTTTGAAAAAATCTAATGCTACACCATGGGAATCATTATATGTTGATACCAATGAAATGGATATCAACAACATAGAAGTTGAAGCACAAATAGTTGACAGAAATTTATTTGACGAAACAGAAAATGAAGTTAAAACAAAAACATATCAAGTTCACAAAAAATATATTTTAAGTGTTGTAAAGTCTGGTATTCTTTTTATCAATCAAAATTTGGCTCATCAGCGTATTTTATATGAAGAATTATTAACTAAAATGACAATTGAAGATACTTCTAGTCAACAATTATTATTTCCATTAGAATTAGTTTTTAATTTAATTGACATCGGTATTTGTAAAGAAATTCAATCTGATTTAGAAAGTGTCGGATTCCAATTTTCATCAATTACTGATGATACGATAGTTTTAAATGGTATACCTGCAAATATTGATCAAAACAAATTACAAGAATTGTTTGAAGGATTGTTTGAAACCATTAAAAGTGAAATTCCTGAGACCAGTTTTAGCCAGTTAGATACGATTGCAAAAAGTTTGGCAAAAAGTTTAGCTTTAAAAAACGGTGTAAAACTTAACAGTGCTGCTCAAGAAGAATTATTAGCTCAATTGTTTTCATGTAAAGAACCCAATCAATCACCCTTTGGCAAAAAAACATATATAACACTCTCTCCTGAAGAGGTTCAACTTAAATTCGATAATTAAATTATGAATAGAATAACTGAAACTGTTAAACATTTAATTATAATTAATGTACTGTTATATCTTGTTGCAAGATTTGTTTATCCGCCACTACAAGATCTTTTTGCTTTACATTTTCCTGAAAATCCTAATTTTGGCTTTTGGCAATATGTAACGAGTATGTTTATGCACAGTCTACAATCGCCTACACACCTTATTTTTAACATGGTTGGCGTATGGATGTTTGGCTCGCCTTTAGAACAATTATGGGGTAGAAATAAATTTTTATTCTTTTATTTCTCTGCTGGAATTGGTGCTGGATTGGTCTATACCGCAGTAAATTACTTTCAATTTAATAGTGCCTTTCAAGAATTTACACAAACGGGTATTACAAGTGCTGAAATTTATGATGCAATGGATGGCACTAAAGTATATCAAAATAAAGTACTTCAAAAAATAAATAGTATTTACAGCACTCCTGCTGTTGGTGCTTCTGGTGCTTTGTATGGAATTTTAGTAGCTTTTGGTATGAAATTTCCAAATTCAAAATTGGCCTTGATATTTTTTCCCGTTCCCGTTGCAGCAAAATATTTTATTCCCGTATTAATTGCTTTAGATTTATTTTCTGGATTAACTGGATTTTCTCTCTTTGGTGGTGGAATTGCACATTTCGCACATGTTGGCGGGGCTTTAGTTGGTTTGATAATTATGCTATTTTGGAAAAAAAATCAATTTAAAAGGTGGGATTAAGCCCATCCCTATGAGCTTCGCTCGGTAACTACAATTAAAGCAATGCTTTCTTTTTGTTAATCCAAAGGGAAGGGAATTTAAAAACACAAAGTGAATACAATAAAAAATAAAATACTACAACAATTAAAAACAGCAAACATCGCTGAACAAATTATATCTATAAATATTATTGTATTTATTGTTACACTCTCATTTAGAGTACTTTCACAACTTATGAAATGGAATGAAAATTTATTTGTCAATTGGTTTTCACTACCTTCAAATTTAGATAATTTTATTTCTCAACCTTGGACACTTATTTCTTATGGTTTTTTACATGCAGATTTTTTACACATCCTATTCAATTCAATAATACTCTTTTATATAGGAAATCTGTTTTTAGATTTCTTTTCAAAACGTGATTTTATCATCTATTATATTTCAGGTATTGTATTTGGTGGGATAGTTTATTTACTAAGCTATACTTATTTCCCATCATTAAAAGATAGTCATTCTTTTTTGGTAGGTGCTTCAGCTGGTGTTACTGCAATTTTAATTGGATTGGCAACAAAAATTCCTAATTATGCTTTACACTTTAGGTTTATTGGGGCTATAAAATTATGGCATATCGCCGTTACTTTTGTTGTATTAGACTTAATACAACTTCCCATAAGTAATACTGGCGGGCATTTAGCCCATTTGGGTGGTGCTATAGTTGGTTTTTTATTAACCAATAAAACAAATAAAGGTGAAAATTTAAACTGGTTATTTTCTAGTATTTTTAAATCTAAAAAACAAAGTCCACTTAAAACAGTCTATAAAAACCCTAAACCACAACAAAACACAAAAAATTCATCTTTACAACAAGAAAAAATAGATAAAATCTTAGATAAAATAAGCAAATCAGGTTATGAGACTTTGAGTCAAGAAGAAAAAGATTTTCTATTTACTGTAGGTGAAAAATAAAATTAGGGTAAACAAATAATGAAAAAACTTTCTACTTTTAATAAAATTATATTTCTATTAAATACACTATTTGCTATTGGGCTCATTTTGTCTTTTTTTCTACCTAATTTCTCGCCTAATAGTTATGGTTTAATTTCGCTTGCAAGTCTTTTGGTACCTATACTAATTATTGGTAATGTATTTTTTGTATTGTATTGGATTTTTAGTGGATTTAAAAAACAACTCTTATTTTCATTTTTTGTACTACTTTTAAGTTTATTTTTTATTCCAAAACTCTATAAATTTAATGGCACTCAAGATTCTAAAAACAAAAAATCTCTAAGTATACTAAGTTATAATGTTAGAAAATTCAACAAATACGATTGGATTAAAGTAGATAGTATTGAAGTGAAAATTAGTGACTTTATTACAAAAGAGAATCCTGATGTTTTAGTGTTACAAGAATATAAAGATTTAAAAAGTTTTAAATTGAATTATCCTTACTATAGTAATCCGCTAGTAAATTTATACAGTGACCCAGTAGAGAATGCAAAATACCGAACACATTTATCTGTTTTCTCGAAGCATCCTATTATAAATGAAGGGTTAATTAAATATAATGACTTTTTAGCATCAACAATGTATGTCGATATTGTTAAAAGTAAAGATACAATAAGAATTTACAATTTTCATTTAGCTTCCTTAGGAGTTATACCAGACCAAGAGTATTTCGGACATAAAGATTCTGAAAAACTAATAAAAAG
>Ga0209633_10001992_pt1 | contig 20222 bp, 22 predicted proteins | sample Cruoilmetagenom1_FD_187290 | JGI IMG/M metagenome (GOLD analysis project Ga0209633, IMG submission 187290) | Oil polluted marine microbial communities from Coal Oil Point, Santa Barbara, California, USA - Sample 1 (SPAdes) (version 2) | ecosystem: Environmental > Aquatic > Marine > Oil seeps ... | reverse complement strand
AGTGCAAATAATCCCAGAGTTAACGCTCCCAACAGGGGTAAAATTATCTGATTAAATAGAAGTAGCTCTGGGTGTGACTTTGCCATCCACCAGCCTAAAACCGCACCAACCACCGCAGCAATTAGGACTCGAACCATTCGTTGCCTCCATAGCGCAAGACTCACCATGAGACCAACACCCAGAAACATTCCAAGGAAAACCTTGGCGACCGATAAAAAGGATAATCCTGTCGGCATAAAGGGCATATCCAGCGCTTCTCTTTCACTAAGACCTGCCGTTGGAAACCATAACCAATGTTGTGTATTGGCGAAAAATCCAATTAATAAAACACCCGCCAACATAGATGGCACAGACCATAAACCTAGCATCGAAACACTGGAAGCCACATCGAAATGCCCGCCTCTATCAGTGGCTGCTTTAACACCAATAATTATTGCAATTATATAAATCAGTGGAATGGTAATGACATTTAATAATAAAGTAATTGGCAAACGCTCTTTGATTAACTCGTATACAGGTCTTCCGTAATTAAAACTTTGCCCAAGATCAGAACCTTTATTACAAGAGAACTTATCGAAGTCACCCTCCTCTGTCAGTGTAAAACCGATGGGAGAGATGTTATTTAACCAACGAAGATATTGTACTGGAGCAGGATCATCAAGTCCGTAGCGTTTATTATAATAATCTTCCAGCGCTTTGCGTTCAGCGGGTTTCATATCCATGCCATGGGTTAGTGACTGCGCTGTAATGCCACCGGGTGCAGATGCCATCACGGCAAACACCAATATGGTAATCCCCAATAAAGTAGGAATCATCAATAACAGGCGGCGTATTAGATAGGAAAGCATTCGTCTACTTTGTGTACTTCTGCATCATTTTAGGCACATACTGTTCTTTCGGATAAATATCTTTACCCATATTCAAACCTAGCTTGGTCATTTTTAAATTATGTAGACGTTTATCGATAAACAATAGGCTTTTGCCTCTGGTTAGAAAAGTATATGGCTGCTCATCATACATAACTTTCTCTGCTTCTCTCCATAGAGGCATACGCTTTTCTTCATCAACCGTACCACGGGCTTCATCAATAAGTTTATCCAGTTTGGGGCTTATATAATTAATAAAATTATCCCCATTGGTTTTGGCCTGAGAGCTGTGGAACATCTGGAAAATATCCGTTTCAATACCACTACTCCACCCTAAAATAATAGCATCAAAGTTTTTATTATCGAGCATCTCGAGCATTACCGACCATTCTTGAGGGTTTGGAATTAGCTTTATTCCAGCCTTTGCATAAATATCTTTTAGCAGTAATATCATACGTTTGGTATCTTCACTGCCTTGTGAATAAGCCAGTTTAAATTCAAAAGGCTCACCCTTTTCATCTTCTAAAACACCATTACCATCACGATCTTCAAAGCCAACTTCCTTCAATAATGACAATGCTTTCTCTAAATCATACTCACGTGGTTTTAAATCTGGGTGATGCTGCTTACTTCTGGGACTAAAAGGGCTAATCGCTGGCTCTGAATAGCCTAGTGCGATATCTTCAATAATACGCTTCCGATCGGTTAAATAGGTCATTGCCTGACGTACTCTTTTATCTGCAAAGCGTGTGACTTTTCCTTCTTTTTTCTGATTCCAGCCTATATAAGAATAACCAGCGATTGAACGCATATATTCAAAGTTTCTGCTCTTATCCATGATTTGCTTATCTTTCTTAAGCTTTTCATACTCAATCGGTCTGGCTCCATAAATATCAATATCACCGTTTCGATAAGTTGTCAGCTCAGCGCTGGAATTTTGAATAATCTTCCAGATAATACGATCAAAAGAAGCCTGTACAGGCCCCCAATAGCGTGAATTTCTAATTAACTCCACACCATTTTGATCAGGTGTCCAGCCCTCAGGGTCTGCTAAACGATAAGGCCCAGTCCCCAACAATAGGCCTTTAGACTCATTAAACGTTAAAGAATCATCCAAGTATTTGGAATAAAAATGTTCTGCCAGAATATCCATCTCACCTGCTAAAGAAAGCGCTTCGAAGTAAGGTTCTTTAAATTCAAAAGTAACTTCGTAAGGGCCATTTGCAGTGACCTTCTTAATTTTCTCAAGATAGGCACGGTGGCGTGGTGCTTGTATCTTTTCATTCATAGTAAAATCAAATGAGAAAACCACATCTGATGAATCCATTGGCTCACCATCAGAAAAAGTTACATTATCACGTAGTTTGAAAGTTATCTTTAAGCCATCATCGCTCATGCTCCAGCTTTTTGCTAACAAACCATTCCATTCGAGAGTATCTGGGTTTCTTACCAATAATGACTCCATAATATAACGCTGTACACTGGAAGAATAAACATCGGTTGAAACAAGCGGCGTGAGTGTTTTCAAGTTACTACTAAAGGAATTTACACTCCAGTCCCCCTGTGCATAATCCTTCTGTTGAGTAGCATCCCAGGCACGTTTAAATGCTTTAGGAATGGTATTAACATCATCGCTTTTTTGAACTGCAACTGCATTGCTCGTTGCACTCAGGTTTACTTTTTCCAATCTCTTTTGCATGGTGCTTAATGAGCTACGTAAATTACTCACATCTCTGGATTGTTCAGAGATGGCACGCTCCATAGCACTCAATTTCACCCATTCTCGATCACGTTGATACATTGCTAGGATAATCAATAATATGATCAGCGAAAGAAATGTAAATAAGAAAATATCTTTGGTTTTTGATGTTTTTTTCATAGTTTATGAGTCTAGTTGCTGATTGCTTTCCAGGTTTTCGTCAAGATCATGGTTATCATTATCTTCTTCATTGTTTTCATCATAACTTTCATCTATTTCTGAAAACTCATCTTGAAGATCATTTTTCCCCTCAAGCTCTTTCTTAATTTTTAAATCAAGCTCAGGATAGAGTTTATCAATATCCTGAATCTCTGCGAGGCTCGGCATTTCATCCAGTGACTTAAGATTAAAGTAATCTAGAAACTGACGAGTTGTTCCTAATAGTGAAGGTCTACCAGGCACTTCTTTATGCCCGACAATACGAATCCAGTCGCGTTCTTGAAGTGTTTTTACAATATGCGAGCTGACGGCAACACCGCGTATGTCTTCAATTTCAGCGCGTGTTATTGGCTGCCGATAAATAATCAACGCCAGTGTTTCGAGTAGCGCGCGTGAATATTTTGCAGGTTTTTCATCCCAGTGTTGTGTCACCCATTGTTTGTATTCATCACGAGTTTGAAAGCGATATCCACTAGCCGTTTCGACCAGTTCAAAGCCGTGCGATTCAAAACTATTTGTCAGATCACCTATGGCCTTTTGCACATCTTTACGATTTACCAGATCCTCCGCCTGAAAAAAACCTAAAAGCTTTTCAATGGAAAGCGGTTTATTAGCGCTAATTATAATAGCTTCAAGGATATTTTTGAGTTTATCTTGTTGCATTTCTACCCCGCAAATCCCACGCAAGCTTCAAGGTAAGCACTGTTTAATTTAAATGGCACCCCCCCCACTTTTTGGCATCGGCGCAATACTATAGCTTCAATCACTGTTTTCCTCGCTTCCCACAGGTTTAAGATATATGGGCGCAAAAGCTTCTGCCTGTACCATATCAATCACTTTCAGTTTTAATAATTCAAGCACTGCCATCAGTGTTACGACCACACCAAGGCGGCCTTCTTTTACAGTAAACAAGCTTTGAAATTCTACAAACTGATCACCATCTAGTCTGGATAATACATGTGTCATGCGCTCACGTATGGAAATTTCTTCACGCTCTATTTCATGGTGCTTTTGCATATCAACTTGTTTTAATACATCTTGAAATGCCAGTAACAGCTCACGTAGTTCAACATCAGGCTCAGGCTTTTCCTTATTCTCACGAATCACTTCCACCGAGCTTAAAAAGTTGTCTCGCTCAAGACGCACCAAATCATCAAGGTCAGTGGCAGCCTGCTTGAAGCGCTCATATTCCTGTAAGCGCTTAACTAATTCTGCACGCGGATCTTCCTCATCTTCTATTTCTTCATGACGAGGCAATAAAATACGTGATTTAATTTCAGCTAACATTGCCGCCATCACCAGATATTCAGCAGCCAGATCAAGGTTGATATTACGCATTAGTTCGACATATTCCATATATTGCCGAGTAATTTCAGCAATGGGAATATCTAGAATATCCAGATTTTGACGACGAATTAAATACAGTAGCAAATCCAGCGGCCCTTCAAAGGTTTCCAAAAAAACCTCAAGTGCATCCGGTGGAATATATAAATCTTCAGGCGGCGCAGAAATTGCTTCTCCCTGAACAATGGCGAAAGGCAATTCTCCCTGACGCGGGATTGTATTCTGAGGCTCTGTTTCAGTTTCTGAATTCATTTAGAATTTTTTTTTAGTGCTCTGCAAAACGCATCGCCTCGACAACGTCATCCAGCGTTTCTCTTGCCACATCCCTCGCTGCTTCACTACCTTCAGTAATTATCGCCCTGACTGCACCTCGATCATTTTCAAAGTCCTTGGCGCGTTGATGAATGGGCTCAAGTTCTGCCTGAATGGATTCTATCAAAGGCTTTTTACAATCAAGACAACCAAAAGAAGCATTTCTACATCCTTCATTGACCCACATTAACCTCTCATCATCAGAATAAACCTTGTGTAACTCATACACAGGACACTTATCAGGATCTCCCTGATCAGTTAAACGCACCCGTGCTGGATCTGTTGGCATGGTGCGAATCTTTTTATCCAGTTCATCTGGGGCTTCACGCAAGCCAATGGTATTACCATAGGATTTGGACATTTTTTGTCCATCCAGACCAGGCATTTTAGAAGCTTTGGTTAACTTTGCCTCAGGTTCAGGCAAAATAATTTTGCCCATGCCTTCGAGATAGCCAAACAATCGTTCTTTATCACCTACTGAAATATTCTGTTGTGAATCCAGTAATGCTTGCCCCACTTCTAAAGCCTCATCATCACCTTGCTCTTGATAGCGTTTGCGCAGGTTTCGATAAAGTTTTGCATTTTTCTTGCCCATCTTAGCAATGGCATTTTCGGCGCGTTCCTTAAAATCAGGCTCACGTCCATAAATATGATTGAAGCGACGCGCTACTTCGCGGGTTAATTCAACATGAGCAACCTGATCTTCACCCACCGGAACCATATCTGCTTTATATAATAAAATATCAGCAGACTGAAGTAAGGGGTAACCGAGAAATCCGTAGGTTGCCAGATCTTTCTCACGTAACTTATCCTGCTGATCTTTATAAGTAGGAACGCGCTCCAGCCAGCTTAATGGCGTAATCATAGAAAGTAATAGATGTAACTCGGCGTGCTCAGGCACTTCTGATTGTAAGAAGATAGTTGCTGAACTGGGACTAATACCAGCAGCTAACCAGTCAATCACCATATCTTCAACGTGTTTGCCGATATCACTCGGATCATCATAATGAGTCGTAAGTGCATGCCAGTCAGCTACAAAGAAAAAACATTCATAATTCAACTGCATCTCAACCCAGTTCTTTAGAACACCGTGATAGTGTCCCAAATGAAGTTTTCCAGTCGGTCGCATGCCAGATACAACACGTTGGTTTTGAGGAATATTTATAGTCATAGTCGGGGATTTCTACCTAAAAGAACATTGTGTTAATTGCATTCATGAAAAACCCTAGAATAGGATTTAAAATTGTGTTTAAAATTCCGAAATATAGTAAGCCCACTATGATAAAAAAACCATAAGGCTCTATTTTATCCATAATATCAGATACCGAGGGCGGCACAAATCCAGCCAACACCTTGCTACCATCTAGCGGAGGGATAGGAAATAAATTAAAAACAAATAACACCAGATTAATAATAATCCCCGCCTGAGCCATCGCCATTAAGCCTTTGAGGATATTGGGATCAGAAACTGTCGTATGCACAAGTTTGAGAAAAAATACCCATAATATTGCCATGGCAACATTCGCTAGTGGACCAGCAATGGCTACTAGCACCATATCTTTTTTTGGGTTTCTCAGGTTGCGCTGATTAACGGGAACTGGCTTCGCCCAACCAAAGGCAAAACCTGTCATAAAAACCATCGCTAAAGGCACAATAATTGTTCCGATAGGATCGATATGTTTTATTGGATTTAAAGTCAGGCGACCCAGCATTCTCGCCGTATTATCACCCAACTTACTCGCTACCCAACCGTGTGCCACCTCATGCAAGGTGATTGCAAAAATAACGGGGAGCGCCCAAACAGCAGTAGTGTAGATGATTTTTTCAATATCCATTTATATTCTATTCTGGTATTTGTAGTATTTAGTTTTACTTTGAAATGCTTGCTAGTGCTGTTTAAGCCAGTCAACACACCCCAAACCCTGACGTGCGATTTTCGGTTGATCTTCTGTTAGATTAACAACGGTAGTTGCCTCATGTCCACTGTAACCCCCATCAATAATTAAATCGACCCTATTTTCAAGTTTTAACTGTATTTTATAAGGGTCAGTCAAAGGATATTCTTCATTAGGCAAAGTCAAAGTACTCGACATCAAAGGTTGATCCAGTTCTTCTAGCAATGCCGAACAAACAGCATTATCAGGAACTCGAATACCAATTGTTTTACGCTTTGGGTTCAGCAACCGTTTAGGTACTTCTCGAGTAGCTGGCAATATAAAAGTATAAGGCCCGGGAGTTAAAGACTTCATCAAACGATAATTTAAATTATCAACAACCGCATACTTTGAAATCTCGGATAAATCACGACAAACCAAGGTAAAATTATGGTTCTTATCCAGTTGACGAATTAACCGAATAGCGTCCATCGCTTTTTTATCACCCAGATGACAACCAATGGCATAGCTGGAGTCCGTAGGATAAACAATGACCCCTCCTTTATTGATAATATCAACCGCCTGCTTTATCAAGCGCGGTTGTGGATTATCGGGATGAATTTCAAAATACTGTCCCATACAACTTTCTAATAGCCCATTTACACGTTAAGATGCGCTATTCTACATCAGGTTCAACTCCAAGGGCACTTAATTACAATGAAGTTTTTGTTCGATTTTTTCCCCGTTGTTTTATTTTTTATAGCTTATAAATTTTTCGGTGATCTACCACCACAATTAATTGAAATGGCTAATAGCTTACCAGTCGTTTCAATTGACCCCAAAGAACCCAAAGATGCGATTTACTTCGCTACACTAACCATTATTGTGGCGACAATAATACAAAATATCGGACATTGGCTAGTTTATAAAAAACTAGAAAAAATGCATCTAATCTCCTTAGGCATACTGCTTGCTTTTGGAACACTCACGCTTGCATTCAAAGATCCCTTATTTATAAAATGGAAAGTCAGTATTTTTAACTGGGTATTTGCCATTGTTATTATAGGCAGCCAGTTTATTGGTAAAAAACCATTAATTGAGCGCATGATGGCTCACGCTATTAAAGTCCCAAAAAATATTTGGAAAAACGTAAATCTACTTTGGGGATTATTTTTTGCCTTTGTAGGGGTTGTAAATCTATATGTTGCCTATAATTATAGTGAAGAGACTTGGGTAGATTTTAAATTATTCGGTGTTTTAGGCCTCACGTTTGTTTTTATGATTGGACAAGGGATCTATCTGGCAAAACATGCAACACCAGTAGATGAAGATGAAACAAGCAAAAACAATGTAGATAGCAGAGGAAATTAAAAGTGCTATACGCCATTATTTCAGAAGATGTGAAAGACAGCTTGGAAAAACGATTAGCCATGAGACCTGCTCACGTTGAAAGACTAAACGAACTAAAAAATAGTGGCCGACTTATTATTGCTGGCCCTCATCCTGCTATTGATAATGAAGACCCCGGAACTAATGGTTTCACTGGTAGTCTTATTGTGGCAGAATTTGACTCTCTGGAGTCAGCGCAGAACTGGGCGAACGCCGATCCATACATCGGGGCTGGTGTTTATAAAAAAGTTATCGTAAAACCATTTAAAAAAGTGCTACCTTAAGCTGTAATAGCTGATAGCAAATAATACCGAAGGGAAATTAAACAATGTTTACAAATAAAAGATTACTCGTTGCAAGTTCAATATTAACTCTCATGCTTACACCACTACTTTCAAGTACTGCTATAGCTGATGAAGCACCGGCTAGCGATGTTGTTGTTGCAACGGTCAATGGCGACAAAATCATGAAGAGCACATTTGATGGTTATATGGAGATTTTAACGAAATCTGGAAAGGCCGATAGAAATGCAGCCATAAGTGATTTGGTTGCCACTGAGATCGCACTTCAAGAAGCAAGCAAGACCGACATTCTGAAAAGGCCTGCCATTAAAAAAGCGATTAAAGACTATACCCGCAATGTTCTTTTAAAAACATGGACTGCCGAAAAAGTTAAAGCTTTCCCTATTAGCGATGAAGCTCTAAAAGCGGCATACGATGAACGTGTCACTAAGCTTGCGAACAAAGAATTTAATGCTCGCCATATTCTGGTTAAAACGGAAGATGAAGCTAAAGCAATCATCAAAGAATTAGACGGTGGCGCCGACTTTGAAAAACTGGCAAAAGAAAAATCAACAGGGCCTTCTGGTTCAAACGGTGGCTCTCTAGGTTGGTTTAAAGCAACAACAATGGTTCCTGCATTTGCCAATGCTGTTAAAGAAATGGAGAAAGGCAAGTTTTCAGCAACCCCTGTTAAAACACAGTTTGGTTTCCATGTATTAAAACTTGAAGATAGTCGTGACGCAAAACTACCGACACTCGAGTCTTTAACCCCTCAATTAAAACGCGTCATTTCACAAAAGCAAATGCTTGAATATATGCAAGAATTGAAAAAAACAGCTGATGTAAAAATAATGCTTCCTGAAGAACCCACAAAAGCTGAACCTAAAAAAGAAGCGGAAACAGAAACTAAAAAAGAAGAAAAGAAAGACTAGCTCTTTCTGGTATCCAAATGAATACTGATTGGAAATCATTTCTGATTGAACAAGGTGCCAGCTTTAAAGACGAACAGTTAGTATCGTTTGTTAATTCTGAGTCACAAAGTGTAGCAACACTTTGTGACCTTTCAGATCAAGGTATTATCAAGGTAAGCGGAGGAGATGCAGAATCATTTTTGCAAAATCAGCTCACCAATGATATTTCACACCTTAGCCAGACAGGCTATCAGGAATCTGCTTGGTGCTCCCCAAAAGGGCGAATTATCGCCAACTTCCGTATTTTTAAGCGTGACAACAGCTATTATATAATCGTCTCTGCTGACTTACTCGAACATGTCATTAAAAAACTGGGCATGTATGTGATGATGTCCAAAGTCACCCTTGAAGATGCTACAAACTCTTTAATTCATTTTGGCTATGCCTTAAATGAAGATGCTGATAAAAATGCAGAGAGTGAACAGCTGCAAAATAAATCTTTAAGCATACTAAAAATCGCTGGCACCCTGCCCCGCTTTGAGATACTCGCTGAGATTAATGAAGAGATGGATGATGCCAAACAGCTTTGGCAACACCTTGCTCAAGATGCCAGCATAGTTAGCAATAATCACTGGTTATATTTAAATATAGTGGCCGGATTACCGACCATAAATGAGGCTAGCTCAGAGAGCTGGATACCTCAAATGGTAAACTATATTGCAGTCGGTGGCGTAGACTTTAAAAAAGGTTGCTACCCTGGACAAGAGGTCGTTGCGCGACTCAATTATCTGGGGAAAACTAAACGCCGCATGTATCGGCTAGGCTTGGACACCAATCAGCTTCCCGCAGTTGGTGATATCATCTATGGTGAATCAGAGACAGAAGCTGGGAAAATACTGAATGCCGCATTTAACCCAGATGGAAAAGTTGAAGCACTGGCTATCCTTAAAATTGCCGAAGCAAACAAGCCATTATCCATATCTCCATCAGATCAAAACATTGCTATTAGCATCCTTGATTTACCTTACAGCGTTAACAACGACTAGCTGTAGTATTAACAACAATCCCGCTTTGGCAGCAAAAACACAAACCAAACCAAACGTATTACTAATCCATGGAATCCTCATGAATCCACTGGAAATGCGTTACCTTGGAGGCTTGCTCGATAAAGAAGGCTTTAAAGTACATTATGTTTACTATCAATCTGTACTTAAAACGCCCGCGCAAAACGCACAATCAATTCATAAAAAAATCAAACAACTAAAGCTTCCAGATTTGCATATCGTCGCACACAGTCTCGGCGGAATTATAACCATGCACCTGTTTGACCAGTTTGATGATATCCCAGACGGCAGAGTGGTTATGCTGGGCTCACCCGTAAACGGTAGCTGGATCGCCCAGAAAATTCATGGATGGCCAGTCATCTCCCCGCTACTCGCACGTAATATGCCAAGCGCACTCTCGGGAGAAAACGTCCCAGACTGGAAAACTACACGAGACTGGGGAATGATCGCTGGAACTCGCAATCAGGGACTCGGCCTTATCGCCGGAGGACTACCCGGAGAAGGAGATGGCACCGTATTACTCGAAGAAACACACCACCCAAAACAAACTGAACATATCACCGTAAAAACCTCCCACACCGCGCTACTTTTTTCAAAGGAAATAGCTGCTTTAAGTAGTCACTTTTTAAAAACGGGCAAGTTTAAGTAACCAATTCCCTTTTTTGGCAAAGAAGGGCTGAGGGAGATTAATAGCTCCTTTTTTCTAAGAGTAAAGTATAAGTACTAATTGCTGATACTAAAAACCAGGGGGGGGTGCCATGTTAAATAAACAGGTATTCTAATCTTAATCTATTATCCTAAATCAGTTAAATACAACCGTTTGGGATACTCTAACAAATATTACTGAAACTCCCCGTCAATTAAGGTAAAGTCCTCTATAATTTTTTAACTAATCTTTAAAGGAAACAGCCATGGCACGTCTACCTGACTTTATTTCTCCTTCAATTCTTTCTGCTGATTTTGCAAGCTTAGGCCAGGAAGTGGATAATGTTCTTAAAGCGGGTGCAGATGTTGTCCACTTTGATGTAATGGACAATCACTATGTACCTAATCTAACTATTGGCCCACTTGTGTGTGATGCGTTGCGCAAACATGGTGTGACCGCTGAAATTGATGTTCACTTGATGGTGTCACCTGTCGATCAATTAATTAATGATTTTGCAAAAGCTGGCGCAAGCTATATCACCTTCCACCCGGATGCTTCAACCCATGTTGATCGTTCTTTGCAATTAACACGTGATCTTGGTTGTAAATCAGGTTTAGTATTCAATCCTGCTGCTTCTCTGGATGCACTTGAGTATGTGATGGATAAAGTTGACCTTATCATGTTGATGTCGGTTAACCCGGGCTTTGGTGGTCAAAGTTTTATTCCTTCAACCATGACCAAGCTTAAACAGGTTCGTAAAATGATTGATGATTCTGGTTTCGACATTCGCCTTGAAGTAGATGGCGGTGTAAAAGCGAATAATATCAAAGAGATAAAAGAAGCAGGCGCAGATATGTTTGTCGCCGGTTCTGCTATCTTTGGTGCTAAAGATGACAATGACCCAAATCACTACGACTCAATTATTACTGAGTTCCGTTCGGAGTTAGCTAAAGCCAACATATAAGTTTTTTCCACCTCAGCAATAAGGGATTTGGTCAGAGATGATCAAATCCCTTATTCTTTGCGACCACAAATTTATCCATCAGAGAAATACCATGAATAATATTTTCACACCTGAACTCATTATGATCGATGTAGACGGAACGCTGGTTGACTCAGTGCCTGATCTTTCATGGTGTTTAGATGAAACTCTAAAACAGGTTGGTTTACCTCCCCGCGGTGAGGCTGCTGCCCGTGAATGGGTAGGCAATGGTGTCATACGTATTGTTGAACGTGGTATTGCAAATGATCTCAATGCTGATCACGATGCTGATATATTTGAGAAAGCTATGCCAATTTTTCGTGCACTTTATGCTGAAAACACCTCTAAACGTAGTGCGCTATATCCCGGAGTTCGTGAAGGGATGGATTTTTTAAAGACTCTGGATATTAAAATTGGGTGTATCACTAATAAGGACGCTGAGTTCACCCACCCTATTTTAAAAGACCTAGGGCTTTGGGAAAATTTCGAGATTGTAATTAGTGGCGATACCCTACCCAAGAAAAAACCCGACCCACTACCGTTGCTGCACGGAGCCAAAGAACTCCGTGCCGACCCTAAAAAATCACTAATGCTGGGTGATTCAACCTCAGATGTTAAAGCAGCGCGTGCAGCTGGTTTTGATATTATCTGTATGTCCTATGGCTATAACCACGGTGTTGATATTCGTGATTCAAATCCAGATGCAGTGATTGATTCATTTGTTGAATTGAAGCAGATGATTAAAACTAGTGGTGTGTCCTATATTGATTGATGATTTTAGAGGTTCACAACTGTTCCAAGACAAGGCACAGCTTGCAGGGAATGGTTGTTCCCTTTCCAAGAGCTGCAACGCCGTATTGGGGCAGTTGTGAGCCTCCCTTCGGGCGAAATGATAAGCTATCATCTGCTGTGTTGCACTCCTTGTGAAGGGAACAACCATTCCCTGCGAAGTGCGCCTAGCATAAGATAGCTTCTCCTTTCGCTAAAAACGTCAATCAATATAAGACACACCACTTACTAATGTCAAAAGAAGCCTGCCCCTGCCAATCTGGATTATCTTATGAAAAATGCTGTGGTCAATATCATAAATCAGGTAACCACGCTCCAACTGCCGAAACCTTAATGCGATCACGCTATACAGCCTACGTGATGGGAAATGCACAATATTTATTTCGCACTTGGCATGCATCAACTCGCCCAACTTTGCAAAGCCTGAAAGTTTCTGGCCCGCAAACCTTAATCGCCCTAAAGATACTTTCCACTCAGGCCGGTGGTGTTAATGATAAAAAAGGTATGGTTGAGTTTATTAGCAGTCGATATAGCCCAACATTATTGGGTGAGATTGAGCAACACAAAGAAAAAAGCTTATTTACCCGTATTAAAGACAAATGGGTTTATATTGATGCAATTTGATTGCTTTATCGCTTCTACTTGCTGAGTAGTCCCAAGCACGTTAATATAAGCGCATGAATCATCTGTTTAAAAGTTGGAACTGGATTTAGCACCTTTTGAAAAAAAGGTGGTTTTACTCTTATATCCATTTAAAAAGCTCAACAGTTAAACAGGTTCACCATGAATAACCCTCTCACAAAAGAACAATTCGAATCCTATATCTCGCAAGGTTACAACCGCGTTCCACTCGTTCGCGAAGTTTTAGCTGATCTTGATACCCCACTTAGCACTTACCTAAAACTTGCCAATGGTCCCTACTCCTATTTATTTGAGTCGGTTCAAGGCGGCGAGAAATGGGGGCGGTATTCGATGATTGGTTTGCCTGCGCGAACCATAATTAAAGTAACTGGCAATCAGGTCGAGGTCTCAACAGATTCTAAAGTTGATTCTACCGAGACGGTTGAAGATCCACTCGAATGGATTGAAAACTATAAAGCTGAAATCAAAGTCCCCGAGATTGATGGCATGCCGCGTTTTAATGGTGGCTTGGTGGGTTATTTTGGCTATGAGACGATTCGTTATATCGAGCCAAAACTTGCTGGAGTAGAGGCAGAAAACAAGCCAGACCCACTGCAAACACCTGATATTCTACTGATGCTTTCAGAAGAAATTGTAGTATTTGACACTCTCAATGGAATACTCTCCTTTATTATTCTAGCAAAAGATGGGGAATACGACAGCGCGCAACAACGTCTGGATTACCTCACTACGCAATTACGCGAACCACTCACACTTTATAAGCCAACAAAATCACCGCAAACCATCAATGAAGAAGACTTTGTATCCGGTTTTACCGAAGAAGGATTCAAAGCAGCTGTAGAAACAGCACGCGAATACATCGAAGCGGGTGATATTATGCAGGTGGTTTTATCGCAGCGCCTAAGTGTGCCTTTTAAAGCACCGCCGCTGGATTTATATCGTTCACTGCGCTCATTAAATCCTTCTCCCTATATGCACTTTATGAATCTGGATACCTTCCATATTGTTGGCTCATCACCAGAAATTCTGGTACGACTGGATGGCCCTAGTGAAGATAAAGAAATCACGGTGCGACCTATAGCCGGAACGCGCAAGCGTGGTGACGATAAAGCACGTGATCTAGAAATGGAAAAAGAGCTACTCAACGACCCCAAAGAATTAGCTGAACATCTAATGCTAATTGATCTTGGCAGAAATGATGCCGGTCGCGTCAGTAAAACTGGCACGGTCAAACTTACCAAGAAAATGGGCATTGAACGCTATTCGCATGTGATGCATATCGTCTCAAATGTTGTCGGGAAACTTCTACCAGATATGAGTGCCATTGACATATTGCGCGCCACCTTTCCTGCAGGCACAGTCAGTGGCGCACCCAAGATTCGTGCCATGGAAATCATTGATGAATTAGAACCTGTTAAGCGCGGCATTTACTCAGGAGCCATTGGTTATCTGGCCTGGAATGGTAATATGGACACCGCAATCGCAATCCGTACCGGTGTCATCAAAGATGATATTCTATATATTCAAGCGGGTGCAGGCGTGGTTTATGACTCTATTCCCGAGCTAGAGTGGAAAGAAACCATGAACAAGGCTCGCGCTATTTTTAAAGCAGTAAGTCAGGCGGCAGCCGGACTAGACGGCGCACATCGCTAAAGGAGAAAAGACATGATATTAATGATAGATAATTATGACTCCTTTACTTATAACCTGGTGCAATATTTAGGCGAACTGGGTGGCGATGTATTGGTTAAACGCAATGATCAAATAACGCTAGCGGAAATCGAAGAGCTAGCGCCCGAACGCATTATGATTTCACCGGGGCCTTGCACACCAAATGAAGCGGGTATTTCACTGGATGTGATTAATCATTTCAAAGGCAAGTTACCCATTTTTGGCGTGTGCCTAGGGCACCAATCTATTGGACAGGCATTCGGTGGTGATATTGTGCGAGCCGAAGAAATCATGCACGGCAAAACTTCCAGTATTTATCACCGTGAAGTTGGTATATTTGCAGGACTACCAGAACCCTTTGAAGCAACTCGCTATCATTCGCTGGTGATTGATCAAGAAACTCTACCAGACTGTCTGGAGATTACCGCATGGACCGAAACCGAGTGTGGTGAAGTTGATGAAATCATGGGTATTCGCCATAAGGAACTCGCTATCGAAGGAGTCCAATTTCATCCCGAATCCATCCTCACCGAACATGGTCACGATATGCTTCAAAACTTTTTAAGCATGCAGCAAAAATGACCAATTCTCTAATCCCAGCAGGGATGGGCACGCGTTTGCTCGCCATTGTTTATGATATTTTGATCGTTTTTTTTATCAGCATAGTCCTAACATTTATTGTGCAACAAATTATTATCCAGTCCGCGTTAGTGCCGCTTGAACAGATTCAGATAAGTGCCAAGGAATCTATTCCCATGATACCGACCAATAGTATTACAAGTTACGTTCTTAAAAGTTTCTGGCCACTTATTGCTTATTTCTACTTTGCTTATTACTGGACGAAACGCGGACAAACGCCGGGAATGAAGGTCTGGAAAGTTAAAGTGGTCAATCAACAAGGACAGCTAATCAGCTGGTCTCAGTCACTTATTCGCACTATCACTGCCCTGTTTGGACTGGGGCTATTTGTAATGCCATTCAATACGCAAAGACTAGCTTTACAGGATATTGTCAGCAAAACCTACCTGATGATTCATGAATAATTTAGAACGCAATATAAAGAACGAAACAAAAAACACTAACAATAATGACTACTGGGGGTTTTGGGGAACCAGCGGTTTTGGCTTACTTGTCATAATACTATTTAGTGCTCTACAAACACTGTTTCTATTTGGCTTTATTTTCATCGAAGATGGTAATGCGCTTTCAAAAGCCTTTGTTTCTGACTCACCTAATGCGCTGAATAATTTAGTTATGCAATACTCCTTTGATGGTGATGCTATTAGTATCGCTGAAATTCCAGCGGCACTGATTGGCATAGGCTTCATTATTCTTTTTATAATAATTCGTAAGCAATTGACAATTAGAGACTACTTAGGATTACACCCGCCTAAAATCAAGCCTCTATTAGCATTCCTCGGACTTATGGTAATTGCCATGGTCGCCATGGAATTTGCAAGCGCTCAGCTAGAAATAGACACGCCAGAGTTCATGACCCGGGTTTATAACAGCACTGAAAATATACCACTACTGTGGATTGCAGTAGGCGTTGCCGCACCCTTTTTCGAAGAGTTCTTATTCCGAGGCTTTATACTCGAAGGCCTGCGCCGAACCTTTATGGGCTCTATTGGAGCGATCTTGATCAGCTCCCTGGCATGGGCGCTAATTCATATGCAATACGGACCATTTGAGATTATTTCTATTTTCTTAATTGGTATACTATTAGCCATTGCCAAACTTAAAACCAATTCACTGTATGTGCCTATCGCCATGCATATGTTGATGAATATTACCGCAAGCGTTGGCATGGCTTTGGGTTGATATTTGTAATGATTACATTAATTCTAAAATAATACTGAAAAATAACAGTAAATGGTCTAAACCTAAAACAGTTTGCAATTATTTTTGTCGTTTTAGAAGGAGATTAAAATGTATAACACAATTCTTATCCCTGTTGACTTTGCACATAATGAGCAAAGCATCGAATCACTCAAGAAAGCTGGAAAGCTGATTGGTGATAATGAAATAATTTTATTACACGTTATAGAGGAAGTTCCTGAATACATACTGGCTCAAATACCTGAGGATATCAGGGCGGATAAGAGCTTTGATATAACTCAAGAGCTTGAGGAATTAGTCAAAAAATCTAAGATTAAAGCACGTATTGAAGTACGCAAAGGTAGTTCATACCATAGCATTCTTGAATCTGCCAATGAGAATAAAGTGGATTTAATTATCATAAATTCTCATAAGCCGGGCTTTCAGGATTATTTGCTTGGTTCAACTGCAGCAAAGGTTGTTCGTCATGCGAAATGTGCCGTTTTGGTAGAACGATAGCAGCAGATTACACTGCTTTTTAAACACAAGGAGCTGTCGAGGAATTGCAGAAAACAAATAAGCGCAGTCCTTTAAGATTGAGCCATTAATTCAGCCATCTGCTTAATACAAATATCAGCATCCTTTTTAAAGGGAAATTGCCCGCTTGGATCAATATAAATCGTTTTAGCACCCGCCGCACTCCCCGCTTTTATGTCATGTATATAATCCCCGACCATAACAGCATCATCAGCCTTTGCCTGCCAGCGATTGAGAAGCTCAAAAATACCTGCAGGCGAAGGTTTAGGTAACGCGCAATTACGACTAACACAATTCTCAGGCAAAAAATAATCCGCAAGCCCTGCTGCCTTCAGCGTTACTGCTATATTTACTGAATTATTACGCGTGACAATACCCAGCATGGTTCCCTGAGAAAGTAACATATCCAACAATTTCTTAGCGCCTTCAGCCGGTTTAGCCTGATGTGCAAGCTCCAGTTCAATTTCATCAAGCTTAATGGATAATGGCTTTGATACTTCTTCCGGAAGTTGGCTCAGAGCCTCCAAAATGGGTAGACCTTTGGGAAGTCCCAACTCTGCACGAATCGCATCAAAGTCATGGTGTGCAATCGTCAAAGTTCCATCCATATCAAAAATCCAATGCTTACGCATTGTTAGCCAGTGATATGACATTAGATTACTCCTAATAATAAGCTAGCGATACTCTGAAACCTATCTGTATAGAATATCCAGATCATCTTTATAGCTAACACCATTTACTCGCCAATGCTTTTCTGGTTTGTAGAAGGTTAATTCCCAATAGATTGCATGATTTTTGAATTTATGCAGATAGTAATAGCGCACAAAAGAATCACCAATTCTCTCTTCATGAACAAGCTCCATGCCTACTCCTTTACCAAACCGTTTATCAACGATGGGCCATTGCAATTCTATTTTATTAATCAGATTCTCTAGCTCAACCTTAGGTAGAGGCCAATGAGGCATTGCGATAGCCATTCCTTCAGAAAACTCTTCTTTAATAAAATGACTTACCATTTTATCCGCTAATAGTCTGGCTTCTTTTTTGCTAGCGATGTTGTCCGCTGATGTAAAGCCCATACTAAAAAACAAACTAACCACTAGTAAATATTTCATCTATAAATCCTCTTTAAAAAATACTTTCCCTTAAACCAATAATCTGAATCAACATATAACCATATTTTTCCATATAACCCAGAGCTGATGCTAAAAACTAGGGGGGGTGCCATGCAAAAGACTTGTTCAGGGATTCCTTTACTAATATCTACTTGGATATTCTTGATCAATTATGAATAGCTTGTATCCAATTCTTTAACCTTTTATTACTTTAGACCTTTGCACGAGAGTATGGCTGATTAAACATTTCACTTGTTTTTCTTATAATTAGATTAATAGCAAGGCTAATGAGCGAATTTTTAAAACAGGAGGAATGATTCGGCTAACGCTGTTGTCTCGGTATTGCTCGGCTCAAGCACTTTTAATTCGTCATATCTCTCGTGCAAAGCTCTCTACTTAATAATATTTGCCTCAGAAAACCTTAATTCATCAATTAACTTTTGGAGTTCAACAGCGGCAGCGCTTCCATTATTTTTCATGGTTGTAACCTTCTTTGCCTTCTTGTTAACCATTTTTCTATCTTTAGATTTAACATCATATACTTTATGAGTTTTAGAAGAGTCATTGAATGTAATATGCCTATTCTCACCAAAAACTTGCTCATAAAATGCCACAAGCTCAGGATCTTTTCGATGGGAACCTGTTTGTGTTTTTTGCCCTTTATCATACGAAGCAATTTGTTGATTTAGTTCATTAATTATATTTTGAAGCTCAGCTTCTTTGGTTACAGAAGCTGAACCTTGCTCACTCAAACGATCCTTAGTTCCACCAAAAACTTGCTCGTAAAATGCCACAAGCTCTGGGTCTTTCCCTTTCAGCCTTGTAACAGCCACCTGAGCTTTTTCATCTATTGTAGTTGGAATTGTTGAAGCAAAATCCTTTATTGTTGTTGGCTTATCAATATTAAACTGCTTAGCTGGTATTTTAGAAGCTACTTTAAGTGCTTGATTATATTCATTAGTGATTTCATTTAATGCAATCGTTTCAATCGATACAGGGTTTTTTGTAAATAGAGCTTTCTTTACAAGATTGCTAACAAAGGGTTTAGAAATTGACTGACTCTTCTTCTTATTTTTGATCTTCGCAACTTGTTTATTATTCCCAAATAACTGTTTGTAAACTAATTGTAAGTCTCCCTCACTTAGTTGATTTTCAGCTTGTACACTCACTGTGCCAAAAAAACTTGCAAACAGAATAAGACCCGCTGTTCTATGTATAGCGTTACAATTGAGCTGTTTATTATCAATAGTCATCGATGCTAAATTCATATTAATTGCCACCCTAACCTTATGTCTTCGCGACTTACATATTACAATAAATTGAACAATTTAAACATTGCTTTCTAAGGCTCACAAGAGCCAGAAAGTACATCGCTACGATTCCGAAGGAAGAGTCGATGTTGATCGAATCTTGCAAAGTGATAGCTAATAAACTGAAGCACAGGATTCTCTACAACCCCAGTTTTTGGTTTCAGCGGGAGTGGCACCCTCCCCAGTTTTTAGTATCAGCTTCGTTAAAATAATCAATAGTAGGGACAAGTGGTATGATTTTGAGTTTGAAAAGTTGGATGATGAGATAGACGCCTCCTTTAAAAACCGGCGTCACAATGCGCCAAATTTGTTAGGTTTAACCCTTAACAAATTAACCACAAGGAGACATCTATCATGCAAGATATTAACCGAGTTTCTATAGATTTGGCAAAAAATGTTTTTCAAGTCTGTGCTTTAAACTCCCGCAATAAAGTACTTTTTAACAAGAAACTAAGCCGTAAGAAATTCACTGAGTTTATGGTTCAGCTTTCCGCTTCAACTGTTTACATGGAGGCTTGTTATTCTTCTCATTACTGGGGCAGAACACTCAAAGAAATGGGGCATTCTCCTTTTCTTATCCCAGCCCAGCATGTCACTCTTTTTGTCCGAGGCAATAAAAATGATAACAATGATGCGCTCGCCATTGCAGAAGCGGCTAATCGACCCGGTATTCGGTTTGTTCCGATAAAAATGGTTCAGCAACAAGAGATTATGGCGATGCACCGGCTTCGAACACGCCTGGTCAAGTCACGA
>Ga0209633_10001991_pt1 | contig 20223 bp, 16 predicted proteins | sample Cruoilmetagenom1_FD_187290 | JGI IMG/M metagenome (GOLD analysis project Ga0209633, IMG submission 187290) | Oil polluted marine microbial communities from Coal Oil Point, Santa Barbara, California, USA - Sample 1 (SPAdes) (version 2) | ecosystem: Environmental > Aquatic > Marine > Oil seeps ... | reverse complement strand
TTGACGCAAAAAACAAACATGTTTACCCAGGGTTTATTCTAACCAATTCTACTTTAGGCTTAGGTGAAATAGATGCTGTTAGAGCAACTCGTGACTTTGATGAAGTTGGTGGAATGCTACCACACATCAGAAGTTTAGTTGCTTATAATACTGAATCAAAGGTAACAGAAAGTATGCGGCCAAATGGGATATTAATAGGTCAAATAACACCTCGTGGAGGTGTTATTTCAGGAACCTCTTCAATTGTTCAGTTCGATGCTTGGAACTGGGAAGACGCAGCTATAAAAATTAATGATGGCATTCACCTCAATTGGCCAAATAATGTTAAATGGGATAGAAAAACTAAAAGAATAGAACCAAACAAAAAATATAAGGAGCAAGTAAATGAAATTAAAAATTATTTTTCTCAAGCTAATACATATGACATTAAAAGCAACAAATCAAAAAACATTGAATTTGAAGCATTAAAAAAGCTGTTTAACGGAGAACAAAAACTATATGTAAATGCCAGATCAGAGAATCAAATTATAGATGCTGTTGATTTTGTTAAGGAGTTTGGAATTAAAAATATGGTGCTTGTTCATGGAGATGAGGCATATAAGGTTTCGACTTTACTTAAACAAAATAACATTCCAGTTATTTTAAATCGTGTACATTCTTTACCAAGATCTGAAGATGATGATTATGATTTACCATTTAAATCAGCTAGTTTACTGACCAAAAGTGGTGTTATAGTTGCTCTCGAAGCTAATGGACAGATGGAACGAATGAACAGCCGTAACCTACCTTTTTATGCTGGTACAGTTTCTGGTCATGGTTTAAGCGATGAAGAAGCATTACAATTAATTACGATTAATCCAGCTAAAATTTTAGGCATTGATGATAAATATGGCAGTTTAGAAGTTGGCAAAAGCGCTACACTCTTCATAAGTGAAGGTAATGCTTTAGATATGCGGACTAATGTTTTAAGCAGAGCTTTTATAGATGGGCGAGATATTAGCTTAGAAACCCATCAAACTGAACTTTGGAAAAGATATATGGATAAATACAAAGAGAACTAGAAATTATGAATATTTTTCATTTTTCAAGTTCTAATTATATATTTTTACAAAAATTTAGATCCTATTGCTCAAGCAAATCACTAGCATACAAAACCCGTTGATAAAAGAAGTTATTCAACTTCAAGAAAAATCTAGGGTAAGAAAAAATAGAGAATTATTTATTATTGAGGGGCAACGAGAAATCTCATTGGCACTAAAAGGTAATTATCAAATAAATACAATTTTATTTTGTGAAGCTATTATTTCGAATACTAAAGTCGATGAAATTACAAAATCTATCGATCAAGAAATTGAATTAATCTTAGTTTCTAAAGAAGTCTATCAAAAAATATCTCATCGGAAAACTACTGAAGGTATTATTGCAATAGCTCATTGTAAAGATTTAATTTTAAACAACTTATCATTAACAAATAATTCATTAATTTTAATTGCTGAAGCGCCAGAAAAACCAGGAAATATAGGCGCTCTACTTCGCACGGCAGATGCCGCTAATTTAGATGCTGTAATTATCGCTAATCCTAAAACAGACTTGTACAATCCAAATATAATTCGATCAAGTGTTGGATGCATTTTTACAAATCAAATTGTAATGGAAACAACAAACAACATTCTTAATTATTTGAAAGAAAACAATATTCAATTATTTTCAGCAGCTTTAGATAAGAATAGCGAAGATTATACCCTCCAAGATTACACAAAAGCAACGGCAATTGCCGTTGGAACAGAAGCTACTGGATTAAGCAAAGAATGGCTACAAAATTCAACAAAAAATATAATTATCCCTATGGAAGGTGAAATTGACTCATTAAATGTTTCTGTTTCGGCAGCAATTCTTATTTTTGAGGCAAAAAGACAACGGAAATAATTTTGTGTTTACGGTTTTTGTTTCCTATTTAATATTGGAATATCAAGGCAGCTCTAAATTAAAACATTATAGAGACTTCAAAAAAACAAAACTCAGAATAACAAACTTGAATAAACATGACTCCACAAATACTATTTTATATTATCATCTCAATTCTTATCATTGATTTTATCATTGATAAAATAATTAACAGTTTAAATGCCAAACATTTTGATGATAAAATTCCTGAGGAATTAAATGACGTTTACAACAAAGAAGAATACACAAAATCACAAGCCTACAAAAAGGAAAATTATAAATTCTCGTTAATCTCAAGTGGATTCACAATATTATTAACCCTTGCTTTTTTCATTTTTAAAGGCTTCGCCTGGATAGATCAAATTGCTAGAAGTTATACAGATAATGAAATTTTAATCACTTTAATTTTTTTCGGAATTATCATGGTAGCAAGTGATATAATTTCAACTCCATTTTCTTATTATCAAAATTTTGTAATTGAAGAAAAGTATGGTTTCAATAAAAGTTCGAAAAAATTGTTTTTTACAGACAAATTAAAGGGGTGGTTCTTAAGCATACTAATTGGTGGTGGTATTTTAGCACTAATTGTTTGGTTTTATCAAAAAACTGGCGATAATTTTTGGATCTATACTTGGTTATTTATTGCTGTGTTTTCAATTTTTATGACTTTATTTTATTCTTCATTAATTGTTCCTATTTTTAATAAACAAACCCCTTTAGAAAAAGGAGATTTAAGAGTTCAAATAGAGAGTTTTGCAACTAAAGTTGGTTTTAAACTTGATAATATTTTTGTAATTGATGGATCAAAAAGATCAACAAAAGCAAATGCATATTTTTCAGGATTTGGTCCTAAAAAAAGAATAGTTTTATACGATACCTTAATCAACGATTTGGAAAATGATGAAATAGTAGGAGTTTTAGCTCATGAGATAGGACACTATAAAAAGAAACATGTTTTTATTAATATGTTATTTTCTATGTTATTAACTGGGTTTACGCTTTATATTCTTTCTATACTGATAAATAATAGTTTATTATCTCAAGCATTATCGGTTGAAAAACCAAGTTTTCATATTGGTTTAATAGCATTTGGTGTTTTATACAGTCCTATTTCTGAACTAACCGGAATTATTATGAATTATATTTCAAGAAAATTTGAGTATCAAGCGGATGATTATGCAAAAGAAAAATACAATGCAGATTCTTTGATATCATCTTTAAAAAAATTATCTAAAAATAGTTTGAGTAATCTAACACCTCATAATGCTAATGTTTTTGTACATTATTCTCATCCTACTTTATTACAAAGAGTGATAAACTTAAAAAAATAAATCAATAAATTGAGTTAGTATTCTACACTTCGACAGAATCAAACAATAGTACTCTAATGATTAATCTACGATAAAATACTCTTAACCTTTACAAAAGTCATAAATTTAATATGGATGCAAATTGTATGGAACAAACAAAATAAGATTAAAAATATTACTTGCTAATTAAATATCTTTACATTACTTTTAATCGATGGCATATACCGCAACAATAGAGGATGAAAACAAGGAAATAGCTCTCCGCTATAAGGACATGTTGCATGACACGTATCAAACTTTATCTAAGGAAGACAAAGTTTTAATACGTAAAGCTTTTGATACTGCAGTCGATGCTCATAAAAATCAAAGAAGAAAGACTGGTGAACCATATATTTATCATCCAATTGCTGTGGCTAAAATTGTCGCAAATGAAATTGGACTAGGAGCAAATTCTATTGCTGCGGCTTTATTACATGATGTTGTTGAAGATACCGATTATACATTTGCAGATCTTGAAGAGCTTTTTGGTGAAGTAATCACTAAAATTGTTAATGGATTAACTAAAATATCGAGACTACAAACCGATCAAGTTTATTCTATTCAAGCAGAGAATTTTAGAAAAATGCTTCTTACCTTAAATGATGATGTAAGGGTAATTCTTATTAAAATCGCCGATAGATTGCACAACATGCAAACTTTGGAATCCATGCAACCGGACAAACAAGTTAAAATTGCATCTGAAACACTTTTTATCTATGCCCCATTAGCACATCGTTTAGGACTGTATAATATTAAAACCGAATTAGAGGATCTAGGGTTAAAATATACAGAGTACGAAGTATACAATGATATCTCCAACAAAATTTCAGATAGTAAAGAAGATCAAGAAAAATATATTGAAAGTTTTACAGACATAATTCAGGAATCACTTGATAAAGAAGGGTTTAAGTATGTTATTAAAGGGCGTACAAAATCGATTTATTCAATTAGAAACAAAATGCTTAATCAAGGAGTTTCATTTGATGAAGTATACGATAAGTTTGCTATTAGAATTATTTATGATTCAAAAATTAAAGATGAAAAATTTGATGCCTGGAAAATTTATTCTATTGTAACCGATCACTTTAGTCCCAATCCGAATAGATTAAGAGATTGGATTTCGCAACCTAAAACTACTGGATATGAATCTCTTCATATTACCGTAATGGGTCCAAAAGGCAAATGGGTTGAAGTTCAAATTAGATCGTCTAGAATGGATGAAATTGCTGAAAAAGGGTATGCTGCCCATTTTAAATATAAGCATGGCAAACAAGCAGAATCTGGACTTGAAGAATGGTTAAACAAACTAAAAGAATCACTTGAAAATCAAGATATTAATGCGATTGATTTCGTTGAACAGTTTAAGTTAAATTTATATGCAAAAGAAATTTATGTTTTTACCCCTAATGGCGATATTAAATCATTACCCAAAGGAGCGACAGCAATAGATTTTGCTTTTGCAATTCATACTGAAGTTGGCACTCATTGTAGAGCAGCAAAAGTTAACGGAAAATTGGTTCAGTTAAGTCAAGAATTAAAAAGTGGTGATCAAGTTGAAATTATAACATCTAAAAATCAAAAACCAAAATTAGCTTGGTTGGATATTGTAAAAACCGCAAGAGCCAAATCAAAAATAAAAAACACTCTAAAAGAAGAAGAAAAAGCCATATCTAAAGAGGGTAAAGAAATATTAACTAGAAAACTACGCCATTTAAAAATCAAACTCAACGAAAAGACTACAAATGAATTAGTTAATTTTTTTAATCTTAAAACGAGTTTTGATTTGTTTTATAGAATAGGAAACGGTTCTATTGACAATCAACAAATAAAAAAGTATGCTGCCCAAAAATCAAATGCCTTAGTTCACTTTTTTAAGACCAAAATCAAGAGATCAACAGCCATTAAAGAAGAATTTCCAAGTGATGAGGTCTCTAAAAACTACGACATGCTTGTTTTTGGCAAGAATGAAGAAAAACTTTTATATACACTGGCGAAATGTTGCAATCCAATTTCTGGTGATAATGTATTTGGGTTTGTAACTATAAATGATGGAATAAAGGTTCATAAACACAATTGCCCAAATGCCCTAAGCTTACAGTCTCAATATGCTTATAGAATAATTAAGGCAAAATGGATAGATTCAACCCAACAAGGATTTAAGGCTACCATAGAGATAACCGGAATTGATAATTTAGGTTTAGTAAGTGAAGTAACTAAAGTTATTTCCAATAATTTAAATGTAAACATTCACAAGTTAAATATTTCTGGAGAAGAAGGTTTTTTTCAAGGAAAAATAACGGTTCATATCAACAACAATAAACAACTAAATGAATTAATACAAAAAATAAAAAAGATTGAAGGGATAGAAAAAGTAGAAAGATACTTAAATTAATTTTCTTTTTTTTATAAATAAATCTTTATATTATTTGGATATAATGTAACTTTGTTAAGTAATTTTTTTATTTAAATAGATGGGAAATATTCAAAATCAAGAAACTGTTAAGACATTCTTTACCAAGTTTTTAGAAGATAATAATCACAGGAAAACACCTGAACGATATGCTATTCTTCAAGAGATATATGATAACGAAGATCATTTTGATATTGAAACCCTTTACATTGACATGAAGAATAAAAATTATAGAGTTAGTCGAGCTACACTTTATAATACAATTGAATTACTTATGGAGTGTCGTTTGGTAAGACGCCATCAATTTGGTCAAAATCAGGCGCATTATGAAAAGTCTTATTTCAACAAACAACATGATCATATAATTTTAACCAATACAGGTGAAGTTATTGAATTTTGCGATCCAAGAATTGAAAATATAAAAAATTCTATAGAAGAGGTTTTTGATGTAAAAATTGATAGCCATTCTTTGTACTTTTATGGTCAAAAAAATAAAAAATCAAAATAACCAATAAATAAAATTTTAATGATTGACTTACTATTAGGGTTACAATGGGGTGACGAAGGAAAAGGTAAAATTGTAGATGTTCTTACAAAAAATTATGATATAATAGCCCGTTTTCAAGGTGGTCCAAATGCTGGTCATACATTAATTTTTGATGGAAACAAACATGTTTTACACACAATACCTTCTGGTATTTTTCATAAAACTGCGATTAATATTGTTGGAAATGGCGTTGTAATCGATCCTGTTATTTTTAAAAAGGAAATAGATAATCTGGCAAATTATGATATCGATTTTAAATCGAAACTCTTAATATCTAGAAAAGCACATATTATTTTACCCACACATCGATTGTTAGATGCTGCTTCTGAAACCATGAAAGGTAAGGCAAAAATAGGCTCTACTCTAAAAGGAATTGGACCTACTTATATGGATAAAACTGGTAGAAATGGATTTAGAATTGGTGATTTGGAGTTCGATAATTGGAAAGAAAAATACAAGAGCTTAACAAATAAACATCTAAAAATGATTGATTTTTATGATGTAGATTTACAATTTGATCTTAAGGAATTAGAAAACGAATTCTTTAAAGCTTTAGAGCTATTAAAGTCTTTAACCTTTATTGATAGTGAAGAATATATTAATAGTGCTATTTCCAATGGCAAAACAGTCTTAGCGGAAGGAGCACAAGGTTCTTTATTAGATATTGATTTTGGAACATACCCATTTGTTACCTCTTCAAACACTACTGCCGCAGGTGCTTGCACGGGTTTAGGTGTAGCTCCAAATAAAATTGGTGAAGTTTTTGGTATTTTTAAAGCCTATACAACTCGTGTAGGATCTGGACCTTTTCCAACAGAATTATTTGATGATGATGGTAAAAAAATGGCAAAAGTTGGACATGAATTTGGTGCCACTACCGGAAGAGCACGTCGTTGTGGTTGGTTAGATTTGATTGCTCTTAAATATGCTGTCCAAATTAATGGCGTAACTCAATTGATGATGATGAAAGGTGATGTTCTTTCTGGGTTTGAAAGATTAAAAGTATGTACTTCTTACAATTATAAAGGAGAAGAAATTAATTATTTACCTTATAATATTGAAGATCAAAATGTTTCGGTAAATTATACAGAATTGAAAGGTTGGCAAGAAGATCTTACCAAAATGGCAAAAGCCAGTGACTTACCACAAAACCTAAACGACTACATCTCTTTTATTGAGGCATTTGTTGGGGTTTCTGTAAAAATTGTATCTGTTGGACCTGATAGAAAACAAACTATTAGTAAATAATAACATCTTTAATAATTAAAAAGGTAAAGTCTTTTAAATACTTTACCTTTTTTTTATCAATTTATATTTGATTAAATTTGAAATAAATTTATTTTTTGAAAACAAAAATTACCGTTTTTATATTTTTTCTATTCACCGCATTTTCTTTTGCTCAGGGCAAACGCATTACTATTGTTCATTCTGATAATTCAAGTATTGATGAAGAAAAATTACCAGGCGCAACTATCTTACTTGGTAATATAACTATTAAACACCAGGGAATTACCCTTAAATGCAAAAAAGCAGTTCATTATAAAAGTGATAATTATATCAAGGCTTTTGGCAACGTTGTTCTAAATCAAGGTGACACAATTATTCAAACAAGTAAATACACTGAATATAATGGTAATACACAAAAAGCTTTGTCTTGGGGAAATGTTGTAATTAAAGACCCTCAAATGACTTTAAGAACGGATACTCTGAACTTTGACCGAGAGAAACAAGTACTGTATTATAAATATGGAGCAACAATTAGAGATAGTATCAATACCTTAACAAGTGATTCAGGTAATTACTATTTAGAAAACAATAAATTTCAGGCAATTTCGGATGTGGTAATTACCAATCCCGATTATATTTTAAACTCAAACCATCTAGATTACTATACAAATAATGGTAAAGCTTTTCTTTACGGATCTTCAACAATTTACAGCAATAACAATCTTATTTATTGTGAAAAAGGGTTTTATGACACAAAACAAAACGTTTCTCATTTCACAAAAAATGCACGAATAGAATATAATGATCGAGAAATTAAGGCGGATAGTTTGTATTATAATCGTAATTCAGGATTTGCATCTGCTTCAAAAAATATACAAATAATTGACACCCTAAATAATAGCTTGTTAAAAGGAAATTATGCCGAGTATTATGAAAAATTAGACTCAGCCTTTGTTGTGAATCGAGCAGTTGCTATTACAAATACCAATACTGATTCATTATTTATTCATGGTGATACACTTTTAGTAACGGGTAAACCAGACAAAAGAATCATTAGAGCCTTTCACCATGTTAAATTTTTTAAAAGCGATATGAGTGGCAAATGTGATTCTATTCATTCAAATCAGGCATCTGGCCTTACACAAATGTTTAAAGATCCTATTCTATGGTCAAATGAAAGTCAAATTTCTGGAGACTCCATTCAAATGCTTTCAAATACAAAAACTGAAAAATTAGACAGTTTAAAAGTTCTTCAAAATGCATTTATAATTCAAAAAGATTCTATTGGATATAATCAAATTAAAGGAAGAAATTTATACGGAAAATTTGAGGATAACGATTTACGTTTTGTCAATATCATTGGTAATTCTGAAGTAATTCAATTTGTCAGAAATGAAGATAAAACATTAATAGGAATTAATAAAACTAGTAGTAGCAGTATTTCTTTTACTTTAAAGGAAAGTCAAATTCAAAGTGCTAAATTTTCAGAACAGGCAGATGGAGAAACTTTTCCGCCATCTCAATTTCCAGAAAACGTTAGAAAATTAAGAGGATTTGAATGGCGCGGAGATGAAAGACCCATAACGAAAGAAGATATCTTTATAAAAGATAAACCAAATATTAATAGTTTTGAGAAATGACATCTGATTTCTTAAAATATCAAGCGCAAACATCTCCTACTCCACTATCAATAGAAATTGAAAAGGCTGATGGATGTTATATTTATAGTACAAATGGTAAAAAGTATTTAGATTTTATAGCTGGGGTGTCTGCCAATACTTTAGGGCATAATCATCCAAAAATAAAATCAGCCTTAAAAAATCAAATTGATAAATACTTGCATGTAATGGTTTATGGAGAGTTTATTCAAAAACCACAAGTAGAATTATCAAAGCTATTAGCAAAAAAATTACCCCATAACTTAAACTGTATATACATCACTAATTCTGGAACTGAGGCTACCGAAGGAGCTCTAAAATTAGCCAAAAGAACTACTAGAAGAAGTGAAATAATCTCAGCAAAAAACTCTTATCACGGAAATACACAAGGATCCATGAGTGTTTGTGGAAAAGAAGAACAGAACAGTGCTTTTAGACCTTTAATTCCCGGAGTTAAATTTGTTGAATTTAATAATACTGATGATCTAATAAAAATAACAAATAAAACTGCTGCTGTTATTTTAGAAACTATTCAAGGTGGTGCTGGGTTTATTGAACCCTCAAACAATTATTTAAAACAGGTAAAAGAAAAGTGTGAACAAGTTGGTGCTTTACTCATTTTAGATGAAATTCAAACAGGTATTGGTAGAACAGGTAAGTTTTTTGGCTTTGAAAACTATAATGTAGTTCCAGATATTCTAATAACAGGAAAAGGTCTAGGTGGCGGAATGCCTATTGGAGCTTTTATCTCATCTTATGAGAATATGAGCTTATTAAGGGAAAATCCAAAACTTGGACATATTACAACTTTTGGAGGTCACCCTGTTATTGCTACTGCCGCATTAACCACTTTACAAGAACTATTCAAATCCACTTTAATCCAAGACACCTTAGAAAAAGAAAAACTATTTAGAACGTTGTTGATTCATAAATCTATTAAAGAAATTAGAGGTAAAGGATTAATGTTAGCAATTATTTTAAAGGATGATAAAACTGTAAACAAAGTTATTCTTCAATCAATGGATAATGGATTATTATTATTTTGGTTATTATTTGAGCCTATGGCAATTCGAATTACTCCACCTCTTACCATATCAAAAAAAGAAATTACAAAAGGTTGTAAAATTATTTTAGATATATTAAACCAAATTGATTGTTAAAATTGTTAAAGAACTCTTATCAAATCAATTGAATTTTGAATTTTTAGTTAATTTATTCCCAAAAAATATTTTTTTTCATCTATTACTGTAACAATTATTACTAGATGAGCGTCTGTTATGTAAATGTCTAATCTAAATTAAATATTATGAAAAAATTAATTATCGTAGCAATCGCATTATTCACTTTAAACATTGCAGCAGCAGAACCAGTTAAACCTAACGAAACTTTAAGATCTGAAATTATTGAGTTAATAGGTGGTAAAAGCCCTTTTGATTTAAAAAATGATCAACAAACAATAAATGTTATTTTTACTGTGAATTCAAAAAATGAAATCATTGTTCTTTCGGCTGACACAAATAATGAAGAAATGATAAAGTTTGTTCAAAGAAAATTAAACTATAAAAAAGTTAATTATAAATCTACGAAAGCTGGTGAGTTATTTTTGTTACCGGTTACCTTTAAAAATTCATAAGTAATTTTTGAAACAATATTATTAGGGTGATTAAAACTTAAGTTTTAATCACCCTAATTTTTTATGAATATAATGATGATACATACATATAATTATTTATCTATTAATAATATTAAAGATTAATTTAATATATGTTAATTTTGTTAATATACTCTTAATGATTTCTAAAATATATTCTTAATAAAGTTAAATGTTTCTTAAATGGATGAATTTTAACAAAAAATAGTGTAACAATAACACTAAATATAACGTCCTTTATAATAAGATGTCTAATCTATTTGTCTAATCTAAATTATATTTATTATGAAAAAATTAAAATTATTAGTTCTCGCATTTGCACTTTTTGCCATGAACGTTTCAGCAGCAGTATTAAACCCTGTTAAACCAACCGACAAATTAAGAGCAGAAATTGTTGATATTATCGGACCTAATTGTCCTTATGAATACGACAAAAATGAATGTACCGCCGAAGTTCTTTTTACAATTAACACGAAAGGTGAAATGATTATTCTTTCAGTTACTTCACCAAACGCCAAGGCAGAGCCTTATTTAAAAAGTAAATTGAATTACAAAAAAGTAAGTCATAAGGCTACTAAAGAAGGAGAATTATTTTTATTACCTCTAAGAATGGTAAAAGAATAAGAAAAATTTTCATTATATATTTGAGAAGGCTGTCTGAAAAGGCAGCTTTTTTTATTGAATCAATTCGTCTAATAAATTTCGAATTTTTTTGCTATTCCAATCCGCAGCACCCGTTTTATTTACTACTATCTCTCCATTTTTATTAATAATATATGTAGTTGGAAGAGAATTAGACTGCATTTCTGGAGGGTTTTGTGAACCTTGAAAATATACCGGAATCGTATGATTCTTATCTAATATAAATTTTTCTACCCTCTCCTTTTCATCACTAGCAACAAATAAAAACACAACTTTATCTTTATAGTCATCATAAAGAGATTGTAAACTAGGCATTTCGGCAATACAGGGTGGACACCATGTTGCCCAATAATTTACCAATATTACTTTGTCTTTATACTCATTAAAATTAACCCTATTCCCATTTAAATCAATCAAATTCCAATCATAACTACTCAAGCTCACTCTTTCATTTTTATCAATTTCCATATTAAATACTCGGGTAGTTACAAAAGAAACTCCTTTAATTAATGTCGCTCTTACTGGTAAACCAAAAGGCGTAAAAAGAAATATAACAAAACCAAAGAATAGTATATTGGATATATTTTTTTTGATAAAGTTCATAATAGGTTCATTTTAAACAAAAATACTCTTCAATTATGAAGAGTATTTTTAAATAAATATTCTAAAATTATTGATTTTCCTTTTTAATTAAATTCAAAGCACTACCTTCTTTAAACCATTCTATTTGGTTATCATTATAGGTATGATTTAATTTAATTATATCTTTACTACCAGACTCGTGAACAATTTCTAATGTTAACTGTTTACCTGGTGCAAATTCATTTAAATCTACAAAATTAAAAATATCATTTTCTTGTATCACATCATAATCATTTTCATTCGCAAAGGTCAAGCCTAACATTCCTTGCTTTTTTAAATTCGTTTCGTGAATTCGAGCAAATGATTTTACAATAACCGCAGCAACACCTAAATGACGAGGTTCCATAGCTGCGTGCTCTCTTGAAGAACCTTCACCATAATTATGATCACCTATTACTACTGAATATACACCTGTTTTTTTATATGCTCTAGCTGTTTTCGGCACTGGTCCATATTCACCAGTTAATTGATTCTTTACTGAATTTGTTTCTTTATTAAAAGCGTTTATTGCGCCAATCAACATATTCTCTGAAATATTATCTAAATGTCCTCTAAAACGCAACCATGGTCCTGCCATAGAAATATGATCTGTAGTACATTTACCAAAGGCTTTAATTAAAAGTTTGGCACCCATCACCTCTTCAATAGGAGTAAACGGTTCTAATAATTCTAATCTTTTAGAATCATCGGCAACAACAACCTTTATAGTAGAACCATCTTCAACAGGAGCTACAAAACCCGGATCATCAACTTCAAAACCTTTTGGAGGCAATTCAAATCCCGTTGGTTCCGTTAACATAATATTTTCACCTTCTTTGTTTTTCAAGGTATCCGTAATCGGATTAAAATCTAATCTACCAGAAATTGCAACCGCTGCCACCATTGAAGGAGAAGCAACGAATGCATGAGTGTTTGGGTTACCATCCGCTCTTTTTGAAAAATTTCGATTAAAAGAATGAATGATTGTATTCTTCTCTTGCTTTTCAGACCCTTCCCTAGCCCATTGACCTATACAAGGGCCACAAGCATTGGTAAAGATTTTCGCATTTAAATCTTCAAATATTTCTAATAAACCATCTCGGTCTGCTGTATATCTAACTTGTTCAGATCCAGGGTTAATTCCAAATTCTGCTTTTGTAATAATATTATTATCTACCGCTTGTTTTGCGATAGAAGCAGCTCTTGACAAATCTTCATAAGAGGAGTTCGTACACGAGCCAATCAAACCCCATTCAACATCTAATGGCCAGCCATTTTTAGTAGCTTTCGCATTCATTTCACCTACCGGTGTTGCTAAATCTGGAGTAAATGGACCATTTATATGGGGTTTTAATTCATCTAAATTTATTTCAATTACTTGATCAAAATATTGGTCAGGATTCGCATAAACTTCATCATCACCAGTTAAATAAGAAGCTATTTTATTTGCTTCATCAGCAATCTCTTCTCTACCTGTTGCTCTCAAATAACGCTCTATAGATTCATCATAACCAAAAGTTGAAGTAGTAGCTCCAATTTCAGCGCCCATATTACAAATAGTCCCTTTACCTGTTGCAGAAAGCGCTTTTGCGCCTTCACCAAAATATTCTACTATTGCACCTGTACCTCCTTTTACTGTTAAGATACCAGCAACTTTTAATATCACATCTTTTGAAGAAGTCCAACCGCTTAATTTACCAGTTAATTTAACTCCTATTAATTTTGGAAATTTCAACTCCCAAGGCATATCTGCCATCACATCTACAGCATCGGCTCCTCCTACTCCAATTGCAATCATACCTAAACCTCCTGCATTAACGGTATGAGAATCTGTACCAATCATCATTCCTCCTGGGAAAGCATAATTTTCTAAAACTACTTGATGAATTATCCCTGCTCCTGGTTTCCAAAAACCAATACCATATTTATTTGAAACTGATGCTAAAAAATTAAAAACTTCACTGCTTGAATTCATTGCTTCTTGCAAATCTTTATCAGCACCTATTTTTGCTTGAATCAAGTGATCACAATGTACTGTTGTTGGTACAGCAACTTTTTTCTTTCCAGCTTGCATAAATTGCAACAATGCCATTTGCGCTGTAGCATCTTGACAAGCAATTCTGTCTGGAGCAAAATCTACATAATCTACACCTCTTTTAAAGTTTAAAGTTGCTTTTCCATCCCAAAGATGGTTGTACAATATCTTTTCAGCTAAAGTTAAGGGTTTACCTGTTACTTTACGTGCTATATCAACACGCTCAGTCATACGATCATAAACCTTTTTAATCATATCAACATCAAATGCCATAATTTTCTAATTTAATTGAGTAATTTATTTTTCTTAAAGTGCTCAAAAATACGAAATTTTGAAATCATTTTATAATATATTCAACAAAAACAGAAGCTGATTTAATTATCTGTAATTACTAATTGATTAATTAATAATTGTATAATTTTTGTATATTTATAGAGAGTGTTATTATGAATATGATAAATAAAAAGTAAGCCAATAAGCCGGATTCTGTTATCATACATAGGCATGATTCTTATCATTTATCTGCATTACAAATTACTTTGCAATTTTAGCTGCTTACCCCTTGAAATTGAACGAGTAGTTCTTACTCAACATACGTTGAGACTTCAATATACATAGCATTTCACCGCATAGAGTTTACCTGGTTTCACTACAGCCTAACTGTACTTGCTTTCTGTTGCACTTGTCCTATCTCGCCTAAGGCGGATGACGGATGTTATCCGCTATGCTACTCTATGGTGTCCGGACTTTCCTTCACACCATACAGTGTGACGATAAGATGACTTACTTTTTTACAAATTTACAGTTTATATAAAGAATAAAAAAATCCCACTCTTGTAAACAAAAGTGGGAAAATTGCTATGAAAAAGAATATTACTATAAAAGTAATATAATAATACTGTAAAAATACATAATTTAATATAATATTCAAGTTTATTGTTAATTATTTTTAGAAAACTTAAAAATAGGCCATTTTTAAGCATAAAAAAACCCACTCAAAGAGAGTGGGAAAATTGCTATGAAAAAGAAAAAGTTACTGAATTTTAAAAACTCAGTGTTACAAATTTAATGAAAAAAAATCAAAATAATCTTGTTTCATTCATTTTTCTTTTTCGTAATGATTTGATATGTTTTAAGTTACGAAAACATATCTTTTACTTTTTCAAAAAATGATTTATCAGAATTAGATGGTTCCGGTATAAAATTATCATCATCTTTTACCTTATTAAAAAAGTTTTTCTGCTCTTTTGTCAAAGTTTTTGGAGTCCACACATTTATATGAACCAACAAATCACCCTTACCATATCTATCTATACTTTCTAATCCTTTTCCGCGTAATCGTAATATTTTACCTGATTGGGTACCTGATTCTATCTTGATTCTTACCAATCCTGTTAAGGTATCTATTTCTTTACCTACTCCAAGTGCCGCTTCAGGAAAACTAATATACAAGTCATGATGTAAGTTATTTCCTTCTCTTTTTAAACTATCATGTGGAATCTCTTGAATTACCACATAAATATCTCCAGAAATACCATCTCCAGGGGCTTCGTTACCCTTGCCTGAAACTTTTAATTGAACCCCATCAGTTACTCCTGGTGGAATTTCTATATCAACAGTTTCTTCTTTTTGAACTAACCCATGGGCATCTGATCCTTTAGGTCGATTATCAACTATTTTACCTGATCCTTTACATGTCGGACAAGTGGCAGCAGTTTGCATTCTACCCAAAATTGTATTGCTAATTCTGGTAACACTTCCCTGCCCTTTACATGTTTCACATGTTTTATAGGTCACACCATCGGCTTTAACCAATCGCTTTACTTTTACCTTTTTAGTAACACCGTTTAATATATCTTTTAATTCAAGTTTAACTCTAATTCTTAAATTACTTCCCTTAACTCTAGCTTGTCGAGAACCTCCTCCAAAACCATCGCCAAATCCACCACCACCAAAATGGCCTCCAAAAATGTCGCCAAATTGACTGAAGATATCTTCCATGTTCATACCACCGAAACCTCCTCCGGCACCACCATTTTCGAAAGCGGCATGACCATATTGATCATAACGAGCTTTTTTATCTGGGCTACTTAAAATTTCATATGCTTCTGCAGCTTGCTTAAACCTTTCTTCAGCATCTTTATCTCCAGGGTTTTTATCTGGATGATTTTGAACTGCCTTTTTACGGTAAGCTTTTTTTATTTCAGTAGAAGTCGCGTTTTTACTAACACCAAGTACTTCGTAATAATCTTTCTTCATTATTTAATTCAATTAATTGCCTAATACTACTTTAGGAAAACGGATTATTGTTTCTCCAAGTTTATACCCTTTTTCAACTACATCAATAATTTTACCTTTCAATTTTTTTGAAGGTGCTGGAATTTGAGAAATAGCTTCATGAACTTCCGCATCAAAAACATCTCCTTGCTTCACTTCTAATTCTTTTAACCCTTTTTGATTAAGGGTATTTTTGAATTTATTATAAATCAATTGCATCCCTTCTAACAATCCTTGCTCCTCAGATTTTTCAATTTCATTCAAACCTCTTTCAAAATCGTCTAATATTGGCAATAAAACTGTCATTAATTCTTTATTGGCCGTACTATATAATTCAATTCTTTCTTTAGAAGTTCTCTTTTTGTAATTCTCAAATTCAGCAAACAAACGTAAAAAATTGTTTTTCTCTTTATCAATTTCTCCCTTTAATTTTTGTGTCTCATCCTCAACAACCTCTTCTTCAGCAAGTTCTTCTTGATCTTCTATATTTTCATTTTCTAGCTCTTGATCTAAAAAATCATTTTCTAAATCTTTATCTATATTTTCTTGATTGCTCATAATTATTTATGTTTATATTCTATTACACCTCAATAAGCAAATTACTTGCCAAGTGTTTATTTGTGTCATAATGTCACAAATTCTAAAAAAATATTATCTGAATGCAATTAAATATTTTTCTAATAAATTTAAATTTCACTTAGAAATTACATCTCAAGGAAAGTAGAATTTTTAATTTACAAATGTTAGAATTGGCTAAAAAGTGTTTTCAATTCTTTCAATTTTAGCTCCTATGGATCTTAAGCGTTCGTCAATGCGTTCATAACCTCTGTCAATTTGATCAATATTATGAATGGTGCTTGTTCCATCAGCAGACAATGCAGCAATAAGTAAAGATATTCCTGCTCTAATATCTGGAGAACTCATAGTAGTTGCACGAAGGCTTGATTCATGATTTAAACCTATTACTGTTGCTCGATGCGGATCACATAAAATAACTTTAGCCCCCATATCTATTAATTTATCAACAAAGAACAAACGGCTTTCAAACATTTTTTGATGAATTAAGACACTGCCTTTGGCTTGTGTGGCAACTACCAAAACTATACTTAGTAAATCTGGAGTGAATCCTGGCCATGGTGCATCAGAAATAGTTAAAATAGAGTCATCTAAATCTCCTTTAATTTCATAGCTTTTTTGTCTGGGTATATAAATATCATCCCCTTTTCTTTCTAAATTAATTCCAAGTTTTCTGAAAACATTAGGAATCTGACCTAAATCATTCCAGCTAACATCTTTAATTGTAAGTTCAGATCTGGTCATTACTGCCATACCAATCCAACTCCCAATTTCAATCATATCAGGTAAAACTCTATGTTCGCAACCGTTTAATTTATCAACTCCTTCAATTATTAATTTATTTGAACCTATACCACTGATATTAGCTCCCATACGAACCAACATTTTTGACAATTGTTGAATATATGGTTCACATGCAGCATTGTAAATAGTTGTAGTACCTTTTGCCATTACGGATGCCATTAAAATATTGGCTGTACCTGTTACTGAGGCTTCATCTAATAGCATATATTTACCAGTCAGACCATTTTCGGCTTCAACGCCATAAAAATACTCAGCTTTATTATATCTAAATTTAGCCCCTAAATTAATAAAACCTTCAAAATGAGTGTCTAATCTACGTCTTCCAATTTTATCACCTCCTGGTCTTGGAATATATCCTTTTCCAAATCTTGTTAATAAAGGGCCAACAATCATTATGGAACCTCTTAATGAACTACCATCTCTTTTAAATTCAAAAGATTCCAGATATTCTAGGTTAATTTCATCTGCTTTAAAAGAATAGGTGTTTTCTGATAATTTTCCTACCTTAACCCCTAATTCCCCCAAGATAAATATTAGTTTATTTACATCTCTAATGTCGGGAACATTACTAATTGTAACTTTTTCTGAAGTTAATAAAACTGCACAAATAACTTGTAAAGCTTCATTTTTTGCACCTTGAGGAGTAATATCACCTTGTAATCGATGGCCTCCTTCGATTTTGAATATTGACATTGACTTATTCTATTTTTATCTTTTTCTATAAGGTTTTTTTCCTTGCTTTTGTGTAGATTTTTGATAATTTTTACTAGGTTTTTTACGCATTAAGTTTTTTGCCTCTGAAAGTACATCTTCATCATTTAAAGATAATTTACCTCCTGAAAGTTCGTCTAAATGTTTAAAAATCACTTCATCATCAACGGTATCTTTATTCCAATTTAAAAAGCATTTTTTCATGTGATTTGCAATAGTATATACCAAAGCATCTTTCAAATCACCATCTTCCCAAGTTAACGCAGTATCAATCATGATTTGAATATTATTACCATAAAACTTATATTTTGAAGCGGCCTTTGGGTACTCTAAAGAATCTGGTTTTGCTTGTAATAATTCCTTTTCAGGTTTTGGGTAAGGAGTATCAACATCTAACTTATAATCAGACATTATAAATAATTGATCCCACAATTTATGTTGAAAGTCAGGCACATCACGTAAATGGGGCTGCAAATTACCCATTACTTTAACTATTGCAGTTGCCATTTTATTCTGCTCTTCTTTGTCTTCAATAGCAATACAATGATTTACTAATTTTTGAATATGTCTTCCATATTCCGGAATAATTAAATGCTCTCTTTCAGAATTATACTCTAAATCCATCTACTTCTTTTCGTTAATTTTAATTAATATATCTACTTATGCAAAGTAACAATTATTTTATATGTTAAACCATTTTTAAACAGTAATTATTAACCAATTATATTCAATTTTGCGAATTGTAATAATAATTTTTTTGTGCTACCTGATTCAAATTTTATTTCTGCCTTTTTATTATTTCCTAAACCATCTATTTGTAATACTTTGCCTTTTCCAAATTTTGCGTGTTCTACAATATTTCCAGCAATTAAATTACTGTCAAATAAATTTGTTTTACCCGATTGGATGGCACTTACTTTCTTTAAGTTTTTAGGCGGAGTAACATTAATTGGATTTTTAGTTTTTATTTTCTTTTCTGTCTTTCTCTGAATTGGTTTTTTAAATCGAATTGTATTTTTTGGTGTATCACCAAAAATATCACTGTCTAAAAACTTATTAGATTGAAAAGTATTTTGTTTTGGAGAAAGTATATCTAAATACTTTTCATCTATTTCTTCTAAGAATCTACTTGGTTCACAATCAATTAATTTACCCCAACGATAACGAGATTGAGCATGTGACAGATACACTTGCTTCTCCGCTCTGGTCAAAGCAACATAAAACAATCTTCGCTCTTCTTCAATTTCACTACGAGTATTCATACTCATTGCAGAAGGAAAAAGGTTTTCTTCTAACCCAACAATATACACATAAGGAAACTCTAATCCTTTTGCCAAGTGAATTGTCATTAGGGAGACTCTAGGAACATCATCTTTTTCATTGTCAAAGTCTGTTGCCAAAGCCACATCTTCTAAAAAATAAGAAAGTGATGCATCTTCTTCTTTTTGATTTTGCTCTTCAATAAAATCTTTAATTCCATTTAATAATTCTTGCACATTTTCAACTCTGCTAATTGCTTCAGGTGTTCCTTCGGTTTCAATATCTTTAATTAATCTTGTTTGTTTTATTACAAGTTCAGCAACTTCAAAGGCATTTTTTGATTGGGCTTCTATTTGAAAACTTTGTATCATATTTACAAAGTTTATCAGTTTTGTTTTTGTTCCCGAATTTACTTCTAAATCAATTTTATCCAGATTCAACAAAATATCATAAATTGATTTTTTATAATGATTTGCAGCTAACGCTAGTTTATTTAAAGTTGTTTGACCAA
>Ga0209633_10001989_pt1 | contig 20232 bp, 20 predicted proteins | sample Cruoilmetagenom1_FD_187290 | JGI IMG/M metagenome (GOLD analysis project Ga0209633, IMG submission 187290) | Oil polluted marine microbial communities from Coal Oil Point, Santa Barbara, California, USA - Sample 1 (SPAdes) (version 2) | ecosystem: Environmental > Aquatic > Marine > Oil seeps ... | reverse complement strand
TTTAAAAATTCGTCGTTAAATAATTCGTCTTTCTTCATTACTGTATAAAATTTAAAATTAAACAAAAATAGCTTGGGTCATGACCCAAGCTATTTTTTACAACTTACACAGTTTATGGTTTAGTGCTTTTTTATCTTCTTTCGATCTCCCGTCTTCTGTTCTCAAACTTTAAAATATTCTTTAAAACTTATGTCTTCAGTCTTCTAACTCAATTACCCTAACCAAGCTTTCATCATCCATACAGTTTTTTCTTGCTCAGCAATAAAATCACTCATTAAAGAGTTTGTTCCTTCATCATCCGCTTCACCAGATTTATTTAATATCCCACGTTCAATGTTAATTAATTCTTCTAATGAATTGACAACTAATTGAACAGCCTCAATATCTTTAGTTATACTTTTACCAACAGGAACGGAAGCTATTGCTTGATAATCTTCAAAAGTGTGCAATGGTGTTCCTTCAAGTGTTAAAATACGTTCAGCAATTAAATCAACCTTTTCTTGGGCATCAGTATATAGCTCTTCGAATTTTACATGCAATTCAAAAAATGATTTTCCTTTTATATTCCAATGCAATCCTCTTAAATTTTGATAATAAACTTGAAAATTTGCTAATAATTCATTCAAATCAATAGTTAGTTCATTGATTTTATCTTTTTGTAATCCTAATATCATTGTGTTCATAATTTATTGTTTTTAAATTCTTTACAAATATATTTCAATTTAACCTGCAAATACTATAAATATCATTGATAGTTTTTATATTTTTATCATCAAAACTTATACTATGAATTAGTCGTGATTTTTTAAGAAATGAAAAAATTGAAGACGAATTCTACACAATAAAATTTACCTCAAATGACAATCACACAATTAAAGTACGTATTAGCAGTTGCTGAATATCAAAATTTCACTACAGCTTCAGAAAAATGTTTTGTAACGCAACCAACATTGAGTATGCAAATACAAAAATTGGAAGATGAACTTAACATCCTTATATTCAATCGTAAGAAAAAACCTATTCAATTAACACCAATTGGCGAAAAAATTATTGAGCAAGCAAAAGTAATTGTTGATGAAAGCAATAGAATTAGCGATATCGTTGATCAGCAAAAAGGTTTTATTGGAGGAGATTTTAAACTTGGAATTATACCAACGGTAATACCTACTTTATTACCTTTATTTTTAAAAACATTTGTAAAAAAATATCCTAAAGTAAACCTTCTTATAGAGGAGTTAAATACAGAAGACATTGTTAAAAAATTAACTGAAGGTCATTTAGATGCAGGTATAGCAGCTACTCCTTTAGAAAATGAAGCAATAAAAGAACGTGTATTGTATTATGAACCATTTGTCGGGTTTGTACATGATAATCATAGATTATTTGCAGAAAATAAACTTTCTGTTACTGATTTAGATCTTGATGATATCTTATTATTAGAAGATGGTCATTGTTTTAAAGATAGTGTCTTGAATATTTGTGGTGCTTTGATTAAAGACAAGCCTCATCATTTTAAAATAGAAAGTGGTAGCTTTAATACCCTCATAAAACTATCGAAAGAAGGATTAGGAATGACGCTACTACCCTATTTACATACCTTAGATCTAAAAGAAAGTGATAAAAAATATTTAAGAGAATTCAATACTCCTAGTCCTTCTCGTGAAGTAAGTATTATTTATCATAAATCACAGCTTAAAATTCAGCTAGTTGAAGCTCTTAAAACTACAATTGATGGTATCATTAAAGGTGTAATTTCTTTCAATGATGTGAATATTATCAGCCCTATACAAAAAGTGAAAAATATTTAGACAGATCCACAATATTTTTAAAAATTAGAGAATGAATTTTTAGATATAGTATCGTCACTGACGTTTAAAAAATACGGATACTAATCTCTATATCCAGGGTTAGCTGGATTCGTTCAACTGATTTGACAGTCCTTTTAAAATAAAGTTGTAATATAAAAAAAGGAGTTAAAAAAAACTCCTTTATAATATTATTTTACGATTGCCAAACACACATAAAGTTCTGGTCTATTAGCTGTAAAGTTATCCAACCATATTTTTAATTCTGTAATTTCATATGGTAGTAACCTTTTAATAGCTTTTTCTAGTTCTATGCAAAACAATTCAGCATTAAAACTAACTTTTTTCAGAACAGTTTTGGTGTATTCAAATATTGCTCTTGCCATTCTTAATTTACGGGTTAAATCTTTTAATTTAGAACGGAAAAGGTACAAAAATATTACAATATAAAATGTTAAAAAAACAAAAAAAAATATAACTTCTTAAATGTGAATATATTATAACTTTTCAATTTTTGCCAATAAAGCTACTGCTCTCTTTTCAAGATCAGTACTTATAGCCTTAAAGTGCGCTTTTTTATTTTCAATATTTTTAGTGTTTACTTTTTCAATTAACACATCAAATGTTTCAATAGCCTCATCTATAATCTTTTCAGCTTTATTAGCTTTTTTAGCATCTTCTTGTAGCATTTGCCATACATAACACTCCTCAATTATATCTGATAAAATGAAATTAATATCTTTCTTTAAGTTTTTTACACTTGCCATAAATCTTATTTTTAATTTTGATGCAAATTTAAGCTATTTTACTGAAATAAATATTCTAAATTTTTATTTAAGTTTATCTTCAAAATCTAACGCTTTTTGAAAAGCTTCTATAAATAAACCTACATGATATCCATCGACCAAAGCATGATTAACTGCAATAGCAACCGGCATCATTAATTTACCATTCTTTTCAACATATTTACCGAATGCTAATTTAGGAACTGATTCTTTTTTTACGCCAAACAATGGTTCTTTATGACCTGAAAAATTAAACCAAGTCATGGCAGAACAATAAATACAATCATCTGTATTTTGTTCTGGAAACAGATTCGTAGTTGTTAATATTCTCTCTTTTTCTGCTTCGAAGTTTTTATTAAACTGCTTGAAATCATCATCGTAATTAATAAAAGAACAACCAAAAGTATTATTTTCTCTAAGAATAGTCGCTGATGCATGAATTACATCATGTATAATTACTTTTTCATCGTGAATTCTATATTTAAAATTCTCAACACTGTTAATCGCTTTCATACAAGCATGTAAATACAGTGTGAAAAAAGAAAAATGATGTTTTTTTGAATAATCAAGGGCATTGGTTACATCTAGGTCTACTGTAACCGCAAAATAAGGATCGTCAAATTGCTTAAAAAAATGGAACTGTTCTTTTCTATTCCAGCGGTCAATATCTAACTCTCGCATTTAATTTAAAAACTTTAAAATAGTATTCAATTTATCAACTGTATTAAAATCAATATTTCCATTATTCTCAACAACTTCATGAGCCCAGGTTGTATGAAAAGGTACATGTATAGCCTTAGCTCCAATTTCAAGTAATGGTAAAACATCTGACTTTAATGAATTTCCTACCATCAGAAATTCCTGCGGTGTAATATCTAAATGAGCTAATAATTTTTGATAATTTTCGGGTTTCTTATCACTTAATATCTCAATATGATGAAAATATTTTATCAATCCTGACTTTTCTAATTTCCGCTCTTGATCTAACAAATCACCCTTAGTAGCCAATATTAATTTATATTTTGGCTTTAATGCTCTTAGGGTCTCTTCTACGCCTTCTAACAATTCTATTGGTTTTTCTAACATTTCTTTACCTATCTCAATAATTTGCTGAATAACTGTAGGTTTTATTTTATAATTAGATAGCTCTAAAGCAGATTCAATCATTGATAACATAAAACTCTTTACTCCATAACCATATAAATAAAGGTTTTTCATTTCCATTTTAAAAAGCTCCTGGTCTAATTTGTTTTCTGTTTCATATTTAGATAATAGTTTTATAAATTTATTCTCAGCTTCTCTGTAATAGGTTTCATTCACCCATAAGGTATCATCAGCATCTAATGCTATAACTTTTATGTTGTCATATATTTTCATTACTTGATATATATTTCTAATAATTTTGATTCTATTTTTGAAGAAATATTAAACTTTTTTAATAGCGCCGGAATTAAAATTGTTTCCCCTTTCTCTAATACTTCAACATTATCATCACCATAAAGAAACTCTACATTACCAGCAACACACATATAAATTACAAAAGAATCTTTGCCTGAATGATCAATCTTTATTTTTTTATTTACAGAAATAATATTTGTTGTAAAATATTGACAATCAATTATATTAGACACCTTATTTAACTTATTTTTATAAGTCGTTCTGTAACTATCTTCCGCTTTATAATCTATAGCCGTAAGTGCATTTGTAGTGTGTAATTCTCTATGATGTCCTCTATCATCTACCCTATCCCAATCATAAATTCGATAGGTAACATCACTTGTTTGTTGAATCTCTGCTAATAACACTCCAGCTCCAATTGCATGAACACGACCTGTTGGTATAAAATATACATCGCCTTCATTTACAATATCAACATTTAAAATCTCTAATAATGATTTATTATGTAAATGTTCTAAGTATTGATCTCTAGTGGTATTTTCTTTAAAACCAACTATCAAATTACTGTCTTTATCAGCTTGCATTACATACCACATCTCTGTCTTACCAAACGAATTATGCCGTTCTTTTGCCAATTCATCATTAGGATGCAATTGAATACTCAATGCCTCCTTAGCATCAATGAATTTAATTAACAATGGAAACTCATAGGAAAACTCTTTGAATACTTTTTTACCAACCAAAGCATCTCTATAAATAACAATTAAATTTTCTAACGACTCACCCGCTAACTTACCATTAGCGACTATCGATACATTTCTACGCACGCCTGATATTTCCCAACTTTCGCCGATATTCTTTTTATCTGACTTTTTATTGAGCAATTTTGCTAATTTTTCACCTCCCCAAATTTTTTCCTTTAAAATGGGTTCAAATTTTAAGGGATAGTTTATACTCATTTCATTTCTTTTAATATTGTTAACGCTTCAGTTATATGCTTTTCTGCTCCAAACTGACTATTAAAAATATGTATAATAATTCCGTTTTTATTTATAACATAGGTTACACGACCAGGTATCAAACCCAATAAACTATTTGGTACACCAAACAATTCCCGCACTTTCTTTTTAGTGTCAGCTAACAAAGTAAATGGCAAGTTATACTTTTCTGAAAAATTCTTATGAGATGCTACATCGTCTGAACTAATACCAATTACTTTAACATTCAAATCTGTAAATGCTTCAAATTCATCACGAAAAGAACAAGCTTCTTTAGTACATCCAGGTGTATCATCTTTAGGATAAAAATAAATTACCATAGGTGTTTTACCACGATAGGTATCAATATCAAAATTAGTGTTATTCTGATCTTTTAAGATAAATGTTGGTATTGTATCACCAACTTCTAGTTTTTTTGGTTGCCCCATACTATTGTTAATTGTTACAGCTATCAAAATTACTAAAAGAAATCCTAAAATTATTTTTTTTCGCATATACAAATATCATCAATTTATAGTTACAAACAAATAGAGAGTTTCAATTAAAGTGAAGCCCAATTCTAATAAAAATAATTCTTACTTTTGTTTGATGAAAAATTTTATAGAAAACCTCCCAAAAGCCGAATTACATTTACATATTGAAGGTTCTTTTGAACCTGAATTGATGTTTAATATAGCGCAACGTAACAATATAGATATTAAATACAACTCTATTGATGAGATAAAAGCAGCCTATCAGTTTGATTGTTTGCAAGACTTTTTAGATATCTACTATCAAGGTGCCGGAGTATTAATTACTGAACAAGACTTTTACGACCTTACTTATAGCTATTTACAAAAATGTGCTTCTCAAAATGTGCGTCATACCGAAATTATGTTCGATCCACAGACACATACAGAACGAGGTATTTCTTTTGAAACCGTTATCAACGGAATTAGCAAAGCTTGTACCGATGCCAAGGATAAATTAAACGTTTCTTCCTTATTAATAATGAGCTATTTAAGGCATTTATCTGAAGAAGATGCTTTTAAAACGCTCAAACAATCATTACCTTTTAAACATTTGATTACTGCCGTTGGATTAGACTCTTCAGAAAAAGGAAATCCTCCCTCTAAATTTCAACGTGTATTTGAAGCTTCTATAAAAGAAGGATATATTCCATTAGCGCACGCCGGTGAAGAAGGGCCTCCTGAATATGTTTGGGAAGCGTTAGACATCCTAAAAATCCATAGAATTGATCATGGAAACAACTGTTTAAAAGATGAAGCCTTAGTAAATGAAATTATAAAAAGAGATATAGCGTTGACGGTTTGTCCACTTTCAAATACCGCATTACAAGTTGTGACCGATTTAAAAGATCATCCTTTAAAAAAGATGATGGAGCTAGGCCTAAAAGTTACAATAAATTCTGATGATCCAGCTTATTTTGGCGGTCAAGTAAATCAGAATTACATTGATACACAGGAGGCTTTAAATCTAACTAAGCAAGACCTGTATGAATTGGCTAAAAATTCATTTCAATATTCATTATTAGATCAAAAAGCCAAACAGCAGTATATTCAAGAGTTAGATATGTTCTATAAGAGTCATAAGTAATACTTTTTAGCGTATCAAAATTCTTTTATCCGAGAACCCTTATAGTTCAAATGGCTATATGCATGTATATATAACAAATTATGTACAATCATAATAAATCCCTACATTTGTATTAAACATAAATTTTTTAATCATGGGTAACGGAACTGTAAAATTTTTCAATAATTCTAAAGGATTTGGATTCATCACACCAGATGAGGGTAGTAAAGATGTATTTGTACATGCGAATGGGCTAATTGATGAAATCAATGAAGGAGATAAAGTAAGCTACGATGTAGAAGAAGGTCCAAAAGGATTGAACGCAATAAATGTCAAAGTAGTTTAATCGATTACTTTTCAATTTATTTTTTTTATAAAAGCCTATCAATTATGATAGGCTTTTTTATGTGTCATATAGATTGAAAATATGCATCATTTTAAATGATACCAGACAAATACGAGACCGTAAGCAATAATTATCACTTTAAAAATAACTTCTTATAATAAAAAGATTCTTTCTTTAACATCTCAACAATCTACTTATGAGTAAGAACCCAAAGTTCTACTTGTTCAGTTGATCGCCAGGATTGATCTCGCTTTGTTTTTTCAGAAGCAGCTTTCACTCTTTTTTTTAAATGTTTTTCTAATTGAAACCTCCCACCTTCGGCTAACTCCTTTTTTATTGGATGATCTTTGATCACATTAGTTATTTGAGCTAAATTTGAGAATAAGATCACGAGTTTCCCTTCAGGTAGCAGCCTTTTTTTTGCGCCTGCAAAAAAATCAGGGAATAAATTTTCATTATAGTAAATAGCTTCGTCATTACTATCCTGATTATTAGATTCTGGTAACCAAGGCGGATTAAAAACAATCAATTCAGTCTGCTTTTCCCACTTTCCAAAAAGATGTCCAAAATCTAATTCTATTTTTCTAGACAACTTTGTATCTCCCATAAACTCTGTAAGTCCAACAATCGCATTCGGATTTGTGTCTGTACCAAAAACCTTCTGAAAACCATACTTTATAATTTGAAAAGAAAGCACGCCACTCCCAATCCCAACATCTATTGCAGTCTTTTTAGGTCCGTTATAACGTTTCAACCAATTGTCAAAAAGTATCAAATGGTCAAAACGCGTAGGGAAATAAGTACCGTAATATGGATGTAATTTATTCCGTAATACAGGAATGGAAATCCCTTTTTTGTACCACTGCCAGGCACTATTGAGTCCTTGAACTTGAGGAAAGGGCAATAAGAAACTGCTCATTTCAGGATACAATCTTTCTAACCAACCAATAGAAGGCGATTTTTTTACGACTAGCTTATGATCTGTAATTTCTATTAAAATAAGATTTGACAGCTTATGATATGCTGACCGATAAGTGCGTTGCTCTTGAAATGACTTGTTAAGCAACTTTCTTTTAAGATGCGTTTGCAACGCCTTAAGAAGTAACAATCCATTACTATAAAACGCTGTTATTAATACATGTTTACCAGCTTCCAGCACTTTAATCGTATTCTTAATATCTGTAGATTGATTAAATAACTCTAATTGTTCTCCAGATACAATAGGTGCTGGCTTGTTTATATCTATATCTGTAGTCATTGATTGGTTTTGCCTTTACAAAAACGGCAGCATCTTGTCAACAGATTCCTGCCACTTATGTGGTTGGTAAAAAATTATTGCTAAATTTAGACTTAACCAAAGATAGTTGTAATTTTTACATTACACTTAAAAGACATGACAGCCTACAAAGACGGAATGGTAGAATTGTGTTATGAAATTCAGTAACACCTGTTACTTTCAACATAATTATCTACAATTCGTCGCGTAAATTCATTAAATTTGAACTCCTTTTTAACTCAATCAAAATAATTCATAATGAGAAAAGCAATTTTAACATTTTTGGCAATTGTAACGATCACTTTTTCTTCAGCGCAAAAAGAGCTATTACAATCTGGCCCAATGGTAGGCTATTCTACCATGAAAGAAGTTTTACTCTGGGCACAAACAAAAAAGGAAGCAAAAGTGCACTTTGAATATTGGAACAAAAAAGAGCCAAGTAAAAAATTTAAATCAGATCAAGTAGTCACATCTAAAGATAAGGCTTTTATTGCTAGAATACTTGCTGATGAATTAGAACCCAATAATCAATATGGTTATGCTTTATATATCAACAATAAAAGAGTTGACAGGCCTTATAATTTAGATTTTGAATCTCAGCCATTGTGGTTGTGGAGAACAGATGCTCCCGATTATTCATTTACATCTGGAAGTGGTACCTATATCAGTGAAGAAAAATATGATAGACCCGGAAAACCTTTTGGAGGGGATTATCAAATTTTTGAAGATATTTATAAGAAAGAACCCAACTTTATGCTATGGTTGGGAGATAATATATACTTACGAGAAGCAGACTGGCATAGTAATACAGGAATTTTATATCGCAACACACATACTAGATCGTTACCAGAAATGCAACCCATGCTTGGGAGTATGCATCATTATGCTATTTGGGATGATCATGATTTTGGTCCAAACGATTCTGATAGAAGCTATCATTTAAAGAGGAAAACAGAAGATGCATTTAAACTTTTCTTTGCCAATCCAAATTACATCTTCGATGAAGGTACTACAGGTTTTTTTCAGTGGGCCGATAGTGAGTTCTTCCTATTAGATAACAGATCATGGAGAACTCCTAATAAAAGAAGAGATTTAGGAACGCATGAAATATTAGGTGATAAACAGATCGAATGGCTAATTGATGCATTGGTAAATAGTTATGCGCCGTTTAAATTTGTAGTAATGGGAGGCCAATTCTTAAACCCATTAGAAAGACATGAAAAATATGTGAATTTTGCCCCTGAAGAAAGGTTGAAAATTATAAAAGCCATTAAAAAATTAAAAATAAATGGCGTTATTTTCATTACCGGTGATGTACATCATACCGAATTATCTAAACTAGATATGGAAAACGGATACCCTCTATATGACCTAACAGTTTCACCTCTTACTTCTGGAGTTTACGGAAAAGATGCCGAAGAGAACATATTACTCGTAGAAGGTACGCTAGTTAAAGAAAGAAACTATTCGCATATAAAAGTATTTGGCACTAAAAAAGAAAGAGCTTTAGAAATTACTATTTATAATAGTGATGGTAAAAGTCTTTGGACAAAGATTATTAAAGCTAACAGCTTAAGATTCAAATAATTAAATCTTAATACTGTTACTTTTTTCTAATGACCGTTAAAATTTCGGAAGATATTTCTTCTATTGGTTTATTGGTGACATCAATGAGTGCCCAATTAGGATGTGTTCTATAAATTCTTAACGCATAATTTAACTCATCTCGCACATGGGTTCTATTTGAATAGTTTCCAGTTAAACCTCCTAAGTGTTTGTCTCTAACTTGCCTCAACTCTGCTAAACGACTAGATATAGTTGTCAAACAAAAAATACGTTCTGGTGGTAGTTCGAAAACAATATCCGGAAGTGGCACATTTAAAATTACCGGAATATTAGCTACACGCCATCCTTTGTAAGCCAAATAAACACTTAACGGTGTTTTAAACGTCCTAGATACACCCAATAATACTATTTCAGCTTCGTTTAATTCAGCTGTTCTCTGTCCATCATCATGCCGAAGTGCAAACTCAATAGCTTCAATTCGTTGAAAATATGCTTTGTTTAAAGTTTGGAATATTCCGGGTTTTTCAGTTGGTGAATTTTCAAAATAATGAGATAATTGCGCTAGTAGTGGCCCCATCAAATCAATAGTATGCAGGTCATGAAGACGCCCTTGTTCTAAAACTAAATGGCGTAATTTCTTTGCAACAAGTGTATGAATAATCATACCTTTAATGGCGTATGCTTCGGAGACAATTTCTAATATTTGTTGTTCACTACGTACTTCTGGGCGTATATGTATTTGTACTTTAGTAGATTCAAATTGAACTAAAGCTGCCTTTAATGATTGCTTGGCCGTTGCACCGGTTCCATCTGAAACTATAAAAACATGTTGTAGCATAGCATAAATTTATAAAATTTAATACTTAAATTGCTTAAAACCTGAGTTCGCCCGAAGATTTAAAACTTTATTCCCCGTTGTAACTTACAAAATTTCGTGGAGTTTCATAAAGCGTTACTTCAAGCTGATGCTTATTGTCAATTCTTTGTCGAAGTTTATTCCATATCACAACAACTATATTCTCAGAAGTTGGGTTTAATCCATTAAAATCGAATTCAGGTACTTCTTCATTCAAATTTTTATGATCAAAAGAGTCTTCAATTTCTGTTTTAATCAAATCTTTTAAGACCTTCATATCAATTACAAAACCTGTTAAGGGATCAATTTCACCAGTCACAGATACGGTTAGATCATAATTATGACCGTGATAAAGCGGATTACTGCATTTACCAAAGACAGCAAGATTCTTTTCATCAGACCATTCAGGTCTATACAATCTATGCGCCGCATTAAAATGCGCTTTTCTATTTACGGTTACTTTTGCCATTATGCTTCTACTAATCTTTGATAATATTCTTTAAAAATAATTTTAAACCATTCAGTATAAATTTCAGGATGTACTTCCATATCATTCTTAACAGCATCTAATGTTATCCATTTGAAATTCTCTACTTCTTCCCTATTAATTTCAGGGTTTTTCTCATAATTACCAACCAATACATGATCTAATTCATGTTCTGTCAATCCATTATCAAAAGGTGCTTTATAAATAAATGAAAATACATTTTTCAACTCAGTAACAAAGCCCATTTCTTCTAACAAACGTCTTTTTCCAGCTTCTATATTGCTTTCACCCACACGTTGATGGCTACAACAAGTATTAGTCCACAGCATTGGCGAATGATATTTAGAAGCCGCTCGTTGTTGTAATAACAACTCCCCTTTTTCATTCAATATAAACACCGAAAAAGCCCTATGCAATAGCGCCTTTTTATGAGCTTCTAATTTAGGTATTGTACCTATTTGCTCATTCTTTTCATTTACTAGAATAACTTGTTCTTCTGTCATAAAAATTCTATTGGTACAAATTTACAAATAAAATTGCTTTCTTTTTTAATTGACAAACCACTTCCTTCGAGTCTCTTAAACGGAAAAATCAATGAAACCATTTATGATATTACACTTAAAAAGAAGTATTACTTAAACGCATCTAAAGGAATATTTTTTATTTTTATAGTTGATTGATTATCAAATATATTATTCCATGCAACATAAACTATCTCATTAATTAATTCTAATTGAGGAAAACCACTTGCTCTTGCTGCTGATAACTCAGTAATTACAACCGGTTGTTGCTTTGAGCCGTTACTATTCACCCTTATAACTCTAATTTCAGCAGCATCTTTGGTTGATTCCATCCAACTTACTAACGCATTATTTTCATCTAACAAAGCAAGGTCGACTCTACCTATTGGTTTTCCATTATCAATTTGAATCGGACTATCAAAACTCTTACCACTATCATTAGAAAAAGTAATATTTACTTTCGGGATTGTATCTGCTGCAGTGAACCAAGCAACAGCCAATGTATTGTTAAATGTGGCTGCTTTTGGTCCGTTTACCGGACAACCATTGATGACCCAATTATCATTGTGTATAGATTTTGGTATGGTCCAGCTTCCATCCAACAATCTTGAAATATAGATATCTCTAACTTCGTTATCAGTTCTATCCCTGTAAACTACAATAGGTCCCTTTGGCGTAATAGCCGCACTTGTCTGGCAACAATCACAAGTTTTAGCATCAATTAAGGAATCTTCAATTACACTTCCTGTAGATAGTACGGTTGCCGCTCTTAAATTCATCGCGCCATTACTACTATGCTCATCTCCATGACTTCCTCCTCCTGTATTTCTTCCATCTAACCAAGTCACAAAAAAAGAATCTTCTTTATAGGGTAGCAATGTTACAAAACCATGCTCTGTTTTTGTAGTATCTGTATGTAGCTTGAAATTATCATTCCAATTTTTTCCATTATTGTTAGATATTTTTAAATGAATATCATAGGCAAACGTTGCAGGATCTGATTTTCTTAAAAAATGCGTGAGAATATTGTCTTTATTTACTGCTATCGCCGGAAAATCTGCCCAATTAACAAACCAATCGTCTCCTTTAGCAATTTGAATAGGTAGCGTCCATTTTCCATCATTTAATGTTGAAAATTTCAAGGTATGAATTGAATCATTTATCTTTTGTGTCCATGACATTACTAATTGACCTTCATTAGTAAACAAAAAAGGCTGTTTACTTCCTAATAAAGCTGGTGATTCTATAGTGCTACTTGTCTTTACAGTAATAGTTTCTTTTTTTTCATTACAAGATATTAACATGAAAAGAAATACAACTACTTTCAAAATTTTTATCATTTTATTGCTCTTAGTTGATGTAACATTTCTTCAGAATCCCATTCAGTTGCACCATCAAAACGTTTCACCTTATTACCCTGAGTATCATAAACGAAAGTTGCAGGCAACGCATAAATATTCAATTTATCAAGTGTGCTGTTAAATTGTAAAAACTGAAAAGGGTACTTGCTATTTTTCTTAAAATCACGTATTTTACTATTACTATCAGTAGTTGCAAATAAAAATACATAGTCTTCATTTTTCAAAATCTCTTGAGCTTTTACCATAGAAGGCATTTCTTGCAAGCAAGGTGTACACCAAGTCGCCCAAAAATTAAGAAGAATCCTTTTCCCTTTAAAATCTTCTATTGCAACAGCATTCCCTTCTAAATCAGAATAAAGAGATGTTTTATAACTTTTAACTTTCGTGTCTTTTTCCTTTTTTACATCTGCACAATTCAACAGTGTAAGGCAACTTATAAAGACAAGTATAATTTTTAAATTCATCCGTCAGTTATATTATGCTCCGAATTTACAACGATTTATTCGAATACATTTATCTTTGCCCCCTTAAATATGTGTGCAATAAAAAATGAGATTTATAAATTTATATATCGCAATTAGTGTGTTTATAGTGCTTACTAGCTGTAAAAATGATAACAATCAGCAACTAGTTAAAGAAAAAATTCCTCAAAAAAAGGAAACTAAAATACTTCCAGAAAAGAAAACCAAAAAAATCGTAAAAGCACCAGATTCCATTACGAATAAGAATGCCATTGATTTTTTAATTGCCTATGGAGAAAAACACAAATCCAATAAAGTATTATTTAAAACACGTTTAGGAAACATAACTATCCAATTGTATGATGATACGCCTTTACATAGAGCTAATTTTATCTTCTTAACAGAAATAGGCTATTTTAACACTACTTGTTTTCACAGAGTAGTTCCCAACTTTATAGTACAAGGAGGCAATTCTGAAAATCCGAAAACCCTAAGAATTCGCAATAAATATCAAAATTATACAATTCCGCAAGAATTTAGAAAACATAGAAAACATAAGTACGGAGCACTGGCAGCAGCAAGGGATTGGGAAAATAATATTAGCAAAAAATCAACCCCATTTGAATTTTATTTTATTCAAGGTAAAAAAGGGGCACATCATTTAAATGGTGAACATACTGTTTTTGGCGAACTAATTTCAGGATTTGGTGTGCTTAAAAAAATTGCAAACGTCAAAGCAGGCCGAGATGAATGGCCATTAGAAGATGTCTTTATTGAAGCAGAAATAATAAATTAAATACTCAAAAATCAAAACCCAAATTCCAATTTTTAGTTTCTACAATTTGGTGCTTGCCTTTTGTTATTTCTTTTTTTAAAATCATATATTTGCGCTCTTTGTTTTACAAATACGTGTTTACACAAATAAACAGATAAACAAACTACTTAAATTAGAATGAGCTTCTTAGAAGAAATACAACGCAGACGTACCTTTGGTATTATTTCGCATCCAGATGCCGGTAAAACTACCTTAACTGAGAAATTACTTTTATTTGGAGGTGCCATACAAGAAGCAGGAGCAGTTAAGAACAATAAGGTCAAAAAAGGTGCTACTTCCGATTTTATGGAAATTGAACGCCAACGTGGTATTTCTGTAGCGACTTCTGTATTGGCATTTATCTACAAAGACAAAAAAATAAATATCCTTGACACTCCGGGACATAAAGATTTTGCCGAAGATACTTTTAGAACCTTAACAGCTGTAGATAGTGTGATTGTTGTAATTGATGTTGCAAAAGGTGTTGAAGAACAAACTGAAAAACTAGTAGAAGTCTGTAGAATGCGCAGTATTCCCATCATTGTTTTTATCAATAAATTAGATCGAGAAGGAAAAGATGCCTTTGATCTATTAGATGAAATTGAACAAAAGCTTGGTTTACGAGTTACACCATTGAGTTTTCCTATAGGAATGGGATACGATTTCAAGGGTATTTATAATATTTGGGAAAAGAAATTGAATCTATTTTCTGGTGACAACAAACAAACTGTTTCTGAAGGTGTTGAGTTTGACGACACTTCGAATCCTAAATTAGATGAAATCGTTGGCGAAACTGCAGCCAATACATTACGTGAAGAATTAGAGTTGGTACATGAAGTATATCCTACATTCGATCAAGATGAATACTTAAAAGGAGAGTTACAACCTGTTTTTTTCGGCTCTGCATTGAATAATTTTGGCGTAAAAGAATTATTAGACTGTTTTATTGAGATCGCTCCTTCTCCACAACCAAAAATGGCTGAAGAGCGTTTGGTAGATTCAAAGGAAGAAACTTTAGCAGGATTTGTATTTAAAATTCATGCTAATATGGATCCGAAACACAGAGATAGACTAGCATTTATCAAGATAGTATCGGGTACATTTAAACGTAATGCTCCCTATTTGCACGTTCGCAACAAAAAGAAAATGAAATTTTCTAGTCCGAATGCATTTTTTGCTGAACGGAAAGAAATTGTAGAAGAATCTTTTCCTGGTGACATCGTAGGATTACATGATACCGGAAATTTTAAAATTGGCGATACCTTAACGGAAGGAGAAATTTTAAACTTTAAAGGAATACCAAGTTTTTCACCTGAACATTTCCGTTATGTAAACAACGCTGATCCATTAAAATCTAAACAGTTATATAAAGGATTAGATCAATTAATGGATGAAGGTGTAGCACAATTATTCACCTTAGAATTGAATGGTAGAAAAATAATTGGTACTGTTGGTGCTTTACAATATGAAGTTATTCAATACCGATTAGAACATGAATATGGTGCCAAGTGTAGCTATGAAAATTTACCTATGCATAAAGTATGTTGGGTAGCACCTGATGATCCTAAAAATGAAGAATTTTCAGAATTCAAACGTGTAAAACAACGGTATTTAGCCAAAGACAAACAAGATCAATTGGTATTTTTAGCCGACTCTGCTTTTACGATACAGATGACACAACAAAAATACCCAAGCGTTAAGCTTCATTTTACGAGTGAGTTTTAGGCACTTTCCATACACCAAAGGATAGAATATATACCTTTATTAGTGTTTTACCAACAAAAAGTTAACCATTGACCAAAACACCAACTATAGCGATCAATCAGCTTTAGTTTCTAATTTATTCTCCCAACTTTATAATCCTGATTAATTTTTAGTCTTATCAGGATACGCAGGAGTTTCTATTGTTTTAGGCGGATTCTCTTTTAAACCTTGTAATGTAAGTTCTATGGCTTTTTCTAACTGAGGGTCATGTCCTTTGATTACTAACTCAGGCCACTGCTCTATCTCTATATCTGGGGCTACACCTTCATTTTCTACCCTAAATCCTTTTTCACTATAAAATGCTACGTTAGGCGCTGTTACAGAACCTCCATCAATAAATTCAGGATAGCCCAATACACCAACGAGTCCGCCCCAAGTTCGTTTCCCTACAATAGTTCCTAATTTAAACTTTCTAAACATCCATGGTAAATAGTCTCCTCCTGAACCTGCAGTCTCGTCAGTGATCATCACTTTTGGCCCCTGTATTGACGCACTTGGAGACTTTAAGTCTTTACCATAACGGAAATTCCAATAGGCCTGATGTGGACGTTTTAAAATATCAATATAATAATCAGCTAAATAACCTCCACCATTATAGCGTTCATCGACAATAATTGCTTTTTTAGTTGCTTGCGGAAAGAAATACCTTTTAAAATATTCATGACCTGCATTTGCTGTATTTGGTACATATACATACGCTACTTGTCCGTTGGTAGCTTTATCAACCTTTTTTATATTCCCTTCAACCCAATCTCTGTTTCGTATAGCCCATTCTGTTCTTAAAGGAGTTACTTTTACAGTCCTAGAATTTGAACCGTCACTATTTACACTTACCGTTAATGATGTTATTTTATTCGCTGTATTCTCAAAAAAGCTAAATAAATTATCTTTTGAAGTAACATTTTTACCATTAACCTTTATAATATAATCTCCTTCATTCACAATAACTCCGGGTTCAGTTAATGGAGATCGTAAATCTGGTGTCCAATTTAAACCACCATATATCTTTTGTAGTTGATATCGATTATCTTTTTCTTGATAATCAGCCCCTAATAAACCGCCTGAAATTCGATCTGGACTATTTAATCTATCTCCTCTACTACCAAATCGATGATGCCCAACTCCTAATTCACTAAACATCCATTGCATCATTCTATATAAATCACCTCTACAAGTTACATGTGGTAAAAACACCTTATATTTTTGTTTCATAGCATCCCAATCTACACCATGCATCCCAGGATCATAAAAATAATCTCGATTTACACGCCATGCTTCATCAAAAATATTATTCCATTCTTCTCGCGGGTTTATTTTTACTTTTATAGCACCAAAGTTTAAAGGCCCTTCTTCTGATTTTTTACCAAGGTCTGCTATTTTCCACGAGCCTTTATGTACATAAAGCATTTTTTCACCTCCACCTGCTATTTGAAAAGCATCAGCAGATGTAATACTTTCTTCTTTCCGTTTTTTAAAATCATATTTCTTAAGAGCGGTGTCTGAACGATCACCCGTAACGGACAAATAAAATAACTCTCCTTCCTTTGCAAGGCCTAAATTTCTATAAATTCCAGATTTAATCGGAAGGTTTACAATTCTATTTTCAAAGCCTTCCCAATCAATTTTTAAATTTGCTTTTTTAGGCTTTTCTTTCTCTTTTTTCTTATCCTTTTCCTTGCTATCAGGTTTAGGTTCTTCAATTTTTTCTTCGTCATTTTCTTTAGAAAAAGGTGACATCACTTCTTTTTGTAGCGTAACCAAATAAATAGAATTAGTTACGTTCATATCAATACTTGATTGATCAAACCAATTAACTACTGGTCCTGCATCGGTTGAAGCAAGCATATATAAATATTTACCACTAGGATCAAAAATTGGTTCTGACACATTTGACAAACCATCAGAAACTGCATATGATTTATTTGCGTCTAGAGAATAGAGATATGCTTTTTCAAAATTCGTCTCAGTTATAATCGTATAAGCAATCCATTTAGAATCATGAGACCAATCTCCAAAAAGTTCTCTAAAAACATTGGGAAAATACATTTCATCTTGAGCAATTTTAGTTATCTTTTTACTGGCAATATCTACAACATATAAATTTCGACCATTATCAGCAAAACTTATTTTTTTACTATCTGGCGACCAATGAATCTTTGCATAAAAACCTGTACCTGACAAAGGTATTTTATGTACATTACCATTACTTAAATTCTGAATGTGTAGCGCATATTCGTTTGATGCATCAGAATAATAGGCTACATATTTTCCATCTGGAGACCATTCTGGAAACTTCTCATGTACACCTGGTGTATTGGTTAAATTTTTAGGATCTCCTTTTTTGGCAGGAACTGTTACAACATCTCCCCTAAAATCTACCACAGTACGAGCTCCTGAAGGCGATATAGAAATTGAACGTACATAATTTTTACCAGAAACATAACGTGGTCGTAACTCTAATAAATCTGTATTTATCTTGATATTCAATTTGTTAGCAGTTCCTGATGCTACATTATAAACATGTAATTGACCCGCTTGTTCAAAAATTACATTTCCTTTATTTGCGGATATATTAATAACAGGAAAATCTTTAAAATCTGTTAACTGTTTTATCTCTTTTGTATTGACATGATAACTAAACAAGTTAAACTCACCATTTCTATCACTTTTAAAGTAGATTTGATCTCCCATCCATTGTGGTTGAGAATCATTACTACCACCGGTTGGTTTTGAGATTTCTTCTACTTTATGGGTTTGGGTGTTATAAACCCAAATACGTGTTATTGTACCTCCTCTATAATGTTTCCACTGGTTAAAAGCATCATAATTTGGTGTATAAGCAATATGAGATCCATCATCAGAATAGGAAGCAAAAAAAGCAGTTGGTATTTCTAATTGAGTAATGGCTCCTCCTTTAACATTGACTTCATATAATTGAACAAGTCGATTGGTATGTGTATTTCGTTGTGAACCAAATAACACTTTAGAGCCATCAGGTGAGAAATCACGAACAAAATCGTTATAAGGATGCCATGTTAGCCGTTTTGGAACACCACCAGTAACCGAAACAATAAACACATCATTATTACCATCGTACTGTGCATTAAATGCAATCATAGAGCCATCTGGAGCAAATATGGGGTTTGATTCTATACCTTCATCAATCGTAAGTCTTATAGGATTTGAACCATCTCTATTGGCAACCCAAAGATCTTCAGCATAAATAAATGCAATATGATTATCACTTATGGCCGGTTGAGAGAGTAATTTCGTATCTTCCTGAATTGTTGCATTTACGGTTAATGGAGCTACAAAAAGAAATAATACAACTGATAAAGAGAATTTAATTAATGTTTTCATACTGAGGTAGGTTTTGTTGAGGAAAAAATAAATAGTCAAATAATATCCTATAAATATACCAAAAACATTCAAACTTTAAATTAGTATCCCTAAATCATTAAATCAACCTCAATTATATCAGGTTAAAACACGCTTTCAATTAACATTTCATTCATTACTTTTTTCAAAATAGCGATTAACTTATAAATTTCTTCTTCAGTATAGTATGCAAAGCCCATTCTTATGGAATTATGTTTGGTATTTGCCACATCATATCGTTTCCAGTTACCAATGTCTAATTGATACTTTTTAGCAATTTCAGAAACTGTATTCCAAGAATATTTTTTATCCAACGTCACCCAAACAGCCATTCCTCCTTTGGGGGTCTTAAATTGAAAGAAATCATGCAATTCTTCCTTCAATAATTTACAAAACAAATCTCTTCTTGCTTTATAAACCTTCATTACCTTTTTTATATGACGATCTAAATCACCATTTTTAATAAACTCGGCAAAGGTTAATTCTAATAAGGCATCTCCTTGCCTATCAACAATTCCACGTAAATTTGCGGCTTCATCAACAAATTCTTTAGCAGCAATTAAATAACCTACTCTGTAAACCGGGGCGACGGCTTTACAAACTGAACCTATATAAATCACGTTCGCGTTGGTATCATGACTTGCTAATGGCAATATTGGCGCATGATTATAATTAAAATCGTAGTCATAATCGTCTTCTATAATAGCAAAACTATACTCTTTAGCTAAATTTAACAGGTGAATTCTTCTTTCAGCTGATAATGTTACTGTTGTTGGATGATGATGATGAGATGTGACATAAATAGCCTTAATCTTTTTACGTTTACACAACTTTTCAATCT
>Ga0209633_10001987_pt1 | contig 20259 bp, 18 predicted proteins | sample Cruoilmetagenom1_FD_187290 | JGI IMG/M metagenome (GOLD analysis project Ga0209633, IMG submission 187290) | Oil polluted marine microbial communities from Coal Oil Point, Santa Barbara, California, USA - Sample 1 (SPAdes) (version 2) | ecosystem: Environmental > Aquatic > Marine > Oil seeps ... | reverse complement strand
GAAGAAAATGTATTATGTTTTTCTTTTAGGTGCTGGACTTGTTGGTAGTGCTCTTATCAAAGAGATTTCTTCAAAAAGAAAATTTTTAAAGGATGTTCATCATATTGGTCTAAATGTAATTGGACTTGCAAACAGTAAGAAGATGGTTTTTGATGAAGATGGAATTGATATTGATAATTGGAAGAAAGAATTATCAGATTCGAAGATTAAATCGGATATAAAAAAATATGTAGATGAAATGATAAAAATGAATTATTCAAATTCTATTTTTGTTGATTGCACAGCATCTGAAATTGCAATACCATTCTATAATAAAATACTCGGTTCTAATATCTCAATTACAACTCCTAATAAAATTGCAAATACAAAAAGAATAAAATTTTATAATGAATTAAGAACAACATCAGAAAAAAATAATGTTAAATTTTTATATAGCACTAATGTTGGTGCAGGTTTACCAATGATTTCGTCATTAAGAGATTTAGTCGATGGTGGAAAACATATTACAAAAATTGAAGGAGTTTTATCTGGGACACTGAGTTATTTATTTAACACTTTTGTTGGAAACATAACTTTTTCTGAGGTTGTGAAATCCGCTAGAGAGTTAGGAATTACTGAACCTGATCCTAGAGATGATCTCAATGGATTAGATGTTTCAAGAAAATTATTAATTCTTATTAGAGAATTGGGATGTGAATTAGAGTTGAAGGATATTAAAGTTGAAAGTCTAGTTCCTCAGCGAGCAAGAAAAGTGAAATCTATTAGTGGGGTTTTAAAAATATTAAAAAGTGCCGACAATGTTTTTGAAGAAAGAAAAGCTAAAGCTGAAAAAAATGGTAAAGTTTTAAGATACATTGCAAAATATGAAAATAAAAAAGCTACAGTAGGTTTACAAGAAGTAGATAGTTCACATTCTTTTTATAACTTAAAGTTAAATGACAATATTGTTGCAATAACAACAAAGGAAAGTCCTAATCAACCTATGGTTATTAGAGGAAATGGAGCTGGAGCAGATTTTACAGCATCTGGTATTTTTACAGATATATTAAGAATTACAAAATATTTAGGTTAAGCTAAAATTTAACCTTGTCATTCCCAGCTTGACTGGGAATCCAGAGTATGCTCAAAGTGGATTCCAAATAAGAACATTCGAAAATGACAAGTAAAAGGGCAAAAGTCTGTCATTGCGAAATTCGATGTTGTTTGTCGAAGTGTGGCAATCTGTTAAATTTTTACTTTCACTTGACAGATTGCCACGTCGTAAAAGCACTTTTCGCAATGACATATGGTTTTAAGTTTTGTAAGGGCTTAACTTTATTAAACAGAGTTATAATTCTATTAAAAGGATTCAACCAATGAAGAAAATTCCAGTAGCAATTCTTGGGGCAACAGGAAGTGTTGGTCAAAAATTTATTGAGCTTTTATCTGCCCATCCTTGGTTTGAAATTGATGAACTTGGTGCATCAGAAAGATCAATTGGTAAAAAATATAAAGATGCAACAAAGTGGGTTATGCAAACTCCATTAAACAATACAGTTGCAAATTTGGAGGTTAAAGCTTGTACTCCAAAATTAAACTCAAAATTAGTTTTTAGCGCTTTAGATTCTTCAGTTGCCGGAGAGATAGAAACAGAGTTTGCTGAGAATGGATATCTTGTAATTTCAAATTCGAAGAATCACAGATTTGGGAAAAAAGTTCCTCTAATTATTCCTGAAGTTAATCATGAACACCTTTCTCTAATAGAAAAAGGGAAAGGTGCAATTATTACAAACCCAAATTGCTCAACTATTGGTTTGGCTTTGGCTCTTAAGCCCTTGGCTGATCAATTTGGGATTGAATCAATAAACGTTGTAACTATGCAAGCTATATCTGGTGGTGGCTATCCGGGTGTCCCGAGCATGGATGTTCTGGATAATGTAATACCATTTATTGATGGTGAAGAAGAAAAACTTAAGAAAGAACCACTAAAATTATTTGGTAGTATTGAAAATAATGAAATTAAAAATGCTGAAATAATAATAAGTGCACAATGTAATAGAGTTTCAGTTATAGATGGACATTTAGAAAATGTTCAGGTGAAATTTAAGACTAAACCATCAAAAGAAAGTATCGTTGATGTTTGGAATAATTTTAAATCTTTACCACAGACACTAAATTTACCATCAGCTCCGATCAAACCAATTCATTATTTTGAAGAAGACCATTTACCGCAACCGCGTATAAATAGAAATTTGGAAAACGGAATGGCAGTTTCAGTTGGACGTTTAAGAGAATGTGAAATATTTGATTTTAAATTTGTAGTTCTTTCACACAATACTGTACGTGGTGCTGCAGGAGGAACTTTATTAATTGCTGAACTTTTGAAAGCTCAAGGTTATTTAGATGGAATTATGGAATGAAAAGAAATTATAAAAAAAGTATAAAAGTATTTGCTCCAGGGACTGTTTCAAATGTTGGTTGTGGTTTTGATACTATTGGCTTTGCATTAAATGAACCTGGCGAAATAGTAATAGTTTCATTAAGAAATGATGACAAAATAGTAATCAAAAAAATAACTGGGGATAATGGTACTATTCCTTACAACCTCAAAAAAAATACAGCTTCCGTTGCGGTTAGTAGTTTTCTAAAAAAATATAATGGTAGAAATATTGGCGTTGATATAGAAATTAGAAAAAAAATGCCAACCGGTGGAGGATTGGGATCTAGTGCTGCAAGTGCAGTTGCTGCCGTTTATGGCTTAAATAAATTATTAGGTAGTCCATTCAAAAAAAATGAATTGCTAAATTTTGCAATGGATGGAGAAGCAATTGCAAGTGGTGGAATACATGCTGATAATGTTGCCCCTGCTTTACTTGGTGGAATAACTCTAATACGTGATTACAATCCTATTGACATTATAAAAATACCGGCACCGAAAAATTTGTATTGTATTGTTTTACATTCCAACGTAATTGTAGAAACCAAAAAGGCTAGAAAATTAATTAAATCTGAAATTTCGTTAAAATCTGCCAGAAAACATTTTGGGAATATGGGAACATTGATCGCTGGATTTTACGAAAGTGATTTTGAAAAAATTGGTAAAGCTATTGAAGATGAAATATCCGAACCAGCCAGAAGCAAATTGATTCCAGGTTTCTATGACATAAAAAATGCAGCCCTTAATGCAGGAGCTTACGGTTGTTCAATCTCAGGATCTGGACCATCAATTTTCGCATTTTCTAAAACCAAAAAAGATGCAGAAGTAATAGGGAAAGCAATGGGCAAAGTGGCTCACAGTCATAATCTAAAAACAAAAACATTTATATCAACGGTAAATAATATAGGACCTAAAATAATAAGTTAAAATTTCATTTGTCATTCTGAATGAAGACGTTTTTTGTCAAAATGAAGAAAAAGGTGTCATTGCGATGAGTGCATTTTACGAAGAAGCAATCTGTCATAAGTGTTCGTACATCTTTATCAGATTGCCACACCCAACAAACTACATTGGGTTCGCAATGATATAAATTATCTTAAAGTCCTTTCCCAAAAACAACAATAATATTTATGAAATATTTCAGCACAAATAATAAAATAAAAACAGTAACTTTTAGAGATGCAATATTGCAAGGGCTTGCTAGTGACAAAGGCTTGTTTATGCCAGAACGAATTCCAAAACTTGAAAAAAGTTTAGTTGATGATCTCACAAAGTATTCTTTTCAAGAAATTGCTCTTCATATTTCAGATCAATTTGTGGATAGTGAAATTTCAAATTCTGATCTTGTGGAAATAATTGATAATTCAATCACATTTCCATCTCCATTAGTTGAATTATCAGATTCATTATCAATTTTAGAATTGTTCCATGGACCTACCTTAGCATTCAAAGATTTTGGTGCAAGGTTTATGGCAAGAACAATGGAACACTTTCTAAAAAATGAAAATACCGAATTAACAATTCTTGTTGCAACTTCCGGAGATACAGGAAGTGCAGTTGCAAATGGCTTCCTAAATGTTGATGGAATAAATGTGGTTGTACTTTTTCCTAAAGGAAAGGTTAGTGAAATTCAAAAAAAACAAATGACCACTTTGGGTAATAATATAAAGGCATTGGAGATTGAAGGAACTTTTGATGATTGTCAGAGATTAGTAAAATCCGCATTTGTTGATAATGATGTGAAAACTAAAAGGAAACTAAGTTCAGCAAATTCAATTAATATTGGACGACTAATTCCTCAAACATTTTATTATTTTGAAAGTTATAAGCAGATTAAAAATAGAGATGAAAAAATAATTTATTCTATTCCTTCCGGTAATCTTGGGAATTTAACTGCTGGCGTATTATCAAAAAAAATGGGGTTACCAATTCACAAGTTTATAGCTGCAACAAATGCAAATAATGTTTTTCCTAAATATTTGGAGACGGGGAAATTTGAACCAAAATCTTCTGTAGAAACATTTTCTAACGCAATGGATGTTGGTGATCCTAGTAACTTGTCAAGAATCAATTCAATATTCAATAATGATCTTAGAAAAATAAAAGATATAATTTTTTCTAAAAGTTTTACTGATGATGAAACATTAAAAAAGATCGAAGAAATATATAAAACAAAAAAATATATTATTGATCCTCATGGAGCAGTGGGTTGTTTAGCATTGGATAAATATAAAAATGATGTTGATAGTAATATCAATGGAATAGTTTTAGAAACAGCTCATCCTGCAAAATTTAATGATGTTTTTACAAAATATTTGGATTTTGAACCAACTGTTCCCGATCGACTTTCAGAGTGTAGGACAAAGAATGGGAGTTATACTGAACTATCAAATAATTATACAGAGTTCAAAAACTATTTGCTGAGTTATTAAAATTAGTCTTGACAACAGAGATATAATTAGATAAATTACTTTATAAACATAATCGTTCTTTAAAAATATAATTATCAAGAAAGGCAGAGGGATCAGGCCCTGTGAAGCCTTGGCAACCATCATTTAGAAAGGTGCCAAATCCTGCCCTAGTTAATTAGGGAAAGATAAAGTAGGAATTGTATTTATTAACCTCTTTGGAATCTTTCCCTTAGAGGTTTTTTCGTTTTAAACAAATATAATTTAATAAAGGAGTTTTACATGAGTGAATATAAATTTGAAACATTACAATTGCACGCAGGACAAGAACCAGATTCAGCGACTAATGCTAGGGCGGTTCCCATTTATCAAACAACATCTTTTAATTTTGATGATTCGGAACACGCAGCTGATTTATTTGCTTTAAAACAATTCGGAAATATTTATACAAGAATTATGAATCCCACAACTGATGTTTTTGAAAAAAGAATAGCAGCACTTGAGGGAGGTGTTGCTGCTCTTGCTACTGCTTCTGGCCAAGCTGCAGAACATTTGGTAATAACGACATTAGCTCAAGCTGGCGACAATATTGTATCAACCAATCTATTATATGGTGGAACTCATAATTTATTTAAAGTTACATTGCCGCGTATTGGAATAAATGTAAAATTTATAGAAGGTGATGAAGCAGAAAAATTTGAGGAGTTAATTGATGAAAATACAAAAGCTCTTTATCTTGAGTCGATTAGTAATCCAAAATTAAATGTTCCTGATTTTGAAAAAATTGCTGAAGTAGCTCATCGTAATGGAATTCCTTTGGTGGTTGATAATACATTTGGAGCTGGCGGTTATTTAACAAGACCAATTGAACATGGGGCTGATATAATTATTGCATCTGCAACAAAATGGATTGGAGGTCACGGAACATCTATAGGTGGAGTTATTGTTGATTCAGGTAAATTTGATTGGGGCAGTGGCAAGTTTCCTTTGTTTACAGAACCATCTCCGGGTTATCATGGATTAAATTTTAATGAAACATTTGGCAAAGATTCTCAATTTGGGAATATAGCATTTATTATAAGAGCAAGAGTTGAAGGGCTTAGAGATTTTGGAGGATGTATTAGTCCGTTCAATTCATTCCTTTTGTTACAAGGATTAGAAACACTATCTTTAAGAGTTGAACGTCATAATTCTAACGCTATTAAATTAGCAAATTGGTTAAAGAATCGTGATGATGTTGATTGGGTTTGGTTTCCGGGCTTGAGTGATCATCCTTCAAATCAAAATGCAAAAAAATATTTAAGAGATGGCGCCTTTGGTTCAATGTTATCTTTCGGAATAAAAGGTGGGTTGGAAGCTGGGAAAAAGTTTATCAACAATGTTAAGCTTGCAAGTTTGTTGGCAAATGTTGGTGATGCAAAAACATTAGTAATTCATCCTGCATCTACAACACATCAACAACTTTCAGATGAAGAACAAAAAAGTTCAGGAGTGTTACCTGAACAAATTAGAGTGTCTGTTGGAATTGAACATATTGATGATATAATTAGTGATTTTGAACAGGCTTTGAGTAGTTAGAATTTTATAAATCTAAATTTTATCATTCTAAGGAGAGTCAAATAATCTCAAGATCATTAGTGATAAAGAAATTTATTCCTACTTCGACTTTGTTAGTTTTGACATTAAACTTTGGGCGTTTTTCAACCATGCTAAACAATCTTTCTGGTATTTCAATAAAACGAAATAAGAAATAAAACTTTTTGATTTTGAGATTTATATGAATAATAAAAATGAAATATTTCCCGAAACAAAATTTCAGTCATTCTATACAAATGGCAATTCTTTGCAATTAGAATGTGGTGAACAGTTATCAAATGTTACTGTTGCGTTTCAAACCCATGGTGAGTTAAATAAAAATGGTGATAATGTTATTTTAATAAACCATGCCCTTACTGGAAATGCACATGTTACGGGTAAGGTTGGTCAGAAAGAAATTGATAATACGAAACATATTCCCCAACTGGGAAAATATAATGAAATGTTTTTTCAGAAAGATGGTTGGTGGGCTCCAGTTGTAGGTCCCGGACTTGCAATTGATACAAATAAATATTTTGTGATATGTCCAAATGTTTTGGGAAGTTGTTATGGAACCACTGGACCTTCAAGTATAAACAGTGCAAATCAAAAACCATTTAATATGGATTTCCCAGAAATTACAATTAGAGATATGGTTAAAGTTCAGAAAGAACTTTTAGATTTTCTTGGGGTAATTAATATTAAATTTGCAATAGGTGGATCTTTGGGAGGAATGCAAGTTCTAGAATGGGCGATTATGAATGGAGATATGGTCGAAAGCATATTGCCTCTTGGTACTTCAGCTGCTCATTCATCATGGGCAATTGGGCTAAACAAAATTTCAAGAAGTGCAATAATGAACGATCCTAAATGGGAAAGCGGAAATTATACAGAGCAACCTGAAACTGGAATTGGATTAGCTCGTGAAGTTGCAATGTTAAGCTATAGAAGTTACGAATCGTTTAATGAAAAATTTAATAGAAGAATTTCAAACAAAAATAAAAATGAATTTGAAGTAGAAAGCTATCTTAATTACCAAGGGCAAAAACTAACCAAACGTTTTGATGCAAACAGTTATTTATATTTAAGCAGAGCAATGGATTTGCACGATGTTGGAAAAGGAAGAGGAGGAATAAAAAAAGCTCTAAGCGAAATTAAATGCAAAACTACTTGCGTCGGAATATCTTCAGATATTCTGTATCCACCCGATGAACAAAAAGAAATTGCAAAAAATATTCCTAATGCAAATTACGTTGAAATAAATTCTCCGCACGGACATGATGCCTTTCTCATTGAGTTTGAGCAGTTAGGGGACATTATTAAAACTGTTTTGAATGATTGTTAGATAGTATAAACTAAATTTGTCATTTCGAAATGAGTGGAAGCGATTGAGAAATCTTTTATTTCTAATAGGATAAGATCTCTCACAAAAAGCATGTTCGAGATGACAGCTTAAGTCAAAATTTTAATAACACTTATCACAAAAAACTATACATCTTGATGTATAGAATTATAAATTGAAGAATAATCCAAATTGCCGTCACCTTTCTCAAGTGAGTTGATAATAATTTTTCTTATTCCTTTTAAAGTAGTTGTATTTAAATTTTTATCAGAAAATTCATGCAGCATTAAGTCTAAATCTTTTAATAAATGTTTAACTGGAAAATTAGGATTTTCAAAATTTCTTTCTAACATTTTGGGTAGCTTCTTATCAAATGTTGGTGCGTAGATTGCACTTCCTCTCAATATATCCATAAACTGATTTACATCTAAATCATTTTCTCTAACATAACCAAGGCTCATTGAGAATGCGACCGTTTCTGTAATAATCAATTGATTAAGTGCTAACTTCATTGCAGATGCTTTGCCAATTTTTCCAATGTGTAATATTTTATTCCCAAGAACGGAAAGAAGTTTATTCCATTTTTCAAATTGCTTATCGGTACTACCGACAAGAATAATTAATTCTCCATTTTTAATTTGAGGAATACTTCCAAGAATAGGAGCTTCTAAATATTCTCCTCTAAGTTTTTCCATTCTCTTTTGTAATTCGAGGCTTTCACTTGGAGCAATTGTGCTCATTTGTATGAATGTTTTGCCATCGAGCTGATGAATCCCACAATCTAAAATTAATTCAACAAATGAATCAAAGTCTGAAAGCATTGATATTATTACATCTGAGTCTTTAATTAAGTCAGGAATATCATCATAAAATTTAGCTCCACTTTTTATGAGATTCTCGGTTTTGGATTTTGTTCGGTTGGAAATTCTTAAATCATAATTTGCTTTAAGTAATTTTTCTACAGTTGGATTACCTATAAGTCCTGTGCCTATTAGTGCAACTCTCATTTATTATCCGTTAGTAAATTTATCAAATCCAATTCAATCAACTCTTCGCAGAAAAATGGTTCCCCATAAGTTTTCCCAATCTTAAATCCGAATGTTTTGGCTCTAGCCTCTAAATATTTTATGAATTCAGGATTACTTATAAAAGTAGAAGGATCTTTTAGCTTTACTCCTTCAACATGAAATTGAGTTTTATAAGCCAGGACAGATTTCATTTTTGATTGAAAGGTTTCTGAAATATCAATTACAAATGAAGGATTAAATTCATAAGTCTGCATATAATAAAAAAGTTTATTTGGTCGGAATGCTTGTTGAAGTTTTCCGCTAACCTTTGTTTTCACTTTTGGTAAACCACTATTAAACAATGCTCGTTTAACAATTTTACTAGTTTCTACATGATCAGGATGTCTATCGTTAAAGTAAGGGGCAAAAATTATTTTTGGTTTATATTTTCTAATCGCAGAAATTACTTTTGAAGTAAACTTATCATCAACAAATATATTACCATCAGGGAATTGTAAATTTTCTCTAATTTTAACACCTAATATTTTAGAAGCATTTTTCGCTTCTTCTTTCCTTGTTTTAATTGTTCCTCTTGTTCCAAGTTCACCTCTGGTTAAATCAATTACTCCAACTGATAATTTATTGTTGACAAGTTTGGCAATTGTTCCGCCCATAGCCAATTCAGCATCATCTGGATGCGCAGCAAAAACTAAAGCATCTAAGTTCATTTTATCCCTTATATTAAAAGTATGTGTAGAACATTATACATAATAAATTGTCATTTCGAACATGTCTTTTGTGAGAAATCTTTAAACGCAAATATAGTTAAGAGATTTCTCAATCGCACAAAAGCATGTTCATTTCGAAATGACAGAATTTTAGCTTCAAGATTAAAAATTATTTTTATTATTGAATAGAATAAATAAAATTTGAAAAAGAAATTTTATAGTTACTAAATATTTATATTTGCAAAACTAAAAAAAACTGATAGGAAATCATTGGAATTTGAAGCTGTAATAGGATTAGAAGTACATGCACAATTAAGTACTGAGACAAAAATATTTTGTGGATGCTCAACAAAATTTGGTAATAAGCCAAACTCAAATGTTTGTCCGGTTTGTTTAGGTCACCCAGGTGTGTTACCAGTGTTGAATAAAAAAGTTGTTGAATACGCTGTGATGATGGGACTTGCGACAAATTGTACAATTAATGAGAAAAATGTTTTTGCTAGGAAAAATTATTTTTATCCCGATTTACCTAAAGGTTATCAAACATCTCAGTTTGAATTGCCAATTTGTGAATTTGGTTATATTGATATAAAAACTGATATAGAAAAAAGAATAAATCTTACAAGAATTCACATGGAAGAAGATGCAGGCAAATCTATACATGATCAAGGTTTTAACACTCTTGTTGATGTTAATCGATGTGGAGTTCCACTTATAGAAATTGTTAGCGAACCCGATATTAGTAGCGGTGAAGAAGCATACCAATATTTATCCAAACTAAAACAAATTATAACTTATTTAGGAATCTGTGATGGAAATATGGAAGAAGGTTCCTTAAGGTGCGATGCAAATATTTCTATTCGACCAAAAGGTGATAAAAAGCTAGGAACGAGAACAGAAGTAAAAAATATGAACTCGTTTAGAAATGTAGAGAAAGCTATTGATTATGAAATAGGTAGACAAATAAATCTGGTAGAAGATGGTGGAGAAGTTGTTCAACAAACATTGCTTTGGAATGCTGACAAAAATATGGCAATGCCAATGAGAGGAAAGGAAGAAGCTCACGATTATAGATATTTTCCTTGTCCGGACCTAATGCCTATATCTGTTGATGAAGAATGGCGAAATAAACTTTTGAATAGTTTACCGGAACTTCCTGAAGTACGAAAAAATAGATTTAGTAATGATTTGAAGTTACCGGAATATGATGCTGAAGTTTTAACATCTCAAAAAGAAATTGCAGATTATTTTGAAACTGTTCTGAAAGAAACGAATGATGCAAAACTTTCTAGTAATTGGGTAATGGGAGACGTTTTAAGAATTACAAAAGAAAAAAAAATATCAATTGTTGATTTTCCAATTATAGCATCAAATTTGGGTAAACTGATAAATCTAATTAAGTCCAATAAAATAAGTAGTCAAATTGCAAAGGATGTTTTTCCAATAATGTTGCAAGATGACAAAGACCCAAATATTATTGTTGAAGAAAAAAACTTAATTCAAATAACCGATACATCAGAAATAGAATCTGCAATTGATGATGTGTTAAATTCAAATCCAAATCAAGTGGAAGAATTTAAGTCAGGCAAAGAAAAAGTGATTGGCTTTCTTGTTGGACAAGTAATGCAACGAACCAAAGGAAAAGCTAACCCTAAAATGGTTAATGAGATTATGAGAAAAAAGTTAAACTAAAAATTTTCTATTTCTCGCAAATTTTTGGGGACGGAATTTTTCGTCCCTTTTTTGTATAATGTCACCACCATAAATTGTCAATAAAATAAATATTTATTTTTCTGTCCAATTTTATTTCTCCCAATCGTTATAAGGGTACAATCACAATTTTATAAAAAAAGTTCGGCTTTGTAAAAGAAACTATGCCGAGACAAAAAAAGGAGAAACACAATGAACCAATTTATGATGATTTTCAGAAACGAAAAAAATGATAATCCACCACCATCACCGGAACAAATGCAAGCAATGATTAAACAATGGCAAGATTGGATTGGTGGAATAGCTGCTCAAGGGAGATTTGTTGCAACTGATGCTTTGGGATTTCAGGGTAAAACTATTGACTCAAAGGGAGTAATAACTGATGGACCTTATGCAGAAGTTAAAGAAATTGTTGGCGGATATATAATAGTGAAAGCAGAAACCCTTGACGAAGCAGTTAAATTGTCTGATGGTTGTCCAACACTTTTAACTGGTGGGAAAGTAGAAGTTAGAGATGTTATGGATATACCCAAATAAAATAATTTTAGGATGGTTGTCTAATAATTTTAGGCAGCCATTTATTAAAATTTCAATATATAGGGATAAAAAATGAAAAATATATTTGAACAAAAAATTGCCGAGGAAGTTATTAGAAGGATCAATAGCCTAACTCCTAATACAAAAGCTCAATGGGGAAAAATGAATGTTGGGCAAATGTTAGCACATTGTAACGTTGCTTATGAAACTGTTTATTCTGAAACACATCCTAAACCAAATGCTATTCTATAATTTATTTTAAAAATGTTAGTTAAAAATCAAGTTGTTGGTGATAAACAATATTCTAAAAATGGGAAAACTGCTCCACATTTTAAAGTTATTGATGAAAAAGATTTTGAAGCAGAAAAGATTAGCTTAATCAATTATATTGGAAAAACCCAAACACTCGGCGAAGCTTATTTTGATAATAAAGAATCACATTCATTCGGGAACCTATCAAAAGAAGAGTGGAACACTTTGTTTTATAAACATCTTGATCATCACTTAAATCAGTTTGCTGTTTAACAATACAAAATGAGCGAAAAAGAACTTATACCAAATTTATTCAGAACTGAGTTTAGTAAAATCGTTTCTGTTATATCCAAAAGATTTGGACTTGAACATATTGAGGTTGCTGAAGATATTGTAAGTGACACTTTTCTTTTGGCTTCGGAAACTTGGGGGTTAAAAGGTTTACCTGAAAATCCTACAGCTTGGTTATACTATGTCGCAAAAAATAAAACCAAAGACTATTTGAAACGGAATAATTTATTCGCTCAAAAAATATCTGAAGAAATAAAAAATAATTCTGAAAAATTACTTGAACTTGATTTATCTGAAGAGAATATTTCGGATAGTCAATTACAAATGATGTTTGCTATTTGCCATCCTTCAATACCAAGTGAAGCTCAAATAGGTTTAGCACTAAGAATACTTTGTGGATTTGGAATTGATGAAATTGCAGTAGCATTTTTGACAAACAAAGAAAATATTAATAAGCGATTATTTAGAGCAAAGTCGAAGTTAAAAGCTAATAATATAAAAATTGAGTTCCCCAATCAGATTGAAATAAATAGCAGATTGGAAAACGTTGTTTCAACCTTGTATTTGTTATTTAACGAGGGATATTATTCAACCTCAAACAATAATGTAATTCGTAAAGATCTCTGTTTTGAGGCTATGCGATTAACTCATCTACTTATAAATAATAAGCAAACAAACAAGCCTTATGTAAACGCCTTACTTTCACTTATGTGTTTTCATTCTTCACGTTTTGATGCTCGATTTTCTGAAACTGGAGAAATGATTTTGTATGAAAAACAAAATAGAGATTTATGGGACGATAAACTTATTGACAAAGGAAATTATTATTTAATCGAAAGTGCAAAAGGTAGCAAAGTTTCAAAGTATCACTTGGAAGCTTCAATTGCTTATTGGCATTGTACAAATGTAGTGAGTAAGAATAAGTGGGAAAATATTTTACAACTTTACAACCAATTGTTGCAAATTCAGTATTCTCCAATAGTAGCACTTAATAGGACGTATGCTTTATCAAAAGCAAAAGATAAAAGTATTGCCATTAAAGAAGCAGAAAAGCTAAAGCTTCAAGATAATCATTTGTATCATTCGCTATTGGGTGAACTTTATAAAGAGCTTGATGATGTAAAGTCATTAAAACATTTAGAAACTTCTCTAAAATTAGCAAAGACTGAAGCTGATAAAAAAATTATTAGAAACAAGATAAATGATTTAAAATGCAAATTAAGTAGCCTTTAATAGAACTAATTTTTAAGGTAAACAAATTTTTCCTAAAATAGTTGGACGAGAAGCACCGGTTGTTCGTGGAATATTTGTTGGATTACCTGAAATAGTTTCATTAGCTAAAACTGCAAAACAGATTGCTTCTTTTGCATCCGAAGAAACTCCAATATCATCAATAACTTTTAGTTCTACAGAATTGCCAAATTCTTTGGATAGGCATTCATATAAAAATTTATTTTTAGCTCCACCACCACTTATAATTAGTTCATCTATTTTTGTTTCATCTTTTACAAACTTTTCATAATTTCTATGGACAGCATAAGAAGTAAATTTTGTTACAGTATTCAACCAATCCTTGGCTGGCACATTCTTAAACTCCTTAAGTAAACTATCTAAAAACTGCTCACCATAATATTCTCTACCTGTAGATTTAGGTGGTATTCTATCAATAAAATTATCTTTTTCTTTTAATGCATTAAATAACTCTTGATTAAAATTACCTGCTCTCGCCAAATCTCCATCTTTATCAAATTCTTTAAAGAATAATTTTTTTGTCAAAGCATCAATCAACATATTTCCGGGACCTGTATCAAAAGCTAATACATCTTGAAGTCCTGTTTCTTTATTCAAAATTGTGAAGTTCGAAATTCCACCTATATTTAGCAAAGCTCTATTTTTTCGATGTGAATGAAAAAAGATATAATCAAAATAGGGAATGAGCGGAGCACCTTCTCCACCAAGAGCAATGTCGCCTGTTCTAAAATCGCCTACAGTTGTAATTCCTGAGAGTTTTGCTAAAACTGCTGGATCGCCAATTTGCAAAGTGGAGGAAATATTAAATCCAAAGTAATTTGTTGAGTTTGGTAAATGATGTACGGTTTGTCCATGGCTTCCAATCAAATCAATATTCTCAAGAGAAAAATTTAGATCATTGCATAAACTCTTTATTGCCTCAAAATAAATATTTGGAATTAGAAAATTCATCTGTGATAAATCTTCAACATTGCTGGTTTCTTTTGTTGAATTTTTCAACAATGTTTCTTTTACTCCTTCCGGGAAAGGATATTCTAAATATCCAATTAAATCAATTTTGGTAAATGTACTGTTACCTTCAATTTTAATTAAAGCAACATCCACACCATCTAGTGAAGTTCCAGACATTATTCCAATTACGTGTTTAGTTTCTTTATGGGTAAGTTCAAATAAGTTTTTCATATTATTCACAGATTTATTTAGAGTTAAAAACAGATTTTACAAATTCAAATTCATCATCAGTTAACGGTTTATCAATTGCTGATAAATTTATTTTGACTTGTTCCAAATTTCTAAATCCTGGAATTACACAACCGGTTGAATTATAATGCAATAAATACTGTTGTGCAACACGAGAAAGGTCTTCGGTTGTATTTCCAAATTCATTTTTAATTTTGTTTATTTTTGGTTCTAATTCAGTTAGATATTCTTTACTAAATTTTTCATTTCTATTTCTATGATCACCTTCAACAAATTTTGGTGGATTATCTTTTGAGAATTTATCTAATAAAAGTCCCTGCCCTAAAGGACTAAATGCAACAAAGGATAATTCTTCGTCTTTCATTAAATTACTAACCGGTTGATCATCTGCCAAGTAATGGTCATCAAGAGCATTAGCCGAACTTTGTAAAACATCAGGTTTTACTTTGGGTACTAATTTTATAAAATCTTCGTTGCTATATGCAGATTGTCCAATTAATCTAATTTTTCCTTCAGTCCTAAGTTTGTACATTTCATCAATTGCATCATCTAAATATTCGTCATTTTCTCCAAAGTAACCATGGTGGAAATAATATAAATCTATGTAATCTCGGTTCAAGTTTTTTAATGATTGTTCGCATTGATGTCTAATATTCATAGGGTCGTAAGCGTTCTCAGATGTTCCACTAAACCAACCTACTTTTGAAGCAATAATTACATCGTTATTTCTTGAACCTAATATTTTTGCTAACATTCTTTCCGCTCTTCCATTTCCGTATATATCGGCATTATCAAAATGGTTCACGCCTTTTTCTATTGCATAATTAATTGCATCAGTAGCTTCTTGTTCATTAACATCATCCCAGCCAATAGAAATTCCATTTTGCCAGTTTTTTCCTCCAAGCGTCCAACATCCTAAACTTATTTCACTAACTTCAAGATCAGTTTTGCCCAATTTTCTGTAATTCATTTTATATTTCCCGTTAAATATTTGTAAAAGTTTTCGATAGTACCAATAGAAGCAATAATGTATTTTTTGATTGACATAATTCTTTTGTTTCTGTTTAATATATATATAAATTTATCGATAATATATAAGAAGTGTATAAAATAATAAATTGGTAGAAAAATGAGCGAATTACAAGACCCAAAACCAAGATTACTAATTGTAGAAGATGATTACGAAAATCAAAAATTTCTACAAATCTTTTTAAAAAGAAAATTTGACCTCAAACTTTGCGATTCTGGCGATACTTTTTACGAAAGATTAAGCGAATCTGAATTTGATATAATTTTAATGGATATTTCTCTTAGAGGATCAAAAGATGGATTGCAACTAACTAAGGAAATTAGGGAAAATGATAAGTACAAACATCTTCCGGTTGTTGGTCTTTCTGCACATGCGTTTCAAAAGGATAAAGATAATGCTTATAATGCTGGTGTAGACATTTTCTTAACAAAGCCTGTTCAGAATGATGTTCTAATGGATACATTACTTAAAGCTCTACAACAAAAAGCAAAAGCAACGGCATAGCTTAACAATTACTTTTACATTGATATTTTATTAAAACCCTACTATTTTCTTTTGAAAATAGTAGGGTTTTCTTTTTATGAGTTATCAATATATAAATCGAGATGGTTTTCAAAAAAATAAAGATTGTCACCTTGAGCATGTTTCTTGCCTGTCGGGCTTTTTACTGACTGATGAGAAATCTGTATCCCTAAATAATTCTAAGATTTCTCAATCGATTAAAAGACAATCTCATTTCGAAATGACAAATTTACGCCCTGTTAATTACAAAGAATATTTTTGTAGAAATATTGTTCTTTCAGTTTTATCAATCCTTTTTTTTTATAACTCTACATATGCCCAATCTTCTTTAGTATTAAGGAATGATCAAATAGGTATTGGCGGCGATTTTGATTTTGAAAGTTTGAGTGAAACATCAAAAAACTTTGTTGAAGTTACATACGGCTATAGTTCTTTATTCTACAGTAACGAAAATTTTAACTCTTCATTTTCTCCAAGCACGCTAACAGAAATTAAATTAGGCACAAGCACAATTAAACCGGAAGGGAATTACAGCATTTTATCGTTTGATGAGAGTTATTTTTTCTCATCACTTTTAAGTAGCTATAACAAAGAAGATAGTAAAGTAAGTTTCGAGCTATGGAGATTAGGGGCTGGTGCGAGGTATGGATACGGCTACAATATTAAGAATAATTTTCAAGTAATACCATATTATCATTTTGGGTTAGCTTGGAGCAGAGGAAATTTTGAAGAACCCAAACTTTCAAATGATTTGTCAGATCGAAATTATTTGGACAAATTTCATAATACAATAAGGTTTGGAACAACAAATAGTGCTGGTTTGCAGATTAAGGTAAGTCAGTTAATTAGTTTTGGAGCAGAATATGAAACTGATATAATTTTTCCAAAGCATTTAGCTTTTAAGCAATTTGGAAGTTTTTTTATAGAACTAATGTCTCAAACCGGAATTGATTATTTAACCAAGGGCGTTTTGCTAAAGGCCATTCCCCAAGGTGTTCCAGTTTTTTATTTCTTACTTAAAAATGGTTTATCTTATTTATTTTATTCTCTAAAAGAAGAAGAAATGAACTGGCCATTTGAATCAGAAGCTCCGCTTAGAATGGAAACTTTGAAGTTCAACTTAAAAATCACATTGTAGCAAAAAAATATTTTAATATTTCAAAAATTGTCATGCTGAATCCCCAATCAAGTTGAGGACAGGCTTGTTTCATCATCTGGCTGTACTAAATTTGAAAATGGATTCTGACCTTAAAGTTTTATTGAACAGAATGGTTCTTTAAAGCTTGAGTCAAGAAAATTTGAAGAGTTAAAACAGTAGTAATATAAAAAGATAGAAAGGATAATTCCAGTGAAAATAGAAGCTAAAAATGTAAATGAATATTTAGATAAAATTCCCAATGAAAGAAAGGATTCTTTTAATAAACTTAGAGAAACAATAATTGAAAACTTACCTAACGGATTTTCGGAATGTATAAATTATGGAATGATTGGATATGTTGTTCCTCACACTCTTTATCCCAATGGTTATCATTGCGATCCAAAATTACCATTACCATTTGCAAATATTGCATCTCAAAAAAACTTTATAGCATTTCATCATATGGGGATTTATGCAAATCAAGAAATATTAGATTGGTTTGTGGCTGAATATCCTAAACATTGTAAGTATAAATTAGATATGGGAAAGAGCTGTATAAGATTCAAAAGAATAGACGATATTCCGTTTAAGTTAATTGGTGAATTGATGACAAAAATGACTGCTGAGGATTGGATTTCATTGTATGAAAAAAATATTAAGAAATGAAATTTTCATGATATTGTGGACTGTTGAAGATGACTCAAAAGTGTTATTCTGAATACTCAACTTGATTGGGGATTCAGCATGACAACATTTAAGTTATGAGAAAGTCACTATTCTGTAAAGGACATACTATTAACCCGACTGTAATTAATTGAAGAAAATATGTCATTCCGGTTTGGCAACGTTTTTTGTTGACAAGACCGGAATCTCCAACAATAGCATGAGATTCCGATCTTGCAAAGAACGCAAATCGGAATGACTGCATACTTAAGTCTGAGATATTAAATATCGTTCTATTACTGTCTGTCTAATACTAATAACTAAACAAAGAAAACATGAAAACATACATCGCTCTTTTAAGGGGAATAAATGTAAGTGGCCAAAAGAAAATAAAAATGGCTGACTTAAAATTACTTTTTGAAAATCTAAGTTTTAAAAATGTACGAACATACATACAAAGTGGCAATGTGATATTTGATTCATCAAAATCGAATACTTCGGAATTGGCATCTTTAATACAATCTGGAATACAAAAAGATTATGGATTTGAAGTCCCAATTTTAGTTGTAAATTCTGCTTATATAAATGATGTAGTGAAAAACAATCCTTGGAATAAGGATAAAAATACCGATCAAATGTATTTTACATTTTTGCATGAAGTTCCATCCGAAGAGAATGTTGAAGTAATTAGAAAAATAAGTTTCCCTGCGGAAGAATTTGTGATTGATAAAGATGTGATTTATTTTTATTCCGCAAATGGTTATGGAAGAGCAAAAATGAATAACAATTATTTTGAGAACAAATTAAAAGTTAAAGCAACAACGAGAAATTGGAAAACCTTAAATAAAATAATAGCAATCACTAACGAATAAGTAAAAACAATTATGGGAAAAACGATTAAGAAAAAAAGCATTTTTCAGAAAATGCTGGATTGGACTGAAATTGCTGGAAATGCCTTGCCGCATCCTGCAACACTATTTGCTTTGTTTGCATTGTCTACACTAATTTTGTCAGCATTAGGCTATACCCTAGGATGGGAAGCAATTCATCCTGCGACCAAAGAAATAATTAAACCTGTTAACCTTTTATCTCATGATGGTATTCATAGAGTTTTGTTAGAAATGGTCGATAATTATACTGGCTTTGCTCCACTTGGAATTGTTTTGGTTGCGATGCTTGGTATTGGTATTGCTGAACAGAGCGGACTGATTCACGCAGTAATACGTTTGCTTGTTCTAAAATCGCCGCAACATCTCTTAACGTTCGTACTTGTCTTTGCTGGTATATTATCTAACCTTGCTTCTGATGTTGGTTATGTTTTATTGATACCACTAGCCGGAGTAATTTTTATTGCGGTGGGCAGACATCCAATAGCAGGTATGGCGGCTGCATTTGCAGGCGTCTCTGGTGGATTTAGTGCAAATTTGGTTTTAGGAACAGTTGATCCTTTACTTGCCGGATTATCCCAAGAAGCGGCTAGAATTCTAGATCCTGTCTATGAAGTTAACGCTACTGCCAATTATTATTTTATGGTTGCTTCAACCTTTATCATTGCTTTTACCGGTACATTTATTACAGAAAAAGTTGTTGAACCAAGATTGGGTAAATATACAAGCAATTCGGATGAAACAGAAGATTCCTTTAATGAACTTTCAAAAAAAGAAAAAAAAGGTTTGTTGATGGTTCTCTTCGCTTTTGTTATAATTATGATTATAACGCTAATTGGAATTATTCCAGAAGACGGATTTTTTAGAGGAAGTGATGGTGGAGTTCTAAGTTCTCCTTTAATTAAAGGAGTTGTAGCAATGCTCTTTATTATTGCCGGTTCATTGGGCCTTGTTTATGGTTTTGCAACTGGTACTTTCAAAAATGATTCTGACGTTATGAAAGGCATGGCTCTTTCAATGAAAACATTGGCAACATATCTTGTCTTGGTGTTTTTTGCTGCTCAGTTTGTTGCTTATTTTAAATGGAGTAACCTTGGAATAATTCTCGCAGTAAAAGGTGCAAATCTCTTGATGTCAGCTGATATCGGGCTTATTCCAATGATGATTCTTTTCATTCTTCTTTCTGCAGCAATTAATATGTTAATGGGAAGTGCATCAGCCAAATGGGCAATACTTGCCCCAATATTTATTCCGATGTTTATGATTATGGGATATTCGCCTGAATTGTCTCAGGTTGTTTAT
>Ga0209633_10001986_pt1 | contig 20264 bp, 21 predicted proteins | sample Cruoilmetagenom1_FD_187290 | JGI IMG/M metagenome (GOLD analysis project Ga0209633, IMG submission 187290) | Oil polluted marine microbial communities from Coal Oil Point, Santa Barbara, California, USA - Sample 1 (SPAdes) (version 2) | ecosystem: Environmental > Aquatic > Marine > Oil seeps ... | reverse complement strand
GGGGTGTCGTCTACTGAGCGGTGTTTGTCGGTGGTCCAGTCCCTCAGATCGTGTGACTCGACCTCGATAATACCCTTATCCCGCGCCTTCTTTATATTGCCGACAGACAGGGGGGATTCAAAAAACTCAGGGAATATGGTTATTATGTCGTATTTCATGATAGATAATCTGTAGTGGGAATATTTTGCTTAGTTGATTTTAATCAAGCATTCCTTTAATGGGAGTAATAACGATTTTCCCCTCTTCCAAGTTTACTTCCTTTACGATAGGATCAGCCATGGGTATAAGTAACTCTTTCTCTCCGTTTTTAATTATCAGGATGTTCTGAATCGTCCGTTCCATGATGTCCTCGACTTTACCCAGGTAAGTGCCATCGTCTGTGAAAGCTTCAAGCCCGATTAACTCTAAGAAGTAAAATTCATCCTCTTCAAGCTCCCCGAGCTCTGATTCTTCGATATAAACCTCACGGCCGCTCAGGCTCTGGGCTTGTTCTCTTGAATCCACGCCGTGTAGTTCTAAAATTGCTGTGTTTTTATGGAAACTAAAGCTCGTGATGTTAAATTCTTGAGGGGTATCGGAGGATTTGTTCTCTATGTAGATTCTCGTAATTTCACTAAAGCTATCCATAGTGCGGCTGTGCGGCAATAATTTTACTTCTCCCGCAAGCCCGTGTGGCTTTGTGATTTTACCGAAAGAAATTAGCCCCATATCTTAAAAAGGGGGATATAGGTTATTCCAGTATCTCCAGAACGGCTCGTTTTCTCATTTTGGCTGCTGACGCGCTCAGGATAGTCCTGATTGCTTTGGCTGTCTTTCCCTGTTTCCCGATAATTTTACCCAGATCATCGGGAGCTACCTTAAGCTCAAGCACCGCCGTCTGCTCTCCAGCAACCTCGCGAACCTCTACCTGGTCGGGATTGTCAACCAGAGATTTCGCAATAAGTGTAACAAGCTCTGTAATCTGATCCATATCTGATACCTCCCCTGCGTGGTCTGACTAGTCTTCTTATCCCATATTTTAGTATCTGTATATGTCTTCAGTTCAAGCTTAAAATTAACTTCTCGACCCTAACCGATGGTTGTGCGCCCTTATCGATCCAGTCCTGCACCCGATCTTTTTTAACTTCCAGAACATGAGGGTTTTTTCTGGGATCGTAGAAACCCAAAATCTCGAGAAACTTCCCGTCACGGGGCGAACGTGAATCTGCTGCCACTATTCTGTAAAACGGCCTCTTTTTAGATCCGCTTCGCGTAAGTCTTATCTTTACCAAAGTATTCGTACCTCCTAGTACAGTTACCAGTATAGTCTAAAATTAAGTAAAATCATATCCCTTTCATCATTCTTTTTGCCATTTTCCCCATTTTCCCCATGTTTTTCATCATACCTCTCATTTGCATATAATTCTTAATCATGCGGTTAATATCTTCTACCCTCGTGCCGCTGCCCTTGGCGATTCGTTTACGTCTGCTGCCGTTAAGCAGAGTGTGGTTTAGCCTCTCCTTTGGCGTCATGGAGTTAATAATGGCAATAGTTTTTTTTATTTCTTTCTCTGCGGTATCAAGCGCCTTGGGGTCTTTAGCGACCTCTTTCATGCCGGGTATCATCTGCGTCATACTGTCAAGCGAGCCTAATTTGCCCATTGCTAGCATCGCGTCCCTGAAGTCCCCGAGATTAAACTCCTTTTTAAGGAGCTTTTTGGACATTTTTTCTGCTTCCTTCTCATCAAATGCGGCCTGTGCCTTTTCGATGAAAGAAAGGACATCACCCATGCCCAGTATTCTGGAAGCGATCCTGTCTGGATGGAATACCTCAAGGGCCTCTAGCTTCTCACCCGTTCCGAAAAACTTTATGGGTTTTCCTGTTACTGCTTTAATTGAGAGAGCAGCTCCGCCCCTTGCGTCACCGTCCATCTTTGTAAGCACGACGCCGTCTATGTCCATTGCCTCGTTAAAGCTAGTGGATACATTTACAGCGTCCTGACCTGTCATAGCGTCCGCTACGAGGAGTACTTGGTGAGGGCTTACCTCAGATTTAATAGTCTTTAGCTCATCCATCAGCTCATTGTCAATGTGGAGTCGTCCGGCGGTGTCGAAAATGACGATGTCGTGAGCGCTTTTGCGCGCAATCTCCATAGCGTCTTTACAAATCTGGGCCGGCATTACTCCGGGCTGTGTATCATATACGTCAACGCCGATCTGCCCGGCTAGCACCTTGAGCTGGTCTATAGCGGCCGGTCTGTAGATATCGGCAGGTACAAGATAGGGGTTTCTCTTCTGGGTGTCTTTAAGGTATTTTGCGAGTTTTGATGCTGTAGTAGTTTTACCAGAGCCCTGTAGCCCTATGAGCATTATTCCCACGGGAGGGGCCGATTTAAGGTCAAGCTCAGAGCTTTCAGAACCCAGTACGTTTATAAGCTCTTCGTGTACGATTTTTACAAACTGCTGCCCCGGTGACAGGCTCTCCATCACTTCTGTGCCGAGCGCGCGGTTTTTCACCGATCCTACAAAATCTCTAACTACTTTGAAGTTTACGTCCGCTTCGAGTAGGCTCAACCGGACTTCTCTTAGCGCTTCATCTATATTCTTTTCACTAAGTTTCCCGTAGCCCCTTACGCGCTTTAAAGTAGTATTTAGTTTTTCAGATATTCCTTCAAACATAGTATCTTATGGTTAGTCTTAAAATACAACTCTCCCGTCAATTGAAAAGCCTAAAAAATTATCATAACCTTGCCTGATTGTCAACTGAAACGGTAATACATCAGAACTGCTGAAAACCGAGCGTTTTGAGAGATCTGATAGTCCCTTCTATGGTGAAAAGAACAATTCTTCAAGCTTATATATAATCCCGTCAGATATGCCGGCTATATATATCTCGCCCTGCTCATCAAGACCAAATGAGGCGATTATAAAGGTCTCTTCGTCTGCAAACCGGAATATCTCCTCATTATCGGTAGCAGTAGCATCTTCAATACTAAGCGCCCAAACGCGTCCTGAAGCAAAATCTCCATAAATATATTTCCCCTGCAGCTGTTCTATTTCAGAGCCCCGGTAGATAAAGCCGCCCGTAACCGATCTTCCCTTCCCGCGGCCATATTCCCATATCGGCGGCTCTAGACCTGACATATCACACCCTGAAGGTGGGTCAAAACAAAGAGTCCCTTCCATGATCGGCCAACCATAATTCATTCCCGGCTCTACTATATCTATTTCCTCTCTGTCGGCCTGTCCCACATCAGCGGTAATAAGAAGTCCGGTGAGGGGGTCAATGCTTGCGCGCCATGGATTGCGGAGCCCGTAGGCATATATCTCTTCCCTGAATCCCGACATATTTCCGGCAAACGGGTTGTCATTGGGAATTCCGTACTCAAGGCCCTCATCGGGATTGTCAACGTCGATACGTAGGATGGCGCCGAACAAGTTCGTTAAGTCTTGTGATTCTGTACTCACTCCCTCTGATGGGCCGCCGTCACCTGATGTAATGTAAAGGAAGCCGTCAGAAGGTCCAAAAAACATCTGCCCGCCGTTATGGAGGGAATTGGTCTGATTAAATTCAAGTAAAACCGTCTCACTCTCTGGATCCGCTACGTCAGGGTCTCCGTCACTTACTGAGAACCTTGAAATTACGGTTCTAAAAGGAGTGTCGGCTATATAATTCACGTAAAAGTATCCGTTATTTTCAAAGTTGGGATGGAACGCCAAACCTAGCAATCCTGCTTCGCCGCCATCATCGCTTGAGAGCCTGTCCTGTATATCAAGAAATACGCTAGCTTCTGCTCTGGTTGTAGTTATACGAGAGGTGTTAAGCGCAGCTGTCTCATCCGGGGTTATTACCTGAATTGTGCCTCCCTGCTCCACTACGAAAAGACGGTTCGAGCCGTCGCCTGCGTTTTCAATGCCAAGGGGTCTATCGAAAGAAAGCTCCGGAAATGCGTTTTCGGCTCTTATCTCAGACCCGCCGTCCCCTCTTGGGCCCTCATGTGAATCGCATGAGACCATCGATAAAGATGCTGCGATGAGAAGTAGTAATGATAAACTTCTTCTTAGTGTATAAATGGAATTAATGCTTCCTATCATAATTAGACCCCCCCTCCGTAGGTTATTAATACATATTATAAATGATATTAAGAGAGTTTGCGTCTCCTACGTTAATGTCTCCCCCGGTTTCAGCTCTAGTATCTCTAGCCCCGCAAAATCCTTGGTTAGCTCTCTGAACTCGGCCGGAGTACCGGTTAAAACCGGAAATGTGCCGTAGTGCATGGGTATCGCATATTTAGGTGTCATCAGCTTGCAGGCATGAGCCGCTTCCATCGGCGACATGGTGAATATATTCCCTATGGGAATCATTACGAGCTCGGGTTCATAAAGCTCAGCTACGAGCTTCATATCGCCAAATACAGCTGTATCTCCCGCATGATAGATTTTAAAGCTGTTTTCAAACTCTATTACATATCCTGCGGCCTCTCCCCCGTATGAAATGCTACCGTCTTCTTCCTGTATGCCGCAGCTATGGTCGGCATGAACCATTGTAAATTTAATGCCGTCAACTTCCTGAGTGCCACCTTTATTCATGGGCATTATGTTCTCTATGCCCTTTGAGTTAAGCCAAACGCATATTTCGAAAATTCCGACCACCTTGGGTTGGTGCTCTTTGCCGATAGTCACGCAGTCACCTATGTGATCGTAGTGCGCGTGAGTCACCGCTATGATATCGAGCTCCTCAACTTTTTTTAGATCCTCAGGGCATAACGGGTTTCCCTGGACCCATGGATCTATTATTAGTGTTTTTCCTCCAGGGGTTCTGACCTTAAATGTCGAATGACCCATATATGTTATCTCTATACCGTTATCAAGTTTTTGCATAGTAACTCCTCTCGCGCGTGTATTTAGTGCGTTGCAAAATAATATCACTATTACAGGAATCGTTTCAAGCAGTAAATTAAAAGAGATTGCCATTCAATGTTAGAATTAAGTGTAATGTCATACGAATTGCTTGATCATACAGCTGATCTTTGTATCAGAGTTACGGGAGGAAGCTTCAGTGAGCTTCTTCGGAATGCTTCGCTTGCAATGATGGAGCAGATTACCGACAGAGATAAGGTCAAGCCCTCAGCCCGGGAGGTATTCGAGGTCGCAGGAGAAACTAAGGAAGAATTATTGGTAAAGCTGCTTAGTGAGATTCTTTATCTGCACGAAACGAGTAGGCTCGTTTTTAAGGATATCCGCTTAGATGTTTCTAATGAGAAGAAGGCAGTAGCTGAGCTTTCAGGTGAGGTGTACAATCCAGGAAAGCATGAATTGGTTAATGATATTAAGGCAGTAACATATCACAATTTGAAAATAGAAAATGTGAATGATAAATTTACGGCCGATATTATTTTTGACATTTAATGTCTCATATTATGCTGTAATGACAACAAGTTGCATAATAATAAAAGTGATGGGAATATGAGAATAGAAAAGGTTCACGACAATCTCTGGGAGATACCCCGGACGGGCGGTATGCTGGTTCCGGGCAGGGTGTATGCGGATGAGAAGATGCTTGGGCGTATTAAAGAAGACAAAGCTCTTGAGCAGGTTGTAAACGTGGCGCACCTACCGGGGATTCAGAAATACTCAATCGCTATGCCCGACATTCACTGGGGGTACGGGTTTCCTATCGGGGGAGTTGCCGGTATGGATGCGGAGGAAGGGGTGATTTCGCCAGGTGGAGTAGGGTATGACATAAACTGCGGCGTAAGGCTTATGACAACGAAGCTTTCCGAGAAAGATGTGAGACTGAGGCTCAAAGAGCTCGTTACTGAGCTTTACAAGAGGGTACCTTCGGGTGCCGGAATGAGTGGAGATTTTAAGCTCTCAAAAGACGATTACAGGGAGATATTTAGTAAAGGGTCACGGTGGGCGGTTGAGAGAGGGTATGGGCGGGAAGACGATCTCGTAAAGACTGAGGATAACGGGCATTTCCCGGGGGCGGACCCCAAAGCGGTGAGCAGGCGGGCATTTAAACGAGGAATGGAGCAGATAGGCACCCTCGGATCCGGGAACCACTTTGTCGAGGTCGATATCGTAGATAAGCTGTTCGACCCGGGCGTGGCCGAAGTGTTCGGTCTTAAGCCCGGCTCCGTGTGCGTACTGATTCATTCGGGCTCAAGGGGGTTCGGGCACCAGATATGTACGGATTATATAGATACTATGATCTCATATATGAGAAGGGAAGGGCTTAATCTTCCCGATAAACAGCTTGCGTGCGCGCATATACATTCCAGTGAGGCTAAGGGTTATCTTGCTGCGTTTTCAGCAGCCGTGAACTACGCCTGGACCAACAGGCAAATTATCATGCACTCGGTAAGAGAAGCGTTCTATGAAACATTCGGCATTACGGAGAGGGAGCTTGGCTCCTCGCTCGTATATGACGTGAGTCATAATATCGCTAAGTTTGAAGAGCACAGAGTAAACGGGGATGTGAAGCGAATCTGCGTACATAGGAAAGGGGCGACGCGCGCATTCCCCAAGGGACATAAACATATACCCGAGGTTTACAGGACAGTTGGCCAGCCTGTGTTCATACCCGGGGATATGGGCAGGGGGTCTTACGTGCTGGTGGGAACCGAGGCATCGATGGAAGAGACATTCGGGACATGCTGCCACGGAGCGGGTAGAATGCTATCGAGAAGAAAGGCGCTCAAAGAAGCCCGGGGCAGAAATATAATCGAGGAACTGGGTGAAAAGGGTGTGATTATAATGGCTAAAGGCAAGAGGACAGTGGCCGAGGAGATGCCCGAGGCCTATAAGGACGCAGAAGACGTATGTGATGTAGTGCATAATGCCGGTATTGCCCGGAAAGTCGCAAAATTAAGACCCATAGGTGTGATAAAAGGATAAGGAAAAATGCTCGATTCTAAATACATAGAGGAAAATCTCGAAACTGTAGTTAAAAAGATTAAGGATAGGGGCGCAGAGTTTGACACCGAGAGCTTTAAGTCTCTTGATCAGGAACGAAAGAGGATCATCTCACAAGTAGAAAAGCTTGAAAATGAAAGAAACGTCGGCTCTAAAAAAGTAGGAGAGCTGAGAAGGGACGGGAAGGCTGATGAGGCGGGCGAGCTTCAGACCGAGCTCAAAGAAAAGTCAGAGCAAATAAAGCAGCTTTCGGAAGAAAGAAAAAAAGCCGACGAAGACTTCAGGGATTTTCTCCTGACCGTGCCGAATATCCCCCACGACTCGGTGCCTGTAGGTGATAGTGATGCGGACAATGTTGAAGTTAAAAACTGGGGGAAGAAGAGAGAGTTTGGCTTTGAGCCCAAGGACCATGTGGAGATTGGAAAAGCTCTCGATATACTCGATCTCGACAGGGCTGCCAAGATAACAGGAGCCAGGTTTGCCCTCTATAAAGGACTCGGGGCGAGGCTCGAAAGGGCGCTCGCAAATTTTATGCTAGACCTCCATACAGGAGAGCACGGCTACTCTGAGGTGCTTCCTCCTTTTATGGCCAACACGGCGAGCTTTATCGGTACCGGAAACCTGCCGAAGTTTGAGGAAGATTTATTCAAAATACAAGGAACTGATTACTATCTGATTCCGACGGCGGAAGTCCCTGTAACTAATATATATAGAGACGAAATACTGAGTGAAGAAGACCTGCCGTTAAAATACGCGGCCTATACGCCATGCTTCAGATCTGAGGCGGGCTCCTACGGAAAGGATGTCCGCGGAATTATTAGACAGCACCAATTCAATAAGGTCGAGCTTGTTAAATTTGCCCATCCTGACACTTCATACGAAGAGCACGAAAGCCTGACAGAGAACGCGGCGCGGGTGCTGGAGCTCCTGGGACTTCCCTATAGGATCGTAGTCCTATCTACCGGGGATATGGGCTTTTCCTCGGCAAAGACGTATGACATAGAAGTATGGGTGCCTGCAGAGAACACCTACCGTGAGATCTCTTCGTGCAGTAACTTCGAGGACTTTCAGGCAAGACGTGCATCTATCCGCTTCAGGCCTAAGGGGGGAGGAAAAGTCAGGCTTGTGCACACCCTTAACGGCTCGGGCCTGGCTGTCGGGCGCTGCGTGATCGGGATACTCGAGAACTATCAGGAAGAGGACGGAAGCGTTAGGATTCCGGACGTGCTGGTGCCTTACATGGGCGGAGTTCAGGAGATTACGGTTTAACTCGATACCTCTTTTCAGTTGGCAGTGCCGGTATTTATTACTTATTCCGTAATTGGAAGATCAATGATGAATCTAGCCCCTTTTGACCCCGTGTTCTCGGCGTATATATCTCCGCCGTGTTCTTTTATAATGCCGAAAGAAACTGATAATCCAAGCCCCGTACCCTTGCCCTTTGGTTTCGATGTGTAGAACGGATCGAAGATCTTGGGTAATATGTCCGCCGGGATCCCCGGTCCACTGTCTTCGAATATCAACTGCACGAAGTTTTCTCTACCGTCTTTTATCTTGCTTAATATTGTGAGATCTTTTTCCTTCGTAGAGTCTTCCATCGCATGCAGAGCGTTCATGATTAGGTTCATGAAAACCTGCTGCAGCTGATTTGGGTCTGCGACGATCTCCGGGAGATCAGGGTCGATGTTTTGTATGACATTCACCTTGTTTTTAATAAGTTCGTAGTTTACTAGTCCGAGTGTGGTGTCGAGTACATCGTTTGCCTGAATTAGCTCTTTTTCGGGGTTGTGCTTTCGTGCGAAAGAAAGGAGATTCTGAATTACTTTTCTAGCCCTCTCGGCTTCACGGTTAATAGACACCACAGCTTTTTTCGACTCCTCATCCAGATCGGGCTCTTCCAGCATCATTTCCGAATATCCGATTACAACTGCTAGGGGGTTATTTATTTCATGGGTGACGCCTGATATAAGCTCGCCTATGGCCGCGAGCTTTGAAGATTGAAGTAGCTGTGTCTCCATGTGCTTTCTCTCGGTGATATCAAATATAATAGCCGTCAGAACAAAACGCCCGTCAATTTTGCACCTGGAAAGAGAGACCTCGATTGGGAATTCCCGTCCCGATTTACTAAGTCCCTCTGATTCGAACATTAATCCTGGCTCAAAACTATCCTTGTTTCCGTTTTTTAAAGTGTGTTTGTCCTTAAGTAAATCCTTATGTTTTTCGGGAAAGAGCATAAAAAATTCCTTGTCCCTGACTTCATCCGTTTTGTACTCAAAAAGCTCTTCGGCAGCCGGGTTGTATAGAATTATGTTAGCTTCCTCGTCAATTGCGATAATAGCGCTCTTGGCGGTCTCGATAAATGTCCTGTAACGCTCTTCAGATTCTTTTAGGGCAAGCTCCAGTGTTTTTCTCGAGCTTATGTCGTCGATAACGGAGACGATGCCGATATGCTCACCGTCCGTATCTTTTATAACCGAGGTCTTCTCATACATAGGAAAAGCGCTTCCGTCCTTTTTCAGTCCGAGCCTCTCACCTTCCCAGCCTACCATCAGTATGGCCTCGTAAATCTTGCCGCTTACTCCCGAGGGGTCGTCGGCAGGATAGAGGACAGCGCTCTTCTCTCCTATAATCTCTTCTGTCGAATAACCAAACATCTTTTCATGCGCAGTGTTTATATAGAGTATATTTTGGTTTATGTCCGTTATTGTTACGGCTGAGTTAAGACTGTTGACCGAGGCCGACAGAACTACAGCTTGATCACTTGCCCCCTTTGTACCCCGCGTTTCTTTCGGAATCGTCTTTTGTGAGTTCTCGCAGTGGGGTCTGTCCGCAAGCTGCGTTTTTTCTACAGCTTTTAAGATCAAAGTGGCTAAATAGTTTTCATTAATCGGTTTTGCAATAAAAGCGTATACCATATCATGGAGCGGGATGTCTTTTGCTAACTCGCCATCTTCACTTATTTCGACCTCTTTGTCCGTAACTACAATAATTTCTGTTGTGTGTGAGATTGATTTGATTTTGGTTAACAACTTTGTAAGGGTGTCGCCCGGATCTGAAATCTCTGTGACTACTACGTTATATGACTTTTCCGTAAGAGCCTTGGTAACTTCATCCAAAGTCTGAACGCTCTTGGCAGAAATGTTCCTATTGCTTAGAAACTTATCCAGAGCTGAAGAGATCTCGAAATTCAGTCTCAACATAACTCTTGATTCTTTCTTAATACTCATACATTCTCCCGATCCTCGTTACAGCGGACGCACGAAACTTCGTCTCATCATACAAACAGTATGAGTTAGTTTCTCTTTCTTAAATTAGTATCTCGGAAAACAAAATTCCCGGGATCATCCTCTCTTTACTGTAAATCTTAAATGTTAATTGCTACAATACGTACGGATTAGCTGATGTGCACTAAATTTCGTCCATGCGTCCACTGTATTTCTCAAGCTTATTGGACACGTAAAGGAATATGGGTGCCAATACCGCGGAAATGATAAAAATGTAGAGAAATACAAAGCCCGTCTGTTTCTCCGCTATGCCGATATCGTGCACGAACGAGCGTATGAAAATTATAATTACCGCAAACGCGGATATGAGGCATAATACTGCCGCGCTCATAAACAGATATGAAAAAATGCTTGATAGCTGATCTCTCATATTATTCTCTAAACCGCACTTATTTATATTAATTATAGTGCTGATAGTATTTTGCCGCAATCAAATATTTAGGGTGGGTGAACCTAGAAGTGCGATAGGGGTTAAATTTGAAATTTAGTTGAAAGTCCCGTGAAACTAGACTTCCATAATATCTTTTTCTTTCTTCTCGAACATTACGTTTATTTCTTTAATGAACTTGTCTGTTAGGTCCTGAACTTCTTTAAGAGTTGTTTTGACTTCGTCTTCAGGGATGTGCTCTTCTTTTTCGGCTTTAGTGATCTTATGGTTTACATCTTTTCTGATCTGCCTTATCGATACTCTGTAGTCTTCCGCAAGCTTGCCCACGAATTTCACAAGCTCTTTTCTTCTGTCCTCTGTAAGTACCGGGATATTGAGCCTTATAGTTTTGCCATCGTTCGATGGGGTTATGCCAAGCTCAGATTTCTGGATCGCTTTTTCCACTTCGCCCAGTGCTGTCTGGTCCCAAGGTTGAATCAGTATAGTCCTGGCCTCGGGTATTGATACCGTAGCCATCTGATTTATAGGGGTCACTGCGCCGTAATAGTCAACCATGATGTGCTCGACCAGGCCGGTAGATGCCCTGCCGGTCCTAATTTTCCCAAGCTCAGAATCAAGTGAGCTTAGAGCTTTGTCCATCCTCTCTTCGGTTTCGAGGAGTAACACATCCAAATCAATTTCTTCAGCCATCTTTCTTGCTCCTTACAAGTGTTCCAATCTTAGTGCCTGTAACCACCTTTTTAATATTACCGCTTTCAAACAAATTGAAAACTATAATTGGAATATTCCCCTGCATGCACAGGGATATAGCCGTCGCGTCCATGATCTTAAGCTCTTTGTTGAGAACTTCCATGTAATTAAGCTCGGAGAACTTTACGGCGTCGTCGTGTTTCATGGGGTCTTTATCGTAAACCCCGTCCACTTTGGTGGCTTTGAGTATTAAATCGGCGCCTATCTCGAGCGCCCTCAGTGTTGCTGCCGTATCTGTTGTGAAAAAAGGATTTCCGGTGCCGCCCGCAAAAATTACGACCCTATCTTTTTCGAGGTGGCGGATGGCTCTTCTTCTGATGTAGGGTTCTGCAATCTGCTCAATTTCAATTGCTGACTGTACGCGTGTCTGGAGATTTTTTTTCTCTAGTGAGTTCTGAAGCGCCATGGCGTTTATTACAGTCGCCAGCATACCCATATAGTCCCCAGTAGTCCTGTCTATACCAGATTCGGTACCGGCCACGCCCCGGAATATGTTGCCTCCACCAATAACGAGGGCAATCTCAACACCTAGCGCATGAACATCTGCTATTTCCTCAGATATCTTGTCGAGCACTTCAGGGCAAATACCGTATCCTTGCTTTCCCTGGAGCGCTTCCCCGCTTAATTTAAGCAGTATCTTTTTGTACTTAGGCTTAGACGGAGTCTTTGGAGAATTCATTTTTCCCATGCTCAGTCTAGGGGTTCCCCTAACTGAAATCTTGTGAACCTTCTGATCTGGATATTTTCTCCGATCTTAGCAATGAGAGCTTGAAGTAAATCATCCATCTTTACTTTGGAATCTCTAATGTGAGTTTGGTTTAAGAGACAAACTTCCTCAAAGAATTTCTCAATCTTTCCCTGGACTATCTTGTCAGCAATATCCTCGGGCTTGCCCGATTCGATTACCTGCGCTTTCATTACTTCCTTTTCTTTCTCAAGTTCATCCTCGGGAATTTCTTCCCGGCTTATGTATCTTGGGTTGGCCGCAGCGATCTGCATGGCTATTTCTTTCGCAAATGCCTGAAACTCCTCATTTCTAGCTACGAAGTCAGTTTCGCAGTTTACTTCAACCATAACGCCTATTTTGCCGCCGGCGTGTATATATGAAGTTATTGTGCCTTCAGGTGTCTCTCTGCCGACTTTTTTTGAAGCTTTGGCTACTCCTTTGATCTTGAGAATATCAATAGCTTTTTCGTAGTCTCCTTCAACTTCTTCAAGGGCTTTTTTACAATCGAGAAAGGGTGCCCCTGTTCTGTCCCTTATGTCTTTAACCATCTGTGCCGTAATATCAGCCATTTCTTAGTTAATCCTCCTTAGTATCTTCCGGTGCTGTCTGTGTCTCGGTGGTTTCACTGGATGTTTCACCAGTCTCTGGCGACGCAGCGGGTTCAGCTTCGGGCGCTGTGCTAGTTTGGGTCTGTGAAGCAGATTCCTGTGCCGGTGTCTCATTGTCCTGAGCGCTCGTAAAAGCGGATGCGGCCTGAGCCTCACCGGGAGAGCTTTCTGATACCGCTACCGATTCTGCACCTTCTTTCTCACCTTCTTCGCCAAAGTCCTTAAACACAAATACCTTTCTCTCTACGATTACTTGAGACTTGTCTTCTTCTTTGACTTCAACTTCTCCGGATTGGAGTTTTTCCTCGTATATGTGTTTGCCCTCGATACAGGCTTCTGCGATTTTTGACGTGAAGAGCTTAATGGCTCTAATCGCGTCGTCGTTACTAGGAATAATGTAATCAGCATCCGCCGGATCAGAGTTCGTATCGATTACGGCAACGATCGGGATGCCCAATATCTTGGCTTCGTTGATCGCGATATGCTCTTTTCTCGTATCAACTACGTAGAGCGCTTTGGGGTGGGATTTCATGCCGACAATGCCACCTAAAAGGTGCTCGAGCTTCTGTATCTCTCTCTTTAAACCTTTTGCTTCTTTTTTAGGGAGACGCTCCATCTGACCCTCTTCCTCAAGCTTTTTAAGCTCGAGCAGATAGTCTACGCGCGCCCTGATGGTATGGAAGTTTGTGAGTGTGCCCCCAAGCCAGCGTGTGTTAATGTAGGGCATGCCGGCGCGCAGGGCTTCTTCGGCTATAATGCCCTGGGCCTGTTTTTTTGTTCCAACAAAAAGGATATCTCCACCGTTGGCTACAACGTCTCTTGCATAATCATATGATCTTTTGAATAGGCCGACAGTCTGTTGTAGATCTATAATATGTATGCCATTTCTGTTCCCGAATATGAAGTCTTTCATCTTCGGGTTCCAGTGGCTTATCTGATGTCCGAAATGAACTCCTGCCTCGAGGAGCTGCTTCATGCTTATTACATCGCCTGCTTGCTCGGACGTCTGTGTTTCCTGTGCCATTAAATAATGCCTCCTGTTTTGTTCATAAAGCTCGTTGAATAAACGAACTTATATAACATATCGCCGGGCTCTTATCAAGTTTTGAAGGGAATGGGTTTTGTTAAAAACTCGGATTAATGCTATGTTTTATGCTCTTAATATTATAACGGAAAAGGAAGCATTGTGAAAGAAAGAAAGTACTTGTTTATTGTTAATCCCAAAGCCGGGAAGGGTCAAACAAAAAAATTAGTTCCTTTATTGGAAAGAAATGGGGCTAAGCTAGGCATAGAATGCAAGTTCATGTACACCTCCGCAAAAGGCGACGGAGAGGCAATTGCCCGAAGCGCCCGTGCCGAGGGGTTTACACACGTAGTAGGGCTTGGCGGCGACGGGACTTCTCATGAAATCGTAAACGGGCTCATGGGTGATGATATTATCTTCAGTACTATACCGTCTGGAAGCGGAAACGATTTTCCACAGGCCGCCGGTATCCCGATTGAGCCTGAACGAGCGGTTCAGACTGTTTTTAGCGGAAATGTGAGAAGCGTGGACGTGGGAAAGCTCGGGGGAAGATATTTTATCAACGGACTCGGTATAGGGCTTGACGGAGCTGTGGCCAACCGCTTTAAGAGCTTTAGAGTATTAGGCGGACAGGCTGCATATCTTTTATCCTCTGTAATAGAAGCGCTTACCTTCGGCGGTTTTAACGCTGAGTTAAGCATCGGTGAGTGGAGCTTCAACGGAAGAGTCTTACTTACAGGGGCCTCAAACGGGCATTCACAGGGAGGCTTCAAGCTTGCTCCCGAAGCCAAGGTAGACAACGGCAAGCTCGATTTTCACATTATAAGGGATATGGAGCCGATTTCACGTCTGGTAAAGATTCCCAAAGTGCTTAAAGGAAAATACAAAGAGATTGAGGAGATGGATATAATATGTGATCGAATAATGGATATCACCATATTTGATCAGGTACCGGCGCATATGGATGGACAGTCATTTTATCTCGTTCCAGGTACTCATAGAATTGAAGTCGTACCAGGTGCGCTAAAAGTAATGTCTCTTCATGGTACGTAATATGGGGACAGAGGCGAGCGTTTCACAGCGATGCCCGCAGGAATGAAATTAGGGAATAAACAATGCTAAGAATAGCTTACAGCTGGTTTATCTTTATTTTGCTGACCACTTTATTCGGGATCTATGGTTTAGTGCTCGCGGTAATAGCGCCCAACGTGGTATCGCGCTATGCGGTCAGACCGTGGGCGAAGACTCTATTGTTCTCTGTTGGAGTAAAGGTGGATGTGAGGGGGATTGAAAATATCCCCGAAGAGCCGTGCGTTTTTATGTATAACCATCAAAGTATCTTCGATGTGTTCTCTTATATGTCGATATTACCTATTGAATGGAGAGCCATTATGAAAAAGAAAGTCGGCAAAATGCCCTTTATTGGGTGGGTTGCCGTAATTTCCGGACATCATTTTGTATCTAGAGACGGCTCTGCAAGCGATGCAAGCGAGGTACGAAAAATAGTTCGCAAAATTAAAGACGGTCCCTCCGTAATGGTTGCCCCTGAGGGTACCAGGAGCCCTGACGGCAAGCTCCTTCCTTTTCAGGAAGGTGGGTTTTTAATAGCAATGATGGCGAAAGTCCCTGTGGTTACCATGGTTATACAGGGCGGGCTTGAAAGGCGCTCTAAGACTTCAAGAGGGATAGTGCCGGGGACGATGAGAATTACCATATTCCCCCCTATAGACGTAAATGAGCTGCCAAAGGGTAAAGAAGGCCGGGAGGAGCTGATAAAAATAGTTAAATCACAGATGGAAGGGGTGCTGAATCAAAAGAAAGTGAGGGATGAACCCCCGGCTTAATTTTATGCCGCCTCACAAGGACGGATACTGAGCTCTGATAAAATCGGAGCCTTGCCTAGGTTTCAAGTAAAGTCTCTTTAGAATAAGGAATAATGGAACCACTATATGTTTAATATTGTTTACAGCTGGATTGTCATTCTATTACTAACAACGATTTTTGGCACCTATGGAGTACTGCTGTCGCTGATCGCTCCAAACATTTTATCAAAGCACGTTTTTAGACCTTGGGCTAAGATGATATTGTTCTGTACGCGTGTAAAGGTGGAGGTGAAGGGGTATGAAAATATCCCACAAGAGCCGTGCGTTTTTATGTATAACCATCAGAGTGTATTTGATATATTTGCATTCATGTCCGTGTTGCCTGTTGAGTGGAAGGCTATAATGAAAAAAGAAGTTAGCAGAATGCCTTTTATAGGGTGGATTGCCATATTATCAGGGCATTATCTGGTCTCAAGGGACGGGTCTGCTAAGGATGCGAATGAAGTTAGAAAAATTGTCCGCAACATTAAAAAAGGCCCCTCGGTAGTCCTTGCCCCTGAAGGCACCAGAAGCCCCGACGGTAAGCTTCAGGATTTTCAGGAAGGCGGGTTTTTAATAGCAATGCTTGCCAAGGTGCCGGTCGTTACATTGGTTATGCAGGGTGGGCTCGAAAGGCGCTCAAAAGTCTCAAGGGGAATTGTGCCGGGGACTATGAAAGTTGCCATATTCCCCCCGATAGACGTAACAAAGCTTCCTAAGGGCAAAGAAGGCAGAGAAGAGCTGATAAGAATTGTGAAATCACAGATGGAAGGGGTGCTGAATGAGAATGAAACTGACGGCACCGCTTAATATGTCTAATATCTAGCCCCTCAAACTATAAGAGTCCTATAGTTTGAATACAGATTGCCCTACTTGGGCCGACTGCTCATAGTTGAGTAACTTCCCTAAGTAGTCTATAATTGATTGGTTATCAGTCGGATATTGGAAGAGTGATTAACATACTATTTGCACTAATTAAATTACGGCGAGTCTTTAAGGTAAATATTGAGTCATAATAGTTATACCCACAAGGGTCGTGAGATATGCGGAGGTTTAGTAATATATGGATAGTGGAAGGTTTGCAGACCTTGAGCTAAAAACAATAATAACATTAACCGGAATGCCCGATCAGAAGGATTTTGTAAATCCGAGGGATCCCAAGGAAATGGCAAAGAAGGTTAGAGTAACTTTCAGACCCTTACCCAGAAATTACAACAATCATGTTGTAATGGGGTTCAGAGATAAGCTCAGAGACAAATTGAGCGAGCACGGAGTTGAGGTTGTTCCCTGGGAAGAAGCTGCGGATGTGACGGACGGTTTTATCTCAAAGATGCTCAAGATGAGGAAGGTTAAAAGGAGCATCCATGCCGTGATTGACGTAAAAAGGGATTATTCTCTTGCGCGCAAGTTTTTCAGCGGTGTCGCCGAGAAGATCTACGGCTACACCAGAGACCCTGACCGCTCGGTTATGGAAATCCTTAAAGCAAGCGGATGGGCCGATGATTTTACGGCAAGATACGTACAGGACCCGTTCAATACCCAGATAATCACTCTTATGCCGCTTGAGCCTGAGTTCGCGGATAAAGAAGTGAGCTATGACAAGAAGATCGCAATAGGACTTAGAAACCTTATCGCTACAATGTCAGAGATAGTAATGGGTATAGCTCCGGACAGATTTTCGCTTGTGAATATGAATCTGTCGGATTCGATATTCATGAACGAAGAGCTTGATTTCTTCGTGTTGAATTCACTGGTACCTAAGATTTATGCCCCTATTAAGCCCCCCATACTCGGGAGGTTCAAAAAGGGTGAGTTTGACCCTTCAAAGTCGGTATTTGCCAAGCAGCTTGCTGACTTGGGCAAACAGGTAAAAGAGACGTCTCTTTTCCCGGAAGGCTCAAAGTTTAGCGACAAGATCTCAAGGCAATCACACAGAGATGTTGTGGATAAAGTGATGGAAGGCAGAACAGGTGTGTCGTATGGGTTTATTGCCATTGCTGAGGCGCCAAAGTACGAGGGGCAGGTTACTGTAAGAAAATCCACATGGGACAAGTTTAAGCCGCTCGAGAGTCTGAACGATGATATGGTTAGGCAGAATGCAAAGGGTAGGTGGTATGTTAAGTCCAGCATACGCGGAAAAGATATTTACCAGCAGGTGCCGGATATCTGGATTGCAACTTCTCGCTCAGGCAGCAATAAAACTAACCTTGACCCGTTAAGTGACGTTGTAAGGATAGGGCTAATAAAAGGAAAGCTATATCTAGAGACACCAAAAGATGTTGATCTGCATAGAAAGGACATAAGGCCTTCTTTTGATACGTATGTAATACTGGCACAGGCCATGGCGTCGGCACTTTATACCCCCGAGCTTATAAAAAACGGGCTGCCGATTCTCCATTTCCACGGATACCCCGATCCGCATTGGTTCGGTAAGAGCGAGTACTATGCGGGCGCGCGTAACCCGTCTCTTCCATGCGGCACGGTCGAGGCAGCGCTTCTTAATTATTCGGCTATTTACGAGCTAGCAAACCGAAACGGTAAGAGCATGAAGATGCTTTGTCTTGTTGAATCCGATCATGGTGTGAATATTATGGGTCTAGATAGAGACTATCTGGTGTCGAGGCTGAGTGACGGAGTGGACAAGGGTCACGTTATGCTGGGCGGCAAGTATCTGCCGGAGCTCAAGAAAAACGCTCTTTCATCAGAGAAAAAACAAAAGCCCGGTACTGTAGAGAAGGAAAGCCCTGCTCATTGAGGATTTATTACAGTAAGTATTGTAAAGTTCTATTCTGCTCGGTATATTGATCCCTTGTTAAATTTACACTAACTAGTTCAATAACTTGTATAAAATCCGGAAAAACCTATGAATGAAAAACTAAAGACTGCAAAGATATATCTCGGACGACACTGTAAGGCCGACTGGAACCTGGAGCACAGACTCATAGGCACCACTGACCGTCCGCTTTGCGATGTGGGACTCGCGGAAATCGAAGAGAACAAACCATTAATTAAATCCCTTGGATTCGACAGGATTGTAACAAGCCCTCTTCAAAGGGCTTACAACACGTCTAAAGCCTATGCCGAGCACATCGGTATACCTCTGGAGGTTCATCAAGACCTAAGAGAGCTTGACCACGGCGACTGGAACGGACAGAAGTACGATGATCTTCTTTCTGACCCAGAGAGCGATTTTAAGAAGTGGTTTATTGACGGAGATACATCGGTCCCAATACCGAACGGGCCCGAAACCATGGACGAGGTGCAGGAGCGGATAGTAAGGACAATCAGAGAAATCGCCCTTAAATATCCTGGTGAGAGAGTGCTCGTAGTAATGCACAAGCATATTCGCTCAATATTTTCCTGTTATCTGCAGGGGCTACCTCTAAGTAACTTCAAGGCTAATATTAACGAGACGGTAGAGCCTATTGAGCTTGCGGAAGAACAGCTGTCCAAAGTGCTGTAATTCCAGGATTCTAATACTCTTTAATCGAATATACGCTATAGCTTAGGGTTAATAGGTCTCAAATGTGCTGTTTTTGCCCCACCCGGTGACAGACTTATAATTTTTCCAATCGCGCCGTATATCCCCTTCCCAAAGCCACTCTTGGCTTTTGAGTTTCCAAGTATTGTTGTTAACAATATTTTTTGAAGAAGTCTTATCGAACACGTACAAACCTGAAACGTTTGGGAACTCGGCATCAAGAGTATTATTCTCAATTAGATTGTTTTGACTACCGTAAATGCTGATCAAGGTGTGTTCTTGTTCGTTGGTTTCGGGCATGGATTTGGATATGAATGTGTTATTTTTTATTATACTGTTATAAACCCCGTAGTAGAGCACTATGCCCCCAGAATTGTTTTCGATTCGGTTGTCCTCAACTATTGTACTCTCGATATGATTCTCGCATCCCGCACCGTTCCACTGAATACCCCTGCCCGGGTGGCGAAGAATGTGGTTTCCGCGTATCACGTTTGCATCCAGATTCCCGCCACACTCAAAATTTGAAAGGTATATTCCGTGGCACTGTTTAGGGTTGGGTGCTCCCCCTGTGGTGCATTTGTTTGGGCCAAGACCGTTTGCCTCGATCACGTTTTGCTCAATCAGGTTGTAGCCTGCGTTTACGATTGTGATGCCGCTTAGATTATTACTATGAATATTGTTATTTCTTAGAATGTTCTTAAATCCGTAAATTTTTACCCCGTCCCAGCCGTTACGAATCTCAAAGCCTTCGAATATTATGTAATCCGCATTTATCTCGACTCTCGGATATTCATCGGGGGAGTTTGAGAAATCGAGCACCGGCTTATGCCCCTGATAAGGCTTTACTGTTATTGGATTCACAGGTGTTCCGGATGTCCTGAAGTCGAGCTTGCGGTTATAGGTGCCGTTCTTTACAAGTATAGTCTGGCCGGGCCGGGCATTGGAAACCGCCTCTTTTATTGTTCTATAGTCTCCGCTCCCATTTGGGTCTACTATCGTTGTAAGTAATGAGTCTTGCGAAGAAGTTTCCAGAGCATATGGAGATAATACTGATACAACTAAAATGAATGCAGTTAGAATAATTGACATAGAAATAAATATAACTGCTATTTACCTCATTCTGTCATAATCCTATTCCCTCTACACTTTCTATATCCAAAAGGTATAATAGAATTCTCACCAAAGACGGAGGGCTGGCAGAACGGCGATTGCACCGGTCTTGAAAACCTTTTCGAGCTTGATT
>Ga0209633_10001985_pt1 | contig 20266 bp, 21 predicted proteins | sample Cruoilmetagenom1_FD_187290 | JGI IMG/M metagenome (GOLD analysis project Ga0209633, IMG submission 187290) | Oil polluted marine microbial communities from Coal Oil Point, Santa Barbara, California, USA - Sample 1 (SPAdes) (version 2) | ecosystem: Environmental > Aquatic > Marine > Oil seeps ... | reverse complement strand
CGGTGCCCCAGCTGCGCACCTGTTTTCACATCGGCAGCAACTTTGAATACAATCAGGTCGACGTGCTGGCGCCCAATGTCGTCAGCTATATCGTCGGTGATCTGACCATCAATATGGCCCGCATGATCGACAAGGCCCTGCCGGGACAAATCCTGATCGGCAGCTTCATCAAGACGCTGAACGGCGAGGCGATCACCGAGGAGAACGGCCTGAAGCGGATCAACGCACCGATCTTCATGTCGCTGGCCCAGCGCCGGGTCAAGCAGCTGAGCGACCTGGTGCCCTCGGGCGAGCGGGTCAACGACATCGGCCTCTATCTGACCGGGATCAGGGGCACCGGCGAGAGTTACAACGTCAAGCGCTACCGAATCCGGGACAAACACGGCAAATCTCACAACACTTTCAACGCCAAGCTCAACATCTCATTGTCCGACGAGCGCAAGATCTTCATCGGCCTGCGCGACAACGATCTGGCGGAATTCGACGCCGAGCCCAGCGTACTCGACCTCTCCGGCGACTGGGAGCCCTGAGCCCCGCCGATTCCCGGCAATTTTCAGCTTGAATTTCTTGACAGTCCACCCGAGCTAACTATAGTTCGCGCGGCATACGAGGCGGGCGGCCTTTTGGGGCCCTGTCCCGCCTTTTTACGTGTTCTCTAGCGATGGTTGGATAGATGTTCGCAGTGGTTCGCACCGGCGGCAAGCAGTATCGGGTCGCCGAAAACGACGTCATCGTGGTCGAAAAGCTCGCCGGCGATGCCGGCGAGGTCATTGTCCTCGGAGATATACTCGCGGTCGGCGACGACAAGGCGCAGATCATCGGCACCCCCACGGTCTCGGGCGCATCGGTGGCAGCCCAGGTCCTGGAGCAGACCCGCGGCGACAAGATCATCGTCTTCAAGAAAAAACGCCGCCAAGGCTATCGGCGCAAACGCGGCCACCGCCAAGAGCTGACCGCGCTGCGGGTCACCGAAATTCTGATCGGGGGCAAGAAGCCGAGCCCGGTAAAGGCCAAGGCCAAGGCGCCTGCGAAGACTTCGGCCAAGAGCGACGACAAGCCCAAGGCCGAAGCCAAGGAAACCGCGGCGACGAAAACCGAGGCAAAGGCCGAGCCGAAGCCGGCGGCCAAGACGCCTGCCGCGAAGACCGCGGACAAACCGGCAGCGGCCAAGAAACCGGCGGCAAAGAAGCCCGCTGCCAAGAAGGCAGACGCCACGCCGGCAGCAAAAAAGGCGCCGGCCAAGAAACCAGCCGCCAAAAAGCCGACTGGCGGCGCGGCGAAGAAATAGGCGAGAGGTTTTCCGATGGCCCACAAAAAAGCAGGCGGCAGCTCGCGCAACGGCCGCGATTCTCCCGGACAGCGTCTGGGCGTGAAACGGTACGGCGGCGAAGCCGTGATTGCGGGCAATATCATCGTCCGCCAGCGCGGCACCAAGTTCCACCCGGGCGACAATGTCGGCCTGGGTAAGGACCACACGCTCTTCGCGCTCACCGACGGCAGTGTGAAATTTGCGCGCAAAGCGCGCGGCCGCACATACGTCTCCGTGGAGCCGGCCGAATAGATCATAGCCGCGGCCCAGGCGGCGGCCCGGGCTACGGTAGCGGCCGCCCCATTCTTGAACGACCGAAGGAGGGAAATGGGGCGCCATTTCCCTCTTTTTCTTTTTGGAGCACGGCGACCCGGCGATGAGCCCAACCGCAAACATGGTGCTGATAACAGACCGGCTGACCTTGCGACCCTTCGTGCCCGCCGATGCGCCGGCGCTGCATGCGCTCGTGAACAATCGGAAGGTCGCGCGGATGCTGCTGCGCGTGCCGCATCCTTATCCCCAAGGCCTCGCCGAGACCTGGATCGACGGACATGAGAAGGCGCGCCGGACCGGCGCGGGCCACATATTCGCGATCGATCTGGGCGGCGTCTTGATCGGGACCGTCAGCCTCGAGCGCCGCGACGAAATCTACACGCTCGGATACTGGATCGGCGAGCCGTGGTGGGGGCAGGGCTTGGCCAGCGAAGCCGTCAAGCGCGTGGTCGACTTCGCATTTGAGACGCTCGGCGAAGCGCGGATCTCAGCGAGCTGTTTTGCGGACAACAAGGCCTCCGCGCGCATACTGGAAAAATGCGGTTTCGTTACGACCCGGACCGGCAGTCTCGAATGCGCCGCCCGCGGGCACGCCGTCCCGGCGGCCTTCCTCCAGCTTGATCGAACAACCGCGGCGGTAGACGCAAGACCATGAAATTCCTCGATCAGGCAAAGGTTTACGTGCGCAGCGGCGATGGCGGCGAGGGCTGCGTTTCGTTCCGGCGCGAGAAGTACATCGAATTCGGCGGCCCCGATGGCGGCGATGGCGGGCGCGGCGGCGACGTGATCGCCGAAGCCGTCGATGGCCTCAACACGCTCATCGACTATCGCTACCAGCAGCACTTCAAGGCCCAGCGCGGCACCCACGGCATGGGCAAGGACCGCACTGGCGCCGGCGGCAAATCGATCGTCCTGAAAGTCCCGGCCGGCACCCAGATCTTCGAGGACGACCAGGAAACCCTGTTCGCCGATCTGGTGAAACCCGGCGACCGGGTGGTGCTGGCGCACGGCGGCAAGGGCGGCAAGGGCAATGCCCATTTCAAATCCTCGACCAACCGGGCCCCCCGCCGCTCCTTGCCCGGCGGAGAAGGCGAAGAATTCTGGCTCTGGCTGCGCCTCAAGCTCGCCGCCGATGCCGGGCTGGTCGGCCTGCCCAATGCCGGCAAGTCGACCTTCCTTGCCGCCGTCTCGCGCGCGCGGCCGAAGATCGCCGACTACCCCTTCACCACCATCCACCCCCAGCTCGGCGTCGTCTATTACGGCGGCGAGGAATTCGTGCTGGCCGATATTCCGGGGCTCATCGAAGGCGCCCATGAGGGCAAGGGTATCGGCGACCGCTTTCTTGGTCATGTCGAGCGCTGCGGCGTACTGCTCCATCTGGTCGACGGTACCGAGGAGGACGTCGCGGGCGCTTACCGCACGATCCGCGGCGAGCTTGAGGCCTACGGTCACAGCCTCGCCGACAAGGCGGAGCTCATCGCGCTCAACAAGGTCGACGCACTTACCAAGGTCGAAATCGTCGAGAAGGCCGAAGCGCTGGCCGAGGCGGCCGGGGTGGCGGAGCGCGATATCTTTCCCATTTCCGGCGTCACCGGCGCGGGGGTCGAACGCGTGCTCGCCGTATTGTTGGAGCGCGTGGCCGCCTTCCATGAAGCCACGCGCGAAGCTGAACCGGCCGCTTTCGCGCCATGAGCCTGACATGACCCCGCCCTCCCTCGCCGAGGCCCGGCGGATCGTCGTCAAGATCGGCTCCGCGCTTCTGGTCAACGAAGCCTCCGGCCAGGTCCGCCGCGACTGGCTCGACGCGTTGGCCGAGGATCTGGCCATGCGCCATGGCGCCGGCCAGGACGTCCTGATCGTCTCCTCCGGGGCGATCGCGGTGGGACGCCGCCATCTGGGGCTCACCGGCCGGGCGCTGCGCCTGGAAGAGCAGCAGGCCGCCGCCGCGACCGGACAGATCCGCCTCGCCCATGCCTATCAGGAAGCGCTGGCCAAGCACGGCATCACCGTCGCCCAGATCCTGCTAACCCTTGAGGACACCGAGGCGCGGCGCCGGCACCTCAACGCCCGCAGCACGATCGAGAGCCTGCTGAAGCTGCGCGCCATTCCGGTGATCAACGAGAACGACACCGTGGCCACCATCGAGATCCGCTACGGCGACAACGACCGGCTCGCGGCCCGGGTCGCCCAGATGGCGAGCGCCGACACGCTTATCCTGCTCTCCGACATAGACGGGCTCTATACCGGCGATCCGCGCCGCGACAAGGCGGCCGAACACGTGCCCGAGGTCACGCGCATTACCCCGGAGATCGAAGCCATGGCCGGCGAGGCCGCACCGGGATACTCATCGGGCGGCATGGTCACCAAGCTCGCCGCCGCCAAGATCGCCTATGGGGCGGGCTGCCGCATGGCGATCGTCGACGGCACGGCAAACCACCCGCTTCGCGCCATCGAGCAGGGCGCCCGCTGCACCTGGTTCCTGCCCGACCAGGAACCGCTCGCCGCCCGCAAGCGCTGGATCTCGGGCGCCATCAACCCGTCGGGATCGCTGACCGTCGATGACGGCGCGCTGGGGGCGCTGACCCGCGGCAAGAGCCTGCTGCCCGCGGGCGTCACCGCTATTGAGGGCGCCTTCCGGCGCGGCGACGCGGTCGTCGTGCAAGATACGAACGGGCGCGAAATCGCGCGCGGCCTGGTGGCCTATGGCGCCGACGACGCGCAGAAGATCATTGGCCGCAAGTCGAGCGAGATCGAAACGCTCCTCGGCTATCGCGGCCGTGACGAGATGATCCACCGCGACGATCTGGTGATGGGCCAGCACGCCGGCGGCTGATCTGCCATTCGACGAGCGATAACGAGACCGGACGTCAAACGCCCTTTCGGCTTGCCCTTTCCCGTCGATTGGGTAAGCTTGTATATACAAGTTACCATTTGAGCCTTGGGGGCCGACCATGACGGCGTACGTAATCTCGCGTGTCCGGATCGATGATGCCGAAGGAATGGCACAATACCTCCAGGAGGTTCCACCGGTCGTCGCAGCCCATGGCGGCGAATATGTCGTGCGAACCGCCGATGTGACGCCGCTCGAGGGCGATTGGTCGCACGACCGGGTTGTCGTGTTGCGCTTCCCCGATGTCGCGGCGGCGCAGGCCTGGTACGATTCGCCGGACTATGCTGGGCTCCGCGCCCTGCGGCAGCAAGCCTCCGAGGCGCAGATTGTCGTGGTGCCCGAAGACACATCAGCCTAGCCGAAAACCGCACCGCCCAAGTTCTTGTTGCCGGCGACTGCGACGATGAAAAGCCGCCGGAACGGAAACAGCGTCACGCCGTTCTTGCGCTTCGGATACGCCTCGCGCACGCGCTCGCCGTAGACGCGCAGGAACTCGGCCGCCTCGGCCTCGTCGAGCAGGTTCATCACCGGCTGCAGCGCGGTGCTCCTGATCCAGTCGACGACCGGGTTGTCGCCTTCGAGCGGCTGGATGTAGGTGGTCTCCCAGATCTCCAGATGCGCGGCGATGGGCGCCATCAGATCGTAATAGAAGGCGGGCTCGGCGACGGGGATCCAGTCCGGACCCATCCGCTCGCCGAAGCCCAGCTCCTCGGCGACCTTGCGCATCAGCACATGGGAAGGCTCGCCCCAGTTGCGCGGCATCTGCACCGCCAGCACCCCTCCGGGCGCCAGGTGGCCGAACAGGCGCGGAAACAACTGCGCGTGGTCGGGCAGCCAATGCAGCGCGGCGTTCGACATGATGATGTCGAGCGGCTCATCCGGCGTCCATCCGGCGATGTCCGTTTCGATCCAGTCGATCGCGGGGAAGTCGCCGCGCGCTTGTTCCAGCATCGCTGGCGAGCTGTCGAGCCCGGCTATCTCCGCATGCGGCCAGCGCGCGCGCAGGCGCTCGGTGAGCCGCCCGGTGCCGCAGCCCAGATCGATCACGCGGTGCGCCCCGATATCCGGGATGTTGGCGATCAGATCGATCCCCGGCCGCAGCCGAGAGCCCATGAATTGCTCGTAAAGTCCCGGATCCCATGCCATATCGCGGAGTATAGGCGATCGGCCCCACGGTTGCCTGTAGAACCTAAATCACGCAGTATGCGCGTCAATTCAACCGGGCAGACGACCCATGAACGAAGTCACCAAACCCGCGGCCGGCGGTGACGTGGAAGCGATACGCGCCCAGATGGAGACGCTCGCCAAGGCGGCGCGCGATGCCGCTGCCGTGCTTGCCACCGCGACGAGCGAGGCGAAGAACGCGGCCCTGACGGCCGCCGCCGCCGCGATCCGCGAGCGCGCGGCCGAGATCCAGGCCGCCAATGACGAGGACATGGCCAAGGCGCCCAACGACCTCAAACCGTCCTTCCGCGACCGGCTGAAGCTCGACGACGCCCGCATCGAGGGCATGGCCAAGGGCTTGGAGGAGGTCGCCGACCTGCCCGATCCGGTCGGCCGCGAGCTTGCCCGCTGGCAGCGCCCCAACGGGCTCGACATCGCCCGCGTCGCCACGCCGCTCGGCGTCATCGGCATCATCTACGAATCGCGTCCCAACGTGACCGCCGATGCAGGCGGGCTCTGCCTCAAGGCGGGCAACGCCGCAATCCTGCGCGGCGGCTCGGAATCATTCAATTCCTCGCGCGCCATCGCCGGCTGTCTTCAAGATGGCTTGCGCGCCGCGGGGCTGCCCGAGGCCAGCATCCAAAGCGTGCCAACCACCGACCGGGCCGCGGTCGGCGCCATGCTGACCATGCCCGAGTACATCGACATCATCGTGCCGCGCGGCGGCAAGGGCCTGATCGCGCGCGTCCAGCGCGAGAGCCGGATCCCGGTGATGGCGCATCTCGACGGCATCTGCCACGTCTATGTCGACGCCGCCGCAGATGCAGCCATGGCGCGCGAGATCGTGCTCAACGCCAAGATGCGGCGCACCGGTATCTGCGGTGCTGCCGAAACGCTGCTGGTCGACCGCGCTGTCGTATCAAGCCATCTGCCGGCCATCATCGAGGCGCTCGATGAAGCAGGCTGCGAGCTGCGCGGCGACGACACCGTGCGATCCCTCGATGCCCGCGTCCATCCGGCCACGGATGCCGACTGGGACACCGAATATCTCGACGCCATTCTTTCGGTGAAAGTGGTCGACGGCGTCGAGGGCGCGATCGAGCATATCGAGACCCATGGCTCGCACCACACCGAGGCGATCGTCACCGACGACGAGGCCACCGCCGAGCGGTTTATGTCGGGCCTCGATTCGGCGATCCTGCTGTGGAATGCCTCCACGCAATACGCCGATGGCGGCGAGTTCGGCATGGGCGCGGAGATCGGCATCTCCACCGGCAAGCTGCACGCCCGCGGCCCCGTCGGCGCCGAACAGCTCACGTCATACAAGTACATCGTGCGCGGCACCGGCCAGACCCGGCCCTAGCAAGACCGATGATGCGAGATTGGCCGTGAGCGTTCGCCCCCACGCCGAGGTCGCCGAGCGCGTTCGCCAAGACCTCGCGGACCATGCGACGGCGTTGCCCTGGTCGACACCGCAGAAACTAGCCCTGGCGTGCCGCATCCTGGCGCTTGAGGGGCACGAATCGGGGCTGGCCGGCCAGTTCACCGCCCGGGCCGATGCCGCCGGTACGTTCTGGACCCTGCCCTTCGGTGTCGGCTTCGACGAGGCGAGCGAAGACGGCCTGATCAGGGTCGACGACGATCTGCAGCCGCTCGACGGCGCACCGATGGCAAACCCCGCGGTCAGGTTTCATCTGTGGATCTACCGGACCCGGCCCGAGATTGGCTGCATCATCCACACACACCCGCCGCATGTCTCGGCCTTGTCGATGATCGGCGAGCCGCTCGCGGTTGCACACATGGATGCGACCCCGCTTTATGACGATTGCGCTTACCTGGCGGAGTGGCCGGGCGTGCCCGTGCACGATGAAGAAGGCCGTCTTATCTCGGCGGCGCTTGGGTCCAAACGCGCGATTCTGCTCGCCCATCACGGCCAGCTAGCCGCCACCGGATCGGTCGAGGAAGCGGCTGTGATCGCGATCCAGATCGAGCGTGCCGCAAGGCTTCATCTGCTGGCTCGCGCCGCCGGACCGATCAAAGAGATCGCGCCCGAGCGGGCCAAAGAGGCGCACGACTTCCTACTCAGCCCCGTTGTCGTGAACGCGACCTTTGCCTACTACGCGAGACGGGCATTGCGAGTGGCGCCGGATTGCATTTCCGCTGACAACGTGGTCGCGGAAGGCACCTAGCGCGCCATTGCGCCGGCCAAATCGCTCTAGATATACCCGCCCGGGTGCTTCAGCGGCTCGCCGGAGAGCTCGCTCGTTATGTAGTCGAAGGCGTCGTCGACCGAGTCCGTGCGGTGCACGAGCTTGAGATCGTCCTTGCTGATAGTGCCGAACTCGGCCATCGCCTCCATGTCGATGACCTTGTCCCAAAAGTCGTTGCCGAACAGCACGATCGGCATGGCCTTGGTGGTCTTGCCGGTCTGGATCAGGGTCAGTGTCTCAAAGAGCTCGTCGAGCGTGCCGAAGCCGCCCGGCATGATCACCATCGCCTTGGCCATGTAGAGGAACCAGAACTTGCGCATGAAGAAGTAATGGAACTCGAAGGCCAGTCGATGCGTGATGAAGTCGTTGCCCGACTGCTCGAAGGGCAGCGAAATACCGAGCCCGATATTGTCGCCCTTGGCTTCCGAGGCGCCGCGATTGGCCGCCTCCATGATCCCCGGCCCGCCGCCCGAGCAGACCATGAAGCGCCGGTCGGGATCCTTCAGGCCCTTCGACCATTCGGTGATGCGCCGGGCAAGCTCGCGCGTCGCCTCGTAATACCGCGACATCGCCAGCCGGCGCCGCGCCGCCTCCACGCCTTCTCCCGCCGCCTCGGCCGCGGCCAGCGCCGCCTTCGCCTCGTCCTCGGCGATCAGCCGGGCGGAGCCGAAGAACAACACCGTGTCACGGATGTCATAGTGCTCGAACCGCTCCATCGGCTCGAGATATTCGGCCAGGATGCGGAGCGCGCGCGCATCGGGGCTGGCAAGAAAACCCTCATTTCGATAGGCCTTGGGCGCGCGGTAGGGGTGCTTGCTCGTCGTGCTCTTCGATTTCGCCATTGGCGTGGGTCCGCCCGGATGCTGTGAGAGATCGGCGCGGCCCATGCTACTGCCCCGCGGCGCGCGCGGAAACCATGCGCGCGATAATTCAGCATCGTATTTCGTAGCCGTATTTCACTGCCGTATTTCAATACCGCATTTCAGTACTGGGCGGGCTGACCCGTGCGGCCTAATGCGCTAGAGGTGAGCCCATGGCGCGCAACAATCGAACCCGCCCCGTACCGAACCCCGGACCCCTCGGGCTGCACGGACCCCTATGCGGTCATAGTCGCGGACTTCGCATCGGGCTCCTGGGGGGGTCGTTCAACCCGGCCCATGGCGGCCATCTCAACCTCAGCTTGGCGGCCCTCAAGCGCCTCGACCTTGACCGTATTTGGTGGCTGGTGAGCCCGCAGAACCCCTTGAAGCCCGATGACGGCATGGCGCCCTTCGCCGACCGCCTGGCCTCGGCCGAGGCGCTGGCGCACCACCCCCGCATCGACGTGTCCGATATCGAGGCACACCTGGGGACCCGGTTTACCGCGGATACCCTGGCGGCCCTCGTCAGCCGCTGCCCGGCCCATGATTTCGTATGGTTAATGGGGGCCGACAATTTGATCCAGATCCCCGCCTGGGACCGATGGTCACGGATCTTTCACACGGTTCCCGTTGCGGTTTTCGCCCGGCCTTCCTATTCTTTAAGGGCGCTGGCTGGTCCGGCCGCGCGGCGCTTCCGGCGCCACCGCCTGCCCGAAGACGAGGCGGGCCAACTCGCCGGGTCGCGGCCGCCGGCCTGGGTCTTCTGCCACATGCGGCTCGACCCGACTTCCGCCAGCGCATTGAGGGCCCGTGGGACGGCTTGGCCGCCGTCTTCCGGGGAGGAGTAAACAAGCCGACGAGGAGATGACCATAGCGCGACGAACAAAGACCCCGCCCAGCCCGAAGAAGCTGCTCCAAACGGTGAAAGAGTCACTTGCGGACGACCAGGCGGAGGCGATCGTCGTCATCGAACTCGACGGGAAATCCAGCATCGCCGATTACATGGTGATCGCCAGCGGCCGCTCGCAACGTCACGTTGCGGCGACCGCCGAGCACCTGATCGAGCGCCTCAAGGCGTCGGGCATGCGCCCGGTACCGTCCGAAGGGCGCACGCAAGGCGACTGGGTCCTGATCGATGGCGGTGACGTGATCGTCCATCTGTTTCGCCCGGAAGTGCGGGAATTCTACAATCTGGAGAAGATGTGGGGTCACGCCGGGCCGGAAACGACCGGGACCGCCGAGCTCATCGCCTGATTTCGGGGCCGGACCGCGGCGGCGGTCCGGGATTTCCAACCCAGGCGTTTTGAGACCAGGTTTGCGAGGTGAGGTTGGCGGCCATGCGGATCGTCATAGCGGCGGTGGGCAAGTTCCGCCGCGAACCCGAGCGCGAACTCTACGATGCCTTTGTTAAGCGTATTACCTGGCCCCTCACGCTGAAGGAGGTCGAGGAACGCGGGGCCCTGCCCGTGCCCAAACGCAAGGCGAGCGAAGCTGCAAAGCTGCTCGCCGCCGTGCCCGACGGCGCCACCCTTGTCGCCCTCGACGAGGCCGGCACCGCCCTCACCAGCGCCGCCTTCGCCAGGCAGATCGGCCGCTGGCGCGATGACGGGACCAGCGATCTCGCCTTCGCCATCGGCGGCGCCGACGGACACGATGCCACGGTCCTCGAACGTGCCCAGCTCGTCCTTTCTCTGGGACCGATGACCTGGCCACATATGATGGTCCGCGCGCTGCTGGCCGAGCAGCTCTACCGCGCCCAGTCGATCCTGGCCGGCCACCCCTATCATCGAGGGTGACCATCACCGCCGTCATTCCGTTTAGTTCTTCGGCGAGTGTGGCCGATCCGGCCTACCGCCGCGCACCTCGTTGGCCTATATAATTGCCCATGAGCGAGCCTCCCCGCCCCCGCCCGGTCGTGCTCTGCCTGCTCGACGGCTGGGGCCACCGCGAAGAGCGTGAAGACAACGCCATCGCGCTGGCGAACACGCCGGTCTGGGACCGGCTGATGGCGGACTGCCCGCATGCCTTGCTCGATGCCTCGGCGGGCGCGGTCGGCCTGCCCGACGGCCAGATGGGCAACTCCGAAGTCGGGCACACCAATATCGGTGCCGGGCGGGTGGTGCTGCAGGAGCTGCCGCGCATCAGCCAGGCCGTCGCCGACGGCTCGCTCACCCGCAATGAGACGCTGCAGGCCTTCATCGCGGCGCTGAAGGCAAGCGGCGGCACGGCGCATATCATGGGCCTGGTCTCGCCCGGCGGGGTGCATTCGCATCAGGACCATATCGCGGCCCTGGCGCACATCGTCAGCGCGGGCGGCGTGCCGGTGGCGCTCCACGCGCTGCTCGACGGCCGCGACACCCCGCCCAAAAGCGCGCTGGGATATCTCGATGATTTGCTGCTGGCGATCGACGACACCGTCGCGCCGGCATATGTCGCGACCGTGTCGGGACGGTATTACGCCATGGACCGCGACACCCGCTGGGAGCGCATCGAGATCGCTTACAAGGCGCAGGTGGACGCCCAAGGCGAGCGCGCAGCCGATGCCATTGCGGCGGTCGATGCGGCCTATGCGCGGGGTGAGAGCGACGAATTCGTCAAGCCCACCGTGATCGAGGGCTTTACCGGCATGGCCGATGGCGACGGGCTGCTGATGGCGAACTTCCGCGCCGACCGCGCGCGCCAGATCCTGACTGCGCTCACCGACCCCGACTTCGACGGCTTCAAGCGCGGCCGCATCGTGGATTTTGCCGCGCGGGCCGGGCTGGTCGAATATTCCGATGCGCTCACCGCGCATATGACGGCGCTCTTCCCGGCGCAAAGCCTCACGGCCACGATCGGCGAGGTGATCGCCAAGGCAGGCTTGCGCCAGCTCCGCATCGCCGAGACCGAGAAATACGCCCACGTCACCTTCTTCCTCAACGGCGGCGAGGAGCGCGAGTTCGACGGCGAGGACCGCATCCTGGTGCCGTCGCCCAAGGTCGCGACCTACGATCTCCAGCCCGAAATGTCGGCGCACGAAGTTACCGACAAACTGGTCGCGGCGATCGAGCAAGGGCGCTACGATCTCATCGTGGTCAATTATGCGAATACCGACATGGTCGGCCATACCGGCGACCTTAACGCCACGATCAAGGCAGTCGAGGCGGTGGACACCTGCCTTGGACGCCTCGACGAGGCGGTCAAGGCGGCGGGCGGCGGGCTGCTCATCACTTCCGATCACGGCAATGCCGAAGCGATGCGCGATGCGGCGACCGGCCAACCCCACACGGCTCACACGACGCGCCTCGTCCCGGTCGTCGTATCCAGCGCGGCAACCCAGGTGCCCGCGCTCAAGAATGGGCGTCTTGCCGACGTGGCGCCCACCCTCCTCGCGCTCATGCGCTTGCCCCAACCCGAAGAGATGACCGGCGGGTCTCTGATCGCAGCATCGGGAGCCGCCATTGCCCCGCCGGAACGACGCGTCTCGGCCTGACCGACACTCCGATCAACGCCCCTTGTTGCGCGCCGGATGGCCCAATCCGCCGCTCATCTTGGGCGCGGTGTTGCTCGCCGTGATCACCGCGGGGTTCGCGGCCGCGGAAACAGCAGGCGGCCCAAGACCGAGCCCATCGGGCATCGCCATCGGCAAGATGCCCGCGCAAACCTTCCGCGAACGCAGCCAAGAACTGGAACGCAAGGTTGCCGATCTGAGGGCCCGCCTGGTCCGGATCGCCCGCACCATACAGGATGCGGAGGCCGCCCTGACCGGCATCGAACGCGAGCTCGTCGCGCTCGGCCGGCGCGAGGCGACACTCCAAGCCGGGCTCAAGCGCGACCGGCAGGCGCACGCCGCCACGCTCGCCGCCTTGCAGCGACTGGCGCACCGTCCACCCGAAACGCTCGTGGCCCAGCACGGCGATGCCGTGCGGTCGGCCCGCGCGGCGCTGATGCTGAAGCACCATCAGCGCGCGGTGGCGGCGCGGGCCGCGGCGCTGCGACGGCGCCTGGTCGACCTAAAGGCCTTGCGGATCCGCATTGCCGCGCGGCGCGATACGATCGCCCGAACAACGGCGCGGCTGGCCGTCGACCGCACCCGCCTTGCGGTCATGCTGGCCAAGGGCGCATCGCTGCAACACCGCTCGGCGCGCGACCAGCGCCGCACCTCGGCACGGCTCAAGGTGCTGGCGAGCGCCGCGCGTAATCTGCGCGAGCTGCTGGACAGCGTGGAGCAAAACGCCCGGCTTCGGGCTGCGAAACTGCCTGCCGTGCCGCGCGCCCCGCTGCTCAGCAAACCCAAGGGCGTGCGCGTCTTCGCCGCCGCTCACGGAAAAGTAATTGTTCCTGTGCGAGGAATAATCATAAGCAAATATGGTCAACAGGAAGACAATGCCGGGACCGGCCCGTTCAACAAGGGTGTCGTCTTCGAAACCCGTGCCGAGGCCCAGGTCGTGGCGCCGTTCGACGGGCGTGTCGTCTTCGCCGGCCCTTTCCGCAGTTATGGGCGTATCTTGATCATCGATCACGGCGGGGGATATCATACGCTGCTTGCCGGCCTCGCGCGGGTCGACATCGTTGTCAATCAATGGCTTCTAGGCGGCGAGCCAGTGGGTGCCATGAGTTCGACACAATCGCGAAGCACAAGGCTCTACCTCGAAATCCGCCGAAGGGGCCAACCCATCAATCCGCTGCCGTGGCTGGCGGCGCAACCGAGCAAGGCAAACGGATGAACCGTCAATCGATAGCTGCGGCACTCGTGGTGCTGATCTCTCTGGCGCTGCCGTTGACGGCGGCGACCGAAAGCCGGCGTTCCGACACCTACCGGCAACTCGACCTGTTCAGCACCGTCTTCGAGCGGGTGCGCGCTTCATATGTCGAGGAGGTCACCGACGACAAGCTGGTCTCCGCCGCGATCAACGGCATGCTGAGCCGGCTTGATCCGCATTCCAGCTACATGGACGCCAAGACCTTCCGCGAGATGCAGGTCCAGACCCGCGGCCAGTTCGGCGGACTGGGCATCGAGGTCACGATGGAAAAGGGCTTCGTCAAGGTGGTCTCGCCGATCGACGAAACGCCGGCCGCGCGCGCCGGTATCGAGCCCAACGACTTCATCACCCATATCGACGGCACGGCGGTGCTCGGCCTCTCGCTGTCGGAAGCGGTGGAGAAGATGCGGGGCAAGGTTGGCTCCAAGATTCGCATCACCATTCGGCGCATCGGCAAGGCGCCGTTCGATGTCACCATTACCCGCGCGATCATCCGCATACGGACGGTGCGCGCGCGCCTTGAAGGCAACATTGCTTACGTCCGCATCACCTCGTTCAACGAGCGGGCGGCGTCGGGCGCCAAGGCGGCGTTGGAGAAATTCAAGAAACAGTTGGGCGGCAAGCTCGCCGGCGTCGTGCTCGATCTCCGCAACAACCCCGGCGGCCTGCTCGACCAGTCGATTGCGGTCTCCGACATCTTCCTGTCCAAAGGTGAAATCGTCTCCACCCGCGGCCGTCAGGCCAACAGCGCCCAACGCTTCAATGCCCGCGCGGGCGACCTCGCCCAGGGACTGCCGATGGTGGTGCTGATCAACGGCGGCTCGGCGTCGGCGTCCGAGATCGTGGCCGGCGCTCTGCAGGACCATCGCCGCGCGATCATTCTCGGCACGCGGTCGTTTGGCAAGGGCTCGGTGCAGACCATCATCCCGCTGCGCCAGGGCAGCGCTATGCGTTTGACCACGGCGCGCTATTACACGCCCTCTGGCCGCTCTATTCAGGCCAAGGGCATCGAGCCCGACATCATCGTGGAGCAGGCCAAGGTCGAGACGATCAAGACCGGGCGTCAGCGCCGCGAGGCCGATCTGCGCGGCGCCCTCGATACCAAAAGAAGGGAAGCCGAGAAGGCCAAGGGCGGCGCCGCAGGCAAAAGCGGTGGGACCACCGGAACCAAGCCCAAGGCGGGGGCGGCCGGCGCCAAGGCAAAGCCGCAGGACTATCAGCTCTCGCGCGCTTTGGACCTGCTGCGTGGGCTCGCGCTTTACAAATCGCGGGCGGTCAACTAGACGGCCGGGATGCGGCGTTTCGTGGATGGGGCGCCGCGCACCCCAACGGACCATCCGGCGCGCTGGCCGGCCAGGCATCCGGCGCCGCCGGCCGGTATTGATCGATGATGTTGCTCAAGTTACTGGCCTCCGCGTTTGTCGTCCTGCTCGCCGGGACCTTCATCTGGCTCGATCTATCCGGCGATGGAACCGTCGAGCAATTGCTGAAGGAGCCTGACGGCGGCACCTCGGCCCGGTTGCCGCCGCGCGGGCCGGTTGTTGCCGACCCCGATCTCCTCGAGGACGGCCCCAACGGGATGCTGCCGCGCATCGGCACGGACGGCCGAAAGCCGTGGCAGGTTTATCGCGCCGCTTATAGTGCCCGCGGCAAAAAGGGCGGCCGCATCGCCGTGGTGATCGTCGATCTCGGCTTGAAGCGCGACATGACCCGGGCCGCGATCGAGACCTTGCCGCCCGAAGTGACCCTGGCCTTCTCGCCTTATGCCGATAATCTGCCGACGCTGGTACGCGCCGCCCGACTGCGCGGCCATGAAGTGCTGCTTGCCGTGCCGATGGAGCCGGTTGGCTATCCCCGCAATGATCCCGGCGATCGGACACTCCTCACTTCGAACAGCACGGCTCGCAATCTGGGACTGCTCAAACGGTCGATGGGCCGCTTTTCCGGCTATGTCGGCATTGTCGCCCATGAGGGCGGCCGCTTCCTTAGCTCGCCCAAGCACCTTCGCCCGGTGCTCGGTGAGGTCAAGGCGCGCGGTCTCATGTTTCTCGACCCTTCCAAGCAACCCACCGGCAAGGCGACCAAGCTGTCCGCCGAGCTTGCCCTGCCCGTGGCCAATGTCACTGCAATCATCGATGAGGATCCCTCACCGGTCAGCATCGCCGCACGGCTCAACGCGGTCGCAGCGAAGGCCACAACGGATGGATACGCCGTGGCCCTTGGCCGACCCTATCCGTCGACCCTCCTGGCGATAAAGCAGTGGCTGGCAAGTTTCCGCGAGCGCGGCCTGACATCGGCGCCGATCACGATCGTCGCCGAGGGCATGCTCAATAAGGCCAAATGAGCGCCCAACCCGGTCCGCCGCCCATATCGCGCCCTGAGCCAAGCGACGGTTACCGACCTTGCGTCGGCATTATGCTGGTCAACCGCGCCGGCCTGGTCTTCATGGGCCAGCGCATCGGGCTCACCAAGGATGCCTGGCAGATGCCCCAGGGCGGGATCGATCAAGGCGAGACGCCCGCCGGCGCCGCGCTCCGCGAGCTAGAGGAAGAGATCGGCACGGCCAAGGCGCGGATCGTCGCGGAAAGCGAGGGCTGGTTCGACTACGACCTGCCGCCGGAATTCATCGGCAAGCGGTGGCGCGGAAAGTATCGCGGCCAAAGCCAGAAATGGTTCGCCTGCCTCTTCGAAGGCGAGGACGCCGATATCAGGCTCGACACCGCACATCCCGAATTCAGCGATTGGCGCTGGGTCGATGTCGACGCCGTGACCCGGCTTATCATCGCGTTCAAACGCGACGTCTATCGCGCCGTGGTGGCCGAACTCGGCCCCAAGATCAGGCAAGCCATCAGCTGATTATTTGCACGTGATTTTTGCCGCGGGGCGCGACTCGCGTCTGACAGGCAAGCGCCGGTTGGACCGGATCAGACGCCAACGGCCGCAAGGCGCCGCGCGCGGCGGCTTACCACCAGATAGCCCAACCGCGCGATCGTCCGGCTCAACACGCCGGTCGGTTTCAGACCGACCGCCTTGAACATCATCGCGACCATGCGTTTGACGTGCCGATGGCGGTAATAGGAATAGGCCCGGTAGCGATAGGCCTGCCCGTGTCTGACATTGTCGTAAGGCTCGCCATCGACATGGTTGGCCGCGTAGTAGGCGAATGACAGCTCGTCGTCATCGGTCTCCGCCAGCCGCCCAATCGCCACCCGCAGCCGCGACAAAAGATTGACCCGCTCGCGCGGCTGGTACTTGTCCATCGTTTTGCGGAACAGGGCGAAATGACGGATCTCGTCGGCCGCGATGTTGAGGCAGATCTGTTTGAGCACAGGCTCCTCGGTGGCGTCGGCGATCGCGGTGTAATAGGAACTTGTTCCCACTTCGACGATGCAGCGTGCGATCAACTCGCCGGTGCGCGAGCCGCGCACCGAGGCATCGACGCCCTTGGGCAACTGGATGGTCTCTTCGAAACGCGCGAAGCGGGCATCGAAATCGAAGTCCGGATCGGCCAGCTTCGACCATTTCGCGAGCGCCTTGCCGTGCTGGGTCTCTTCCGCCGCCCACTCTACGGCAGCCGCCTGGAATTCCGGATCGTCGTGAAAGACCTCCCCCAGATAGGCCGCGTAGTCGCCAGCATTGAACTCGACCATGCTGGCGGCCTTGGTGACCTTCAACAGCTCGGGATCGACCTTGGCGGCATCGAACGCCCCCCAATCGATATCGTCCAGGGTCCAGTGCTTCATGTCACTCCCCGCTGGGCGCCAAATGCCAGTCAAAGACTGGCATGCCCTAGTCCCGCGGCTTCAAGCCGCTGTTATGGTAAACACCATACCGTCCGTAGCGCCGGGCAATAGGAGAGCAAACACCCCCCACCCGATGGCCCGGCGCGCCGGATTGTGACGACGAGAAGTTAGTTCGAAGACTGTGCGGCGGCAAGTTTTGATTGCGCGATTACTATCGCGGCCTGGATTTTTCCTTTTTCCTCATCCGATGTCGCATCGGAGAGATCATCGGATAAGTCCTTGATTTCAGCCTCGACCGCCCCCCGGTCTATGGCAGATACGTCGACCGCATCGTCAGCCAGCACCGTGCAGCGCTCTGGTGTCACCTCGGCAAATCCGCCCGAGACGAAGATCCGCTGGTCGACCGAACCGCCCTGATAGACGTCGATCACGCCGGGCCGCACCGTGGAAATGAGCCGCGAATGCCTCGGCAACACGCCGAAATCGCCCTCCGCGCCCGGCACCACCACCATGTCCGCATCGACGGACAAAACCAGCGCCTCGGGGGAGACGAGCTCGAACTGGACTTTGTTTTCCGAAGCTTCGGCCATTGCTCGTTCCGACCTAGAGCACGATCGCGTCACGTTGACGAAGTGTGACGCGTGAATCGTGCTCCAAATATATGAATGAGATCAAGATTCACGTCTCAGATCGTTGCGATCTGAGACGATCTTGATCTAGGCGGCCTCCGCCGCCATCTTGCGGGCGTTCTGCACAGCTTCCTCGATGCCACCGCACATATAGAACGCCGCCTCGGGCAGATCGTCGTACTCGCCTTCGATCAGACCCTTGAAGCCCTTGATCGTGTCCTCAAGGCTCACGAAGACACCCGGCGTGTTGGTGAACACCTCGGCGACATGGAAGGGCTGCGACAGGAAGCGCTGGATCTTGCGCGCGCGCGCCACGACCAACTTGTCTTCCTCCGACAGCTCGTCCATGCCGAGAATGGCGATGATGTCCTGCAGCGACTTGTAGCTCTGCAGCACCCGCTGGACCTCGCGGGCAATCGTGTAATGCTCGTCGCCGATGATGCGGGGATCGAGCATCCGCGAGGTCGAATCGAGCGGATCGACCGCCGGATAGATCCCGAGCTCGGCGATCTGCCGCGACAGCACCGTGGTGGCGTCGAGGTGGGCGAACGACGTCGCGGGGGCGGGGTCGGTCAGGTCATCGGCCGGCACATAGATCGCCTGGACCGACGTGATCGAGCCTTTCTTGGTCGTGGTGATGCGCTCTTGCAGCGTACCCATATCGGTCGACAGCGTCGGCTGGTAGCCCACCGCCGAGGGAATGCGGCCAAGCAGCGCGGAGACCTCGGAACCCGCCTGGGTAAAGCGGAAAATGTTGTCGACGAAGAAGAGCACGTCCTGGCCTTCCTCGTCGCGGAAATACTCCGCCACGGTCAGCCCGGCGAGACCGACACGCGCGCGCGCTCCCGGCGGCTCGTTCATCTGGCCATAAACCAGCGCGGCCTTGCTGTCGCCTTCCAGGTCGATGACGCCCGATTCCATCATCTCGTGATAGAGATCGTTGCCCTCGCGGGTCCGCTCGCCAACGCCGGCGAATACCGAGTAGCCGCCATGCGCCTTGGCGATGTTGTTGATCAGCTCCATGATGATGACGGTCTTGCCGACACCGGCGCCGCCGAAGAGCCCGACCTTGCCGCCGCGGGCGTAAGGCGCCAGAAGGTCGACGACCTTGATGCCGGTGATCAGAATCTCCGATTCGGTCGATTGCTCGACATATTCGGGCGCCGCTCTGTGGATCGGCGATTTGCTTTTGGTCACCACCGGCCCGCGCTCGTCGACGGGCTCGCCGACCACGTTCATGATGCGGCCCAGCGTCTCCGGGCCGACCGGGATCATGATGGGGTTGCCCGTATCGACCGCCTCCTGCCCGCGCACCAAACCCTCGGTCGTGTCCATGGCGATGGTTCGCACCATGCTTTCGCCCATATGCTGGGCGACCTCCAGAACCAACGTATGGTCCTGATGGTCGACATGTAGGGCGTTCAGGATCGGCGGCAGGTCGCCTTCGAACTGCACGTCGACGACGGCGCCCATGACCTGCGTGATCCGGCCCACGATGTTCTTCTTCGCCATGTCCTGCTCCTCGTGATCCCTGCCGGCCCGCCGGACCGGTAATTTGTTCGTCGTCTCTCTAACTCAAGCAAACTAGAGCGCCTCGGCGCCGGAGATGATCTCGATCAGCTCCTTGGTGATCTGCGCCTGGCGGGTTCGGTTGTAGGTCATCGTCAGCCCGTCGATCATGTCGCCGGCGTTGCGCGTCGCGTTGTCCATCGCGGTCATGCGCGCGCCCTGCTCGCTGGCAAAGCTCTCCAGCAGCGCGCGGAAGACCTGGACGCCCAGGTTACGCGGCAGGAGGTCGGCCAGGATCTCCGATTCCTCCGGCTCGTACTCAAAGACTCCGTGATCGTCGCCGGCGCTCTCGCCGTCATCGCCCGTCTCGGGCTCCGGCACCGCAAAGGGGATGAGCTGTTGGCGGGTGACGACCTGGTTGATCGCTGATCTGAAGCGGTTGTAGATGATCGTACAGACGTCGAACTCGCCGTCCCCGAACATCGACGTCACGGTCTCGGCGATCTCCGAGGCATCGCTGTACTTAATGCCCGATTTGCCGATGCCCTCGACCGAATCGACGATCAGATTGCCGTAGAACCGCCGCAGCTGATCGCGCCCCTTGCGGCCGGCGCAGTAAACCTTGACCGTCTTCTTTTCCGCCAGCAGTTCGGCAATCAATTGGCGCGCCGAGCGCACAATGGAGGAATTGAACGCGCCGCAGAGCCCGCGGTCGGAGGTGACGAGCACAATCAGATGGGTTTCGTCAGCGCCAGTACCGGCGAGCAGCGGCGGCGCGCCTTCGCGGCCCTTGAGGCCCGCCGCCAACGCACCCAGCATGCGTTCCATGCGCTCGGCAAAGGGTCGCGCCGCCTCGGCCTGTTCCTGGGCACGGCGCAGCTTGGCCGCCGCCACCATCTTCATGGCCGAGGTGATCTTCTGCGTCGATTTGACGCTG
>Ga0209633_10001984_pt1 | contig 20267 bp, 20 predicted proteins | sample Cruoilmetagenom1_FD_187290 | JGI IMG/M metagenome (GOLD analysis project Ga0209633, IMG submission 187290) | Oil polluted marine microbial communities from Coal Oil Point, Santa Barbara, California, USA - Sample 1 (SPAdes) (version 2) | ecosystem: Environmental > Aquatic > Marine > Oil seeps ... | reverse complement strand
GGAACAATATCAACAGTTAGATCTTTTGTAAATGCAGTTAGTTTGAGCATGGCATAAACTTCCATTACATTTAATGCGCTTTGGTTGTTGCTAATTATATATCTGTTGGAGCCTTTTTCTCCATTGTTTTCTTGAATTTGTTTTAAAGCTTCAATTGATCCTAAAGTTTTTACTACCATTTCATCAGTAAAATCAGCGGTATTTATTTTTCCATTAATATGGGAAAGAATTTCAATTTGATCATTCTCTGATAGTTCTAAATAATTATCAGGAAAAACTGCAGGGTATTTTTTTTGTGAGGTTTCAACAATTTGTTTAAAAACTTGATGGTGAATTCTACTGTCTTGTCGTATGTCTAAAGTTGCAAAATAGAACCCAAAAATCTTTGCTTTGTGAATCAAATCTTTTAACTCAGTCAAATACAAAGATTCGTATTTATCAATCAATAAATTTTTAATTTCTATAAGTAAATTTAAAAATTCATCAAAAGAGATTACTTCTTTATTAGGGTTAACAAAGCTTTGGTATATCCTATTTTCAAGATCTGTAACAATTAATGCTATATTTCTAAATGTTAGTTTTCGTCTTAATTTTCTTAAATCTCGATAATAATTTCTTAAAACTGCTTGTCTTAATTTTTCAGCAACTTTTTTCGTAATTTCAGTAGTTACATATGGGTTTCCATCTCTATCTCCACCAGGCCAAAAGCCTAAGCTAACAAATTCGTTGTCTACTTCCTTTTTTCCATAAATATTGCTCTCAATATAGTTGTATATATTACTTGCCGAACGATAAAAAACATTCTCTAAATACCAAATTAAGTTAGTAGCTTCATCTAATGGTGTAGGTTTAGCTACTTTTAAAAATGGAGTTATACCCAATTGGGCCATTAATTTTTTAATATTAATTAAGTTGTTTTCTTCAATGGCTTTTGTTAAATCGGTAATAATACCTAAAACCGTCCCTGGATAAAATTGGGTAGGGTGTGCCGTTAAAACAATTTTTACCTTAAACGCCTCTAAATATCTTTGTAAAGCTTCTTTTTTGTTTTGAGAAAAAGCTTCTTCTTTAGCATTTCTTAAAGTTCCTTTACCATCCATATTATTGATGATAGGAAAAGCAGCGTCTTCAACCGCATCAAATAAAACTACCTGACGTTCAATGTATTGTATGAATTTAAATAAAAGATCAATCTTTTCTTTTTCAGTAGAATTTTCTTGGTATTTACTGAAAAAAGTATCTATTATTTCAATTGGAGTATTTCCGTTTTCAAAACCTTTTTCACATACATTGTTTAACAAGGGCATTAATACTCCAGTATTGCTAATATCATCAAAAGGTAAGGTAGTAAAGATGCTATTATAAATTTGGTATTTGGTTAAAATATGTTGGTTAAATCTTTTTGATTTGGGTTGCGTAATCATAAATTTTTATTAAAAAGAATAGACGCGCAAATTTAAATATTATAGAAGTAAAAAACTACTTTAATTTAAGAATTATATATTTCTTAATTGATGCTTTAATAAATATAGTGTAATTTACAAGGGTTAAATCAATAATTATGTATTTTTTTATTACAAAAAGGGGGTAAATCATGGGGTTATTTAGCGCAATAAACACAAAATTGACTATGCGGCACTAATAGAATCCTACCTAAAGGTATCTCTTTTTTACATCGATTGCATTTGCCAAAATTATTGTCGTTTCTATTTCGAAAAGCGATTTCTAAACCCTTTAATTTACTTTCTGCTTTTCGTAAAGCCGCTTCATTTATGGTTTTATTATTGATTGCATCCATACGACTAATTCTACCAATAGCACAATCAGGAGCAATAGGGCTTGTTAATTCTTTGAGCTCAAGAATTAATTTTTTTGTGCTTTCAATTTCTTGAATTATTTTGTTTTCAATTTCTATTTTTTGCTCCTTCTTAGCTGACATTAAAATGAATTTTATAAGTTTAAAAAGTAATTTTAACTTAAGTTAAAACTAAGGATAAATATTAAAAATAAAAAGATTTAATAAACTAATTTTTTAAAATGAGTTTAGTATTTTTGCAACTTTAAAAACTACAAGAAGATGCCTACAATTAGTGAATTACAAGATTTTTCTACACAAATTAGAAGAGATATATTAAGAATGGTTCATGCCGTTAGCTCTGGTCATCCTGGAGGTTCATTGGGATGTAATGAGTTTTTAACCGTGCTTTATCAAGAAGTTATGGATTATTCAACTGATTTTAAAATGAATGGAGTAGGTGAAGATTTATTCTTTTTGTCAAACGGGCATATCTCACCAGTTTTATATAGTGTTTTAGCGCGAAGTGGTTTTTTCCCTGTAAAAGAATTAGCAACTTTTCGTAAAATAAATACTCGTTTACAAGGTCATCCTACAACCCATGAAGGTTTACCAGGAATAAGAATGGCAGCAGGTTCACTAGGTCAAGGTTTATCTGTAGCAATTGGTGCAGCAAATGCAAAAAAGCTAAATGGTGATGATAAGTTAGTTTATACCTTACATGGAGATGGTGAATTACAAGAAGGTCAAATTTGGGAGGCTGCAATGTATGCTGCAGGTAAAAAAGTAGATAATTTGATAGCAACTATTGATTATAATTTAAAACAAATTGATGGGGCAACGGATGATGTAATGCCTCTTGGTAATTTACGTGCAAAATTTGAAGCTTTTGGTTGGACAGTTTTAGAGGTTAAAAAAGGAAATGATATAGAAAGTATTATAGCGGGACTAAAAGAGGCGAAAGCTGTAACAGGAAAAGGAAAACCAGTTTGTATTTTATTACATACTGAAATGGGTAATGGTGTTGATTTTATGATGGGTACACATGCTTGGCATGGTAAAGCTCCAAATGATGCGCAGTTGGCTTCTGCTTTAGTACAAAACTCTGAAACTTTAGGAGACTTTTAAATAATAATAATTTATATTTGATATAAACCGATTTATTAAAGTCGGTTTTTTTATGCATAAAATTAAGATTTACTATAAAATGTAGGAAGTTGCAATTTGAATTTAACTGCAATTAATCTAACTGCTATTACCATTAAAGTAGTAAATATATGGTTGACATTTTGATCAATTTGAAACTGATTGAGTATTAAATATGTTACAGCACCAATTATACAGGCTGTTGCATAAATCTCTTTATGGAAAATTAAAGGAATTTCATTACTTAACGTATCTCTAATTACACCACCAAAAGTAGCTGTAAGCATACCTAATGAGACCGATATTATTGGATGAAAATTATGCTGTACTCCTAATTCTGTTCCTATAATGGTAAAAATACCTAAGCCAATGGTGTCAAATAAAAATAAAGATTTACTTAAGTATCCTATTTTATTTCTAAAAATGATGGCTAAAAAAACTGCAATAAGAATAATATAAACATAATTTAAGTCTGCCATCCAAGCTACAGGATTTCTATCTATGAGCATATCTCTTAATGTTCCACCTCCAACAGCTGTTACAAAAGCAATTATGAATACGCCAAAAGGGTCCATTTTTTTATTTATTGCAAATAATGCCCCAGATATGGCAAAAGCAGCTGTTCCTAGTAAATCGAGTGTGTAAAAAATAGTCATTTAAATAGTATTATTGTTTGGCAAAATCTGAATAATTTTTATACCTGTTAAAAATTTCAATAATATAATTATGCGGTTCACTTCCTCTAACATACCCAAATTTTGTAACAGGGTCGTTGTAATACTTAGGTTTTGCTAGTTTTAATATAAATTCGTCAACGCCATTATCCCAATTTAAAGTGTCTTTATTGTATTTTTTTGCTAGTTTTTGGGCATCCTTTACATGACCAAAACCTGAATTATAAGAAGCCATAGCAAATTTTATACGCTGGATGGAATCAGGTATTTCAGGCCAATAATCATACATTTGTTTTAGGTATTTTATTCCAGCTTTGATATTTTGGTTTGGGTCGTTAACATCTGTTACCCCTAATTCTTTTGCAGTTTCAGGCATTAACTGCATCAATCCAGATGCACCTGTCCATGATTTATTGTTTGGGTCAAATTGTGATTCTTGAAAAATCAAAGCTTTTACCAGACGCCAATCCCAACCTAAATCACTGGCGTATTTTTTTACAACATTATCGTATTTACTTATTTTTCCTGTAGTTTCTGTATAATAATCACTTACTAGTCTTTTATTAAATTGGTGTCTGTTTTTAAAATATTTTTTATAAATAACATTATAATCTGGTTTTTTCTTAATAACTACAAGCCCTTCGTTAATTTTAACCTGTAAATCAGGAGAGGTTTTACGAACCGCCCATGCAATTCGTTGTGATAAACTAATTGGTGTACTAGCATCAATATCTGGATAATAACTTTTATGAATTGATGCGATATTATTATCGATAACGGTATATTTTATCTCCCCTTCTGCTACCAGTTTAATAGACTCTTCATCGGTAGTTTCGCCAGGTAAAATATCAATATAAATGGTATCTCCTAATTCATTAGAAATATCAGATAGACGCATATAATAAGAGGTGTTTTTCCTTACAGAAACAGTATCTTGCAATAAATGAATAATATCTGTAGCTAGATGTTTTTTTATATTATCAGTAGTCATTTTTCGCCAATTTTTTGGCTTTTTTTGAATGAGTGTTTGGTGTGTGATTAAAAAAGGATTAGTAAAACGCACTTCTTCTTTTCTTTTACCAGTAATTGTGTAGCCCATAGCTATAATATCACCTTCACCTCGGTTTAGCATAGGTATTACAGAGTCGACATTTTTTGCTAATACCATTTCTAATTGTACATTTAACCCTTTTGCTAATCGACTTAACATTTCATACTCAAAGCCCATAGGCTGACCTCGATATAAAAAGTATCCAGTAGGTGAGAAGGTAGTTATGGCTCTTAAAACTCCAGCTTTTTTAATTTCATCAAGGTCGTAGTTTATAGTCGATTCTAATTTTGAAGCGGTTTTACTAACTATTTTGTTTTGCTTATCAGAAGAGCAATTAAGTGATAAAGTTAGTATTGTTATTAAAAAAAAGATAGTAAAAAAACGAAATAAAGATTTATTTTTTAGACTGGTAATTTTTTTCATAGACTATAAATTTTGTTTTGCATGTTCAATACCTAAATTTATCCAATAGTTTAAATTTTCGTTTGGTAATGGATTAACAAATATGAATTCTTTCATGGGTTTTTTTGTAAAATCCATTGCACGTACATTAGATTTCTCTAACTCAGCATCCATTTTGTTTGCAATAGCTCTAACGACCAGTTCGTTTTTTATGATACCAATACTCATTTTTCCTTTATAAAGAAAACTTAAGCCGCCAAACATTTTTTTTTCTTGTATATTCTCCCCGAAAGGGATTAATAAATTTCTTAAATTATTTGCCAAGAGTTCATTAAAGGCCATAGGTATTTGGATATAAAATCAAATATAAACAAATAAATAAGAAATGAAAATTAGTTTAGTTCGGTAAACTTGTTTTTTTGAAGAATAAAATGTTCCCAAACAATACTAAATTTGTGGTAATATTTGGTTTGTTTAAAAGAGATTTTTTTACGCTTTTTAAGTATTTTTGATAAGTTAAAATAAAAACTAAAGTGTGCTTTTATAATAGCCCAAGTGTGTACTGGTCTGAGTTCAAAAATAAACTTTACTCCAGCGATGCCATCTAAAAATAATCTAAAAAATACTACAAAAAACACAAATCTTTTGGGTACATTTTTACATATAGAAAATAAGCTATTTCTAAAATTTAGATAAGTTTTATGTGGGTTAGTTTCTTTGAGTGTTGCACCGCCAACATGATAAACAGTCGAAGCACCAACGTACTGAATATTGTATCCCTCATTTTGAATACGCCAACAGAGATCAATTTCTTCTTGATGTGCAAAATAATCTTCATCAAAACCATTTAATTGATGAAATACTTTTGATTTTATAAAAAAACAAGCTCCAGTAGCCCAAAAAATATCATAAGTATCATCATATTGTTTATGGTCTTTTTCTAGTTCCATAAAAATGCGACCTTTACAATATGGGTAACCCATAAAATCAACAAATCCACCTGCTGCACCAGCATATTCAAATTTAGATTTATCTTTAAAATCTAATAATTTTGGTTGAATGGCAGCAGTGTTTTTATTTTCTTTAAATTGTTTAATTACAGGTTTTAGCCAATCTTTAGTTACTTCTATATCAGAATTAACTAAGGCATAAACATCTGCTTTTACGTGCTGCAAGGCATCATTATATCCTTTGGCATAACCGCCGTTGCATTTGTTTTTAATAATCTCAATTTCTGGGTATACTTCATTTAAAAAAGTTATAGAATCATCTGTAGAATTATTATCTGCTACATAAATATCTGCATCCTCCTTGCTAAATTTAACAACAGATGGTAGGAATTTTTCAAGTAATGCCTTTCCATTCCAATTTAATATTACTACAGCTATTTTCAATTAGGTATTTTGCATATGATTAAACGCTTGCAAACATAAAATATTTAAAACTCTTAAATGTCAATTTTTTTATAATATTTATGAATAATTAGGAATCTCTTTTAAAAAATCATATTGCATTTGTTGATGATTCATTTTACAATAAAAATGTTCTAATCCGTTTGTTACAATTAAAAATTTTGCCTGTAATTTTAAATTGTATCTGGCAATTTGATCAAAAGCATCTTGGCTTATCTTAACTGTTGGAGCTTTACACTCTACAATAATATTGGGGTTTCCATTTTTATTAAATATTAAAATATCGGTGCGTTTTACTAAATTATTTATTTTTAGTTGTTTTTCAATTGCAATTAAAGATGTGGGATACTTTTTATGATTAATTAAATATTGTACAAAATTTTGACGAACCCATTCTTCGGGAGTTAAAACCACATTTTTTTTTCTAAGCATATCAAAAATATAAAGCTTATTTTCTTTACTTTTGATTTTGAAGGAATAGCTTGGCAGATTTAAATTTGTCATTGGATAAATATAAGGACTTCCACTAATTTATGAATAGAATTGAGCAAATAGTTGATGAAATTAATTCGGGTAGTACTAAGCCAATTTATTTTTTAATGGGTGAAGAGGCTTTTTATATTGATAAAATTTCTAATTATATTGAAAATAACATTTTAAGTGAAGAAGAAAAGGGTTTTAATCAAATGATCCTTTACGGAAGAGATGTAAGTATTGATGATATTATTGGTACAGCCAAACGATTCCCAATGATGGCAGAAAAACAAGTTGTTATTGTTAAAGAAGCCCAAGAATTATCAAGAACTATTGAAAACTTAGTTTCTTATGCCGAAAACCCTCAGCCATCAACTATTTTGGTATTGTGTTATAAATATAAAACTTTAGATAAGCGTAAAAAGTTGTCTAAGATTATTGCTAAAAATGGTTGTTTATTTGAAAGTAAGAAATTATACGAAAATCAAGTAAGTGAGTGGATTACCATAAATTTGAAAGAAAAAGGTTTTCAAATTGAACCAAAGGCTAGTCACATGTTGGTTGAGTTTTTAGGAACAAATTTATCTAAAATTGATAATGAGCTAGAAAAATTAGCTTTAGTTTTACCTAAAGAAGCTACCATTTCACCAGCAAATATTGAAGAGAATATAGGGATAAGTAAAGATTTTAATAATTTTGAATTGCGTAAAGCAGTAGGTGAGAAGCAAATAGTTAAAGTTAATCAGGTTATAAATTATTTTTCTCAAAACCCTAAAAGTAACCCTTTGGTAGTGACAATTTCTTTACTGAATAGTTTTTTTACACAATTATTAATGTATCATGGGCTAAAGGATAAGGGGAAAATAAATGTTGCTAAAGTATTGCGAATTAACCCTTATTTTGTAAATGAATATCAAAGTGCTGCAAGAAATTATCCCATGCGTAAAGTTGCTCAAATTATTGCTTTATTAAGAGAAGCTGATTTAAAGAGTAAAGGTGTTGGCGCATCAAATTTATCACAAGGTGATATTTTGAAAGAACTATTATTTAAGGTTATGCATTGATACTTTTGGCCAAAGGCCAAAGCTTATGTAGTTAAGTAATATAATTTCTAGCCCCAAAAATTGCACTGCCAACTCTTATCATATTACTTCCGTTTTCTATGGCAATTTTATAGTCGCCACTCATACCCATAGAAAGCGTTTTGAGTTCTGAGTTTTGAGTTTTGAGTTTTTTGAAAAAATTATTTAAATTATTGAATTCATTATTTACTTGATTTGTGTCATCGGTAAAACTAGCCATACCCATTAAGCCAATAATTTTTATGTTTTTTAATTGGGTAAATTCTTCAGAGTTAATTATTTTTTCAATTTCATTAAAAGGTAACCCAAATTTTGTTTCTTCTTTTGCAATTCTAGCTTGTAAAAGACAGTTGATTATTCGGTTGTGTTTTTTTGCTTGTTTATCAATTTCTTTTAAAGTTTTTAAACTATCAACACCATGAATTAATTGCACAAAATGAGCCATATATTTCACTTTATTTCTTTGTAGGTGGCCAATCATATGCCATTGCATATCTTTGGGTAATACTTCATATTTATTAACCATTTCTTGCACTTTATTTTCGCCAAAAACTCTTTGACCAGCATCATAAGCTTCTTGAATGTCTACAATGGGTTTTGTTTTAGAAACAGCAACGAGTTCAACTTCATTTGGTAAAGTATTTTTTAATGCATCTAGGTTTTGTTTTACGAACATAAATATCGAATTATTTGTATTTTATTTTAATTGAAATATGGTGAGTCCACTTCTTAGTTTTGGTTCTACATAAGTACTTTTGGGAGGCATAGTTAAATTACTGTCTGCAACTAGTTTCAATTGTTCAACTGAGACAGGAAATAAACCAAACCCTATTTTAAATTCACCACTATCTACTTCATTTTTTAATTGCATTGGGTTAAAAACTTCAGGTTTATAAGTAATATTATTATCATTACTTAAATCATCAATTCCTAAGATAGGTTTTAAAATGGTTTTATATAAAATTTGAGGATCTAAATCTTCAAGCGCATTATTTATTTGGTAAGTATTTTTTCTTAGATATAATTTATAGAATTCACCATCTAAATACATACTAAAATGATGTTTAACTGAGGGTTTGTAAAATTGGTTTTCTAAATTTTCTATTTTAAAAAAAACATCTAATTTCATTAAAAACGCTTCTTTAGTTAAATGGTTTAGATTTTTAATAAATCGATTAAAAGAAGATATTCTTAGATTAGACTCTGGAATTAAGTAAGTCATAAAATATTTATAACAATCATCATCAGATGGATTACTTTCTTTAACTAATTTTTTATATAAAAAATGGGAAGAAGCGGTGCGATGATGACCATCAGCGATATACATAGCATCCATTTTTAGAAACTCTTCTTCTATTTGTTTTATATCATTTTCATTGTCAATTACCCAAAAATGGTGTGTTCTGTTTTTATTTGTAGTAAATTCATATTCAGCTCTTTGTGATTTATATTTTTGATAAACTGTATTTAAAAAATCATTATCTGGATAAGTCATTAAAACCGGTTCAGCATTAAAACCAGTGATGTTTAAATAATGACCAAATAAAGCTTCTCGATCACTTAAAGTCTTTTCGTGTTTTTTTATGATGTTACTTTCATAATCTTCTAAGCTTGACAAAGCGATAATACCCCAAAAAGTTATATCACAATAAGTTTTTTGATGCAAATAAAAACTTGGCTTTGCTTCTTTTTTAAAAATACTATTTTCTAGAAACTCACGATACTTTTTGTGTACCATTTTAAACCGCTTTTGACCAATAACATGTTTTTTAGATTTATAACTTGGTTCAAGGATGTGTAGAAATGAAAATGGGTTGTGTTTTAAAATGGTTTTACGTTCTGATTTTTCGTAAATATCATACGATCGAGTAGTTACCAATGCTACTTTATCACGAGTAGGCCTAATTGCTCTAAATGGTTTAACTATTGCCAATTTATCTTTTTTATGTAAACAAAAATAGAGATTAATTACACGAGGATATAAAAAATCTCTATTTATCTTTGGTAGGTTACCATTAGGGAATTACCCTAAAATTTCAATTATTTGAGTAGCTAATTCTTCTCCAATTCTATTTTGTGCTTCGTTGGTTGCTGCACCAATATGTGGCGTTAACGATATGTTGGGGTTCATTAAAAGTTGTACTTCTGGAGTTGGTTCTTTTTCAAAAACATCTAAAGCCGCATTTGAAATGTTACCGTCTTTAATGGCTTGCACTAAGGCAACTTCATCAATTACACCACCTCGAGCTGCATTAACAATACCAGTACCTTTTTTCATCATACCAAACTCATTGGTCGAAATAACATAACCTTTTTGTGCAGGAACATGTAATGAAATAAAATCAGCTTGTTTTAGTACCTCTTCTTTAGAAATGGTATCAATCGTAAAATTAACACTTTGTCCATCAAAAAAATCTAATTTTACATGAGCACTATCAATAAATGGGTCAAAAGCAACCACTTTCATACCTACACCTAAACCAACTTTTGCTGTGGCTTGACCTATACGGCCAAAGCCTAAAATACCCAATGTTTTACCTTTTAATTCTACTCCTTTGGCATAAGCTTTTTTCAATTCTTTAAATTTAGAATCACCTTCTAAAGGCATATTTTGATTTGAATCATGTAAAAAACGAACCATCCCGAAAAGGTGAGCAAAAACTAATTCGGCAACAGAATGCGAAGAAGCAGCTGGTGTATTGATAACTTTAAGTCCTTTTTCACGAGCATAAGCAACATCAATATTATCCATACCAACACCACCACGACCAATAATTTTTAGTGATGGGCAAGCATCGATTAAATCTTGTCTTACTTTTGTTGCACTTCTAACTAATAAAACAACAATTTTATTTTCATTGATAAAATTTGCTAACTGTTCTTGAGCTACGGTTTTTAAGATGACTTCAAAACCTGCTTTTTCTAAGGCTACAACTCCTGATATTGCAATTCCGTCATTTGCTAAAACTTTCATATTTTATAATTTTATTTTTCTATTCTTAAAATGCTAAATGCACATCGTGCAACAGCAATAATTTTTTCTTTTTTGTGATATATTTTCACGTCAACTTTTACAATGCGTTTACCACCTTTAATTATTTCCGCCTCAGCGAAAAGGTCATTAGGTTGGGCACCATGTAAAAAATCAACACGAATATCAATAGTATTTACTTTATCATACAAACTTGTCATTGAGGTCATTGCAGCTATACCGCCAGCAGTATCAGCAATACTTGCTATAATACCTCCATGCCATCTTTTTTGAATGTAATCGCCAATAAATTCTTCTTTAAATGGAATATGAATTTTTGTAAATCCGTCCTTAAGCGCTACTATTTTTAAATCTAATAATTTATTTGCAGGCATTTGGTTTTCAATTGCCTGTTTTAATAAATTGAACTTTAATTCATTATCCATTTTAAATTAAAGTTTTTTCATGATGTCAACCAAAACTTGAATGCTTTCTATTGGCATGGCATTATAAATACTTGCACGATAGCCACCAACGGATCTATGACCGTTAATACCACTAATTCCTGCAGCTTTCCACATGTTATCAAATGGTTCTTTTTTACTTTCATCTGTCAATAAAAAGGTAACATTCATGTAAGACCTGTCTTCAATTGAAGCTGCACCTTCAAATAATGGATTGTTATCAATTTCATTATAAAGCAATTCCGCTTTAGCTATATTTTTCTTTTCTATTGCTTCGATTCCACCTAAATCTTTAAGCCATTGTAGGGTTAACATAGAAACATAAACAGGAAACACAGGTGGTGTATTAAACATACTATCTTTTGAAATATGTATTTGATAATCTAGCATAGATGGAATTTTACGTCCAGTTTTTCCTAAAATTTCATCTTTTACAACCACTAAAGTTGTACCAGCTGGGCCCATGTTTTTTTGCGCTCCGGCATAAATCAAATCAAATTGTGAGAAGTCTAATTTTCTTGAAAAAATATCTGAACTCATATCACAAACTAACAAAGCATCAGTTTTAGGAAATGTTTTAAATTGAGTTCCGTAAATGGTATTGTTACTTGTACAATGCACATAATCAACATTGCTTGGAATGGTAAAATTTTTAGGTATATAATTGTAATTCTTATCTTTAGAAGATGCTATAACTTCTACATTGCCAAGTAACTTAGCTTCTTTTAGAGCTTTTGCACTCCATGTACCCGTATCAAAATAAGCAGCTTTGCCATTTTCTTTCATTAAATTGTATGGTGTCATTAAAAACTCTAAACTAGCACCACCTTGTAAAAATAAGGCAGAATAGCCTTTGTTTTCAAGATCTAATAGTTCAAGAACCAATGTTCTTGCATTATCCATAACAGCAATAAATTCGGCGCTACGATGGGATATTTCAATTAATGATAAATCTAAATTATTAAAATTTACAACGGCATCAGAAGCTTGTTTTAAAACTTCTTGTGGTAAAATGCATGGACCAGCACTAAAATTATGTTTTTTCATCGATAAAAATTTTTACTCAAACCAAAAATGGGTTGATTTTTAAAAATGTAAAATTCTGAATTTTCTTTTACATAATAGGTATGAAATCTTTAAAAATTCTATTAATTTTTCATGAATTATTTAAAAGTTTTGTGAGGATGTAAATGAAGTTTTTATAATTTAATTTACAGATAAAACAAATTCGGCTCTTTGATTTTTTTCGCATGGTGATTTGCAAATAAGGTAATTGTCACCAAATCCATTTGTAGTAATTCTATTTGGGTTTATACCTTTTTCAATGAGATATAGCTTAATCATTCTTGCCCTAACAATGGAAAGTTTGAGGTTACTTTTACCGTTGCCTATTTTGTCTGCAAATCCATTAACCTGTACTTTAACCTTTGGGTTCTCAATTAGTAATGTAGATAAATTATTTAAATTAAAAATTGACTCTGAAAGCATTTCAGGTTTTGATTGTTTAAAAAGCACATTGGCTATATCAATTTTTACCAACCTTATGCTTGATGAATCTGCACCAATCCAACCCGAACCATTTTCATTATAGAATTCATTATGAATTCTATAAACTGAATTTCCAATAACTTCAATTTTAGTTGAGTCTAAAGAAATATTCTTATTACTAATTTGACCATAAGAATAAAACGCTATCATAAATGCAATTGCTGATATTAGAGTTTTAGCTTTCATAGTTATTTGGTTTTTCTGGCATTTATAAAATCTTATTATTTCGCCTCCATAGTAATACAAGGTATAATCATTTCTTCTAAAGAAATACCACCATGTTGGTAGGTATTTTTGTAATATTTTACAAAGTGGTTAAAATTGTTAGGGTAGGCAAAAAAGTAATCTTCCTTAGCAAAAATAAAAGAACTGCTTATATTTAATGTTGGTAAAAAGATGTCTTTTGGGTTTTTTACTTCATACACTTCTTTTTCATTGTAACTTAAGCTTCTACCAGTTTTATAACGCAAGTTGGAGCTTATGTTTTTATCGCCTACTACTTTAGAGGGTCTTGCCGTGTTTATGGTACCATGATCGGTCGTAATAATTAGTTTCAATCCCATTTTTTGGGCTTTTTGAATAATTTCAATCAAAGGTGAATTTTTAAACCAACTTACGGTTAATGATCGGTAAGCTTTATCATCACTCGCCAATTCTTTAATCATTTCCATTTCTGTGCGAGAATGCGATAGCATATCAACAAAATTATACACAATAACAGTCAAATCATTATTTTTAGTTTTAGCAAAATTATTGGCTAAATCTTTCCCTTTTGGTAAACTCGTAATTTTATAATACTCATGATTAATATTTAAGTTTAATCGCTTAATTTGCTCAGTTAAAAATTCATTTTCATAAAGATTTTTACCTCCCTCGTCAGTATCGTTTTTCCAATAGTTTGGATGCTTTTTTTCCATGTCTAATGGAGTAAGCCCTGAGAAAATAGCATTTCTAGCATATTGTGTGGCAGTTGGTAAAATACTATAAAAAGTTGTTTCATCAACCGTTTTGTAATATTCATTTATAATTGGTTCTAAAACTCGTAATTGATCATAGCGCAAATTATCTAAAACGACCAATAGTGTACCTTTCTCTTTATTCAATTGTGGAGCAATTACATCTTTAAATAAAGTGTGAGAGAGTATGGGTTTGTCATTTCCATAAAACCAATCCTGATAATTTTTTTTGATGAATTTGTAAAATTGTGAATTTGCTTCTGCTTTCTGGCTCTCTAAAATTTCAGTCATGCCGATATCAGAAATAGATTCTAACTGAATTTCCCAGTGTACTAATTTTTTATATAGCTCTATCCAATCTTGGTAGGAGTTTACCATGGCTAAATCCATCGCAATTTTTCTAAACTCTTGTTGGTAATTAGAAGTAGTTTTTTCAGATACCAAGCGAGAAGTATCTAAATTCTTTTTCAAACTCAATAAAATTTGGTTTGGATTTACCGGTTTTATCAAATAATCGGCAATTTTAGAACCAATAGCTTCTTCCATAATATATTCTTCCTCACTTTTGGTAATCATAATTACCGGTAAATTAGGAAACTTCTCCTTAATTTGTGATAAGGTTTCTAAGCCCGAAAGGCCTGGCATATTTTCGTCTAAAAAAATAATATCAAACTGTTCTTCGCTAACTATTTGAACTGCATCGGCACCATTTGTGCAAGGTGTGACGTTGTAATTCTTTTTTTCTAAAAATAACATGTGGGGTTTTAAAAGTTGTATTTCATCATCAACCCAAAGTATTTTAGCTATACTCATTATAAATATATTAAATGTGATTATTTAAATTAAACCTTTATTTTTGCTATCCGAATTGTATTTTGGAGTTTTAAAATAGAGTTCTGAAAAATACAAAAAACAAAGATAATATTTTGAAAAAAATCAAAATTTTTAATGATCCTATTTATGGGTTTATTACTGTTGAAAATTCTTTAATTTTTGAGATCATTGAGCATCCTTATTTTCAGAGATTAAGACGTATTTCACAAATGGGATTGTCATATTTGGTTTACCCAGGTGCAAACCATACGAGATTTCATCATGCTTTAGGTTGTAGTTTTTTAATGAAAAAAGCTATTGAAACCTTGCGTATGAAAGATGTAGTCATTAGCGATGAAGAAGAAGAGGCTTTGTATATTGCCATTCTTTTACACGATATTGGTCATGGGCCATTTTCGCATGCTTTAGAGCACAGTATTGTTGAAAATGTACATCATGAAGAAATATCTTTGCACTTTATGCAATTATTAAATCAAGAGTTTGGCGGTAGACTAAGTTTAGCAATACGAATATTTAAAGGCGCATACCACAGAGACTTTATGTACCAACTAATTTCTAGTCAGCTAGATATGGATAGGTTAGATTATTTAAAACGCGATAGTTTTTATAGCGGTGTTGCCGAAGGGAATATAAATGCCGAAAGGTTAATTACCATGTTGAATGTAGCAAATGATAATTTGGTAATTGAGGATAAAGGAATTTATTCTGTTGAAAAATTTATTGTCGCAAGAAGATTAATGTATTGGCAAGTATATTTGCATAAAACGGGCTTGGTAGCCGAAAATATTTTGGTTAAAATACTAAAAAGAGCAAAAGAGCTTACTAAAAATGGAGCGATTTTACCTGCAAGTAAGGCTTTACAATATTTTTTAGAAACCAATATCACCAAAGTTAATTTTGATAAAGAAATTTTAGAATTATTTTCTCGGTTAGATGATTTTGATGTTATTTCAGCCATTAAATTATGGTGTGAACATAAAGATTTTGTTCTTTCGTATTTAAGCAAATCTATTATTAATAGAAGATTGCCAAAAGTTGAAATGCATACACAGGCATTTACGTCAACCTATTTTGAGTCTATCCAACAAAAAGTGAAAACAAAATATAATTTGAATGATGATGAGTTAGATTATTTAGTTTTTCAAGGTGAAGTTAAAAATCAGGCGTATTGTAAAGAGAAAGAGCAAATAAATATTTTGTATAAAAATGGTAAAATTGCTGATATTTCTGATGCTTCAGATAATTTAAGTATACAAGCATTATCAAAAACCGTAACCAAACATTTTATTTGTTATCCTAAGAAAATACATTAATATCTATTGGTTATTAATTTTTAGTATTTTTGTACAAATAAAGCGAATTAGAAAAAATAAAATTTTAAACGTTTGAAATTTACAGCTACACAAATCTCAGAAATCCTTAACGGAACCATTGATGGAAACCCAAATGTTGAAGTTAATACCTTATCAAAAATTGAAGAAGGAGAAAAAGGATCATTAACTTTTTTATCTAACCCAAAGTACCATTCATTTTTATATACAACAAATGCTTCAATTGCTATTGTTAATAAAGATTTTATACCTGAAAAGGAAATTAAAACAACTTTAATCAAAGTAGAGGATGCTTATAAGGCCTTTACAAAATTATTGGAATTTTACAATGAAATTAAATTGGATAAGAAAGGAATAGAAACACCAAGTTTTATCCACAAAAGTGCAAAATTAGGTAAAGATATTTATTTAGGTGCTTTTGCTTACATAAGTGAAAATGTTACTATTGGAAATAATGTAAAAATATATCCTAATGTTTTTATTGGCGATAATGTGAGTATTGGTAATGGTACTACAATTTTTGCAGGTGCAAAAGTATATTCAGAATCACAAATTGGTAAAAACTGTACCGTACACTCGGGAGTTATTATTGGCAGCGATGGTTTTGGCTTTGTACCAAATGAAAAGGGAATATATAATAAAGTGCCTCAAATTGGCAATGTTATTATTGAAGACAATGTAGATATTGGTTCGGCAACTACAATTGATAGAGCAACTTTAGGTTCGACCATCATCCGTAAAGGAGTTAAATTAGACAATCAGATTCAAATAGCACATAATGTTGAAGTTGGTAAAAATACGGTGATAGCTGCTCAGGCTGGTATTGCGGGATCAACAAAAATTGGTGAAAATTGCCAAATTGGAGGCCAAGTCGGTATCGTAGGGCACATTACTATTGGTAATAATGTGAGAATACAAGCACAATCGGGTATTGGTCGTTCACTTAAAGATAATGCTGTGGTGCAAGGTAGTCCTGCATTACCATATAGCGATTATAATAAATCGTATGTACACTTTAAAAACTTATCAAAATTGGCAGCTAGTATAAACGAAATAGAAAAAAAATTAATACTAAATAGTATAGTATAATGAGCATGAAACAAAAAACAATACAAAAAGAGGTTTCATTACAAGGTATAGGATTGCATACCGGAAAAAAAGTTAAATTAAATTTTAAACCGGCATCTATAAATACAGGATATAAATTTATACGTAAGGATTTAGAAGGTGAACCAGAAATTGAGGCTTTAGCGTGTTATGTTACAGATACACAAAGAGGAACAAATTTAGAGAGAAATGGCGTTGTTATTAATACTTCAGAACACGTTTTGGCTGCCATAGTTGGGTTAGATATTGATAATATTATAATTGAAATAGACTCACCAGAACCACCAATTATGGATGGATCTTCAAAATTCTTTATTGAAGCTTTAGAAAAAGCAGGTATTGAAGAACAAGACTGCGATAAAGAAATTTATGAAGTTAAAGAAATAATTTCATTTAAAGATGATGAAACGGGTAGTGAAATCATGATCATGCCTTCTGATAAATATGAAATTACTGCCATGGTTGATTTTGGGACTAAAATTTTAGGTACTCAAAATGCAACATTAAATGATATTAGTGATTTTAAAGAAGAAATTGCAGCTGCTAGAACTTTTAGTTTTTTGCACGAAATAGAAATGCTTTTAGATAATGACTTGATTAAAGGAGGCGATTTAAACAATGCCATAGTTTATGTTGATAAAAAAATATCAGATGAAACTATGCAAAAATTGAGTAAAGCGTTTAAAAAAGAATCTGTAAAAGTGAAACCTAATGGGGTTTTAGATAATTTAACTTTACATTGGGCAAATGAAGCTGCTCGTCATAAATTATTAGATGTAATTGGCGATTTAGCTTTAATTGGTACAAAAATAAAAGGTAAAGTAATAGCGAATAAACCAGGTCATAAAATCAACACTAATTTTGCTAAGAAATTGATGAAAATGATTAAAATTGAGAAGCGTAATAATGTACCTCAATATGATTTAAGTTTACCGCCATTGATGGATATCCATCAAATAATGAGCATTTTACCACATAGACCACCATTTTTATTGATCGATAGAATTATAGAACTGTCTGACACGCATGTAGTAGGTATGAAAAATGTAACCATGAACGAGCCTTTTTTTGTAGGTCATTTTCCGGGTGCACCAGTAATGCCAGGAGTTTTACAAGTTGAAGCTATGGCGCAATGTGGAGGTGTTTTGGTATTGAGTACAGTTCCAGATCCAGAAAATTATTTGACTTATTTTATGAAAATGAATAACGTTAAATTCAAGCAAAAAGTCTTACCTGGTGATACTCTTATTTTTAAAGCTGAACTAATGGGACCAATACGAAGAGGTATTTGTCATATGCAATCTTATGGCTATGCCAATAATAAATTGGTTGTTGAAGCAGAGTTGATGGCACAAATAGTTAAAAACCCTGAAAAAGTAAAAAAATAAATAATTAAGATAAATATATATGAATCAGCCATTAGCTTATATTCACCCAGGTGCTAAAATTGCAACCAATGTAGTTATAGAACCTTTTTCAACCATCCATAATAATGTTATTATAGGTTCTGGAACTTGGATTGGTTCTAATGTTACGATAATGGAAGGTGCAAGGATTGGTAAAAATTGTAGAATATTTCCTGGCGCAGTTATTTCAGCAATTCCTCAAGATTTAAAATTTGAAGAAGAAGATTCTTTAGTTGTTATTGGCGATAATGTAACCATTAGAGAATGTGTAACAATCAATAGAGGTACTAAAGCACATGGAAAAACCGAAATAGGTAACGATTGTTTAATTATGGCAACAGCGCATATTGCACATGACTGTATTATAAAAAACAATGTAATTATTGTTAATGGAGTTACTTTAGCAGGCCATGTAGAAATTGGCGAATACGCTATCATTGGTGGTCTTTCAGGTATTCATCAATTTATTCATATTGGTAAACATACTATGATTTCTGGAGGTTCTTTAGTTAGAAAAGATGTTCCTCCATATGTTAAAGCAGCAAAAGAACCCCTTTCTTATATTGGTATTAATTCTATTGGTTTGCGTCGCCGCGGATTTAACTCTGCTAAAATAAACGAAATCCAAAATATTTATAGAATACTATTTCAAAAAAATAACAATACAACACAAGCATCTCGAATTATAGAAGCAGAAATGGATATAAGTCCTGAAAGAGATGAAGTAATAACATTTATTCTTAATTCGCAAAGAGGGATTATGAAAGGATATACAAGTAATTATTAAAATAGAGAAAAAAGAAAAATGGCAAATACATCAGATATTAAAAAAGGACTATGTATCGTATTTAATAACGATACATATAAAATTACTGATTTTCAACACGTAAAACCAGGTAAAGGACCTGCTTTTGTACGAACGAAAATGAAGAGTTTAACTACAGGTAAAACTTTAGATAACACTTTTTCAGCTGGTCACAAAATAGAAGAGGTAAGGGTAGAGACTCGTAAATACCAATATTTATATCCTGAAGGCGATACCTATCATTTTATGAATACATCTGATTACAATCAGATTTCTTTACAAAAAGGAGCCTTAGACTCACCCGAATTAATGAAAGAAGGAGAAGTTGTTACGATTATCATTCGAACTTCAGATGAAATGCCACTAGCGGTTGAAATGCCAGCACATGTAGTTTTAGAAGTAACACATACCGAACCTGGTGTAAAAGGTAATACAGCAACAAATGCAACCAAACCAGCAATAGTTGAAACTGGAGCTAAAGTGAATGTACCTCTATTTATCAATGAAGGTGATATAATTAAGATTGAAACAGAGAAGGGTACTTATATGGAAAGAGTAAAAGTGTAATGCAATGAAATTTCCAAAAACTTATTCTTTAAAAGAAATATCACAAATATCTCAAACAGAATTTGTTGGTGATGAAAATTTTCCAGTTACCGGAATCAATGAAATTCATGTAGTTGAACCAGGAGATGTAGTTTTTGTTGATCACCCTAAATATTATAATAAAGCTTTAGAATCTGCCGCGACAGTCATATTAATTAATAAAAAAGTAGATTGTCCTAAAGGGAAAGCGCTTTTAATTTCTG
>Ga0209633_10001983_pt1 | contig 20268 bp, 21 predicted proteins | sample Cruoilmetagenom1_FD_187290 | JGI IMG/M metagenome (GOLD analysis project Ga0209633, IMG submission 187290) | Oil polluted marine microbial communities from Coal Oil Point, Santa Barbara, California, USA - Sample 1 (SPAdes) (version 2) | ecosystem: Environmental > Aquatic > Marine > Oil seeps ... | reverse complement strand
CCGCGATGTAGATGCTGGTCTGAAGCTCGAAACCCAGCCAATTGATGGTGATCTCGCCTGGCCGCTCAGCCAAGTAGGCGAAGCCGGTGGCCATGCCCGCGATAACCAGCAGAACGATGAGCACACACCACATCGGAGCGCTATCCCGAACCCGGAGCTTGGGTCCCGCCGATGGCCCCCAGCAGTTTGCGCTCAAGCACGTCGACTTCGCGGTCCACCGCTAGGCGGCGGTTGACGCTGTCGATCCAGGGCTGCATCGCCTGGCGCGCCGGCCCCTGCAGCTTTTGGCCCTCTTCGGCGGCTTGGGCAAATTCTCCAGCCTTTACCGAGGTCTCCATCCGGGCGATCACTGCATCGGGTCCATCGCCCTCTGCCTCGCCGCCCCTGCGAACGCGGACAAGCGACCTCGCGCCCGCCGCGAGCCGCTCAAGCAAGTCGTCCGATTTCGGGGCGGCAATAGCGTCGAAAGTCGCGTTGGCGTAACTTCCGAAACTGCTGGCCAGGTCCGCTTTGGATGGAATTCCTGTGGCGGCCCGGGCTTGCATGGCGGAAAGGTCGACATCCTTGGGCGCTAGCGCCCTCAGGGTGTTGAGCTCGTTCTGGTAGGCGCCGCCGTTGTCAACCGCGCGCTGCAGATTGGCGAAGGCAATCGCAAGCGCCGCGCTCCGGCCCTCTTCTTTCTGCCGGCGCTCATTGTCCGAGAGCCGCTTGACCTCCTGCTCCAGCGCGGTGATGCGCTGCTCGGCGCCGCCAAGCGCCTGGACCGTCTCGGCACCGCCGCCGCTCGCCACCTCCTGGCGCAGTTGGGCAATGTCCTTGGTGAGGGTCTCGGTCTGGGTCTTCAGGGCCTCGACCCCAGCGCTCGCCGCCTCATTGCCGCCTTGCGACGTGTCGGTTTCTAACTTCTTCACCTGGTCCTGCAGGCCCGCAAGCCTGGTATCAAACCGGGTGGCGAACTCGTTGATCTGCGCCATGACGCCCGCCACCGGTGCGATCGTGTCGCCCTCGGCCTTGGCGGTTTCACCAAGATTCTTCAGCGCAGCTTCGAGGCGCCGCAACCGGTCGGCGTCATCAGTCTTCTGCTCGGACTGTTCGCTCGCATCCTTCTCAAGCCTGGCCGTGCGCTCCTGCAGGGCAGCAAGCGTCTTCTGGGTTTCCTCGCTTGGGCCGGAGGGCGTCGCCTTGGCCAGCGCATCGACCTGGCCCTGCAGCGTCTTTACTTCGGCCTCAAGCCCAGATGTATCCACCGTCGCCGCGGGCTCAGACCCGCCCAGCTCGCCCAGCAGCAGCCGCTCGACGCCGGCGCCCACGGCGACCACCGCGATCAGGCCGCCAACCAGTCCTGCAGCCAGATGGGTGGCGAAACTCTTGAGCTCAAACAGCTTGGTTCTTGGCGGCTCCGAATAGGTCGCCGTGACGCGCTCCGCCTCCGTGGCGTCCCCGGCAGCAATGGCGCCCACAGTCTCACCGGATTCGGTTTGGTCCGCGCTGGCCCCAGCAACCGCGGCCGACGCCGGTTCCTGCTCCGGCGCGGATTCTGCTTTGCTGGATTCCTCCGGCTCACCCGCCGCGACCGTCGCCTCGGCGTCTTCAGCATCCTTCGGCTCCTCGGAGACTTCCTCCGCCTTCAATTCGATTGTCGGCGTACGGCGTTTGGGACCCCGCGGCGTTCGCCTGGACGTTCTGGATGCTCTTGGCGATTTCGACGGCTTCTTCTTTACATCGTCGCCATCATCGTCGTCGGCCGCCATGGTCACCTCGATCCTGTCTGCGCTGTGGATTTGCAGTCTGCCGCGTGTTTCACAATCAAGGCAAGGAGATCGTCCTGGTTCGGACGTTTCGCGACCAAATATCGCGCACCTGGAATAGCGGATAATTGCTTCGCGACGGCCGGCGAAAGACAGAAATGCATGACCTGGGCAACCGCCCCTTCCAGGCCCGCCGCCGCAATTAGACGCGCGTAGATCTTCGCGGTCTTGGGCGACATCAAAATGGCTCCCATCAGGCCACCGGTCTTGAATTCGCGCTTCGCTGCGGCGCTTAGCGCCCTCTTGGCGCTAGCGCGGTAGAGCACGGGCTGAAGCACGCCGAAACCTCGGGCCTCAAGCTTACCCTTGAGGTCGAAGGCCAGTTCCTTGCCCGCCAGATGAACCAGCGGGCCGCTCACGGGCTCGCAATTTTCGTTGGCAACAGCGATCAAGTCTTGAGCCCGTCCTGCGCCTTCATGGACCTGTTCAAAACCCAATTCTTTAGCCAGGCTCGCGGTCGCGGGGCCCACTGCCAGCACAGGCGTGCCAAGCGCCCGCCCCAGGATCGGCAAGCGCGCCAGCGCCCGCAAACCATTGCGGCTCGTGGCAATCAGTGCTTGCGCCGCCGCCACCGTTTCATCGAGATTTCCGGCGTCAAGAAATTCGATTTCCAGCATCGGCTCGACCAGGGCGTCCAGTCCCATTTGGCCGAGCTTACGCGCTTGGTCGCTCGCATCGGGCTCCGGCCGCGTCACCAGCAGACGCATGGCTCAGTCCTCGAAAAAACCGGGGCCGGCCCGGCTGCGCAGCTCCGCGCCCGCATCCGCGCCCATCGCCGCTGCATCGCCCGGCGCGCCCTCACGCTCCGTTTCATGGGAGTCCCGGCCATCGGGGGTCAGGATTTCACCGTGAAAGGTGAGCTGCTCACCGTCGAGCTGTGCAAGTCCCGCGATCGGCGTATGGCATGACCCGTCAAGCGCCGCCAGAAACGCCCGCTCCGCGGCGATACAAATTGCGGTTTCCTCATCGTGAATTGGCGCGAGCAATTCGGCGACCGCGGCATCGTCTTCGCGCACCTCGATCCCGATTGCCCCCTGGCCGATCGCCGGCAGCATCTCGATCGGGTCCAGCAGTGCTGTAGCGCGGTCCGCGAGCCCCAGCCGGCGCAGGCCCGCAAGCGCCAAAAGGGTCGCGTCGGCCTCGCCTTTGTCGAGCTTTTTCATCCTGGTTTCGACATTGCCCCGAAACGGCACGACATCGAGGTCCGGGCGCACCCGCTTCACCTGGGCCTGGCGGCGCAGCGAACCGGTGCCGAGGCGGGCGCCCTCGGGCAGGTCCGCGAGCGAAGCGGCCCTTGGGCTCAGAAACGCATCACGCACGTCTTCCCGCTCCAACAGCGCACCCAGCACGAGCCGGTCGGGCAATTCGGTCTCCAAATCCTTCATGGAGTGCACCGCCATATCGATCGCGCCCGAGCGCAGCGCCTCTTCGATTTCTTTGGTGAAGAGCCCCTTGCCGCCGAATTCGCGCAACGGTCTGTGTTTGATCCTGTCGCCGCTGGTCTGAATAACCTCGATGCTTGCCGCCTGGTCATCCCAGCCATGGGCCGCGATCAACCGGTCGCGGACCTCGTTTGCCTGGCGAAGCGCCAGGGGCGAGCCCCGTGTGCCGATGCGAACAGGTTGGGATTGCACGCGGCTTACTCCAAATGTTAGGCGGGCAGTGCAGGTGGCTGAATGCCGCCAACAATGCCCGGAACCACGCGAACGCGCAAATGGCTGCCCCAACAGCCATTTCGCCGATGGCAGGCAAGCAAATGGCACAGCCCCTGAAGCTACTTGGCATCGAGACCAGCTGCGATGAAACGGCGGCCGCCGTGGTGGTTCGCAACGCGAGCGGCGGTGGCGCCATTCTCAGCAATCTGGTGCGCTCGCAGCTCGAGGACCATGCAGCCTTTGGCGGCGTGGTACCGGAAATCGCGGCCCGCGCCCATGTGGAAATTTTGGACCAGCTGATCGCCGCCGCACTCCACGAGGCGGGCCTCACCTTCGCCGATCTCGACGGCGTCGCGGCCGCCGCCGGCCCGGGTCTGATCGGCGGCCTTATGGTAGGTCTGATGACCGCCAAGGCTATTGCCGCGGTCCGTGGTCTGCCGCTGATCGCCGTCAATCATCTGGAGGCCCATGCCCTGACTCCCGGGCTCACCGAAGGCATGCGCCCGCCCTATCTGCTGCTGCTAGTTTCCGGCGGCCACACCCAGCTGGTGATCGTGCATGGCATCGGGCGCTATACGCGGCTCGGCACGACACTGGACGACGCCCTGGGCGAGACCTACGACAAGACCGCCAAATTGCTGGGGCTCGGCTATCCGGGCGGTCCCGAGGTCGAACGCTGGGCCGCGCGAGGCAATGGGCAGCGCTTTCAGTTGCCCGCACCTTTGCTTGGCCGCGAGCAACCGGATTTCTCGTTTTCCGGACTGAAGACGGCGCTCCGCAGGCAGGCTCAGGCGCTCGCACCCTTGAGCGACGAGGATATCGCGGATCTTTGCGCCTCGTTCCAAGCGACCGTAACCCGGGTCGTGACCGACCGCACCGGACGCGCCATGGCGCTGTACCGCGAGCGGCTGGGGCCGAAGACCCCGCGCCGGCTGGTGGTTTCAGGCGGCGTCGCCGCCAACGCCGCACTGCGCCAGGCGCTTGCCGCGCTTTGCGAGCGGGAAGGATTCGACCTTGTGGTGCCGCCGCCCTCGCTTTGCACCGATAATGCCGCCATGATCGCCTGGGCGGGCGCCGAGCATTTGGCCCAAGGCCGCCGCGACGACTTCGACGTGTCGGCGCGTGCCCGGTGGCCGCTGGATGAATCCGCACCGCCCGCGATCGGCGCCGGGGCCAAGGCCTGAAGCGCCCTCGATTGGCGCTAACAGATGAGGGAATTGGCCCCATGAGTTTTGACAAGATCGGTGTGGTCGGCGGCGGCGCCTGGGGCACCGCGCTTGCGCAAAGCACGTCTGTGGCCGGGCGCGACGTCCTGCTATGGGCTTATGAATTCGAGACCATCACCGACATCAACGACTATCACCAAAACCGGACCTATCTGCCGGGCGTCAAGCTGGACCGGAAAATCCGCGCAACCGGCAAACTCAAGGAGATCGCTGAATGCGACGCGATCCTGCTGGTAACGCCGGCCCAGCATTTGCGCGCCATTGCGGCGGACTTGAACCCCCATCTTGGCCCGGGCAAACCCCTGGTGATCTGCGCCAAGGGGATCGAGCAGTCGACCCGAAAGCTGCTGTCCGAGGTGCTGGGGGAGGTCACGCCGACAGCCACCCTGGCGGTGCTTTCGGGTCCGAGCTTCGCGGCCGAAGTGGCGCGCGGGTTGCCTGCCGCAGTAACGCTGGCCTGCGCCGACGAGGCGCTGGGCGAGAAACTTGCCTACGCGGTCGGCCACACGACCTTTCGGCCTTACTGGACCTACGATTTGGTTGGCGCTCAGGTCGGTGGCGCGGTCAAAAACGTGCTGGCGATCGGCGCCGGCATCGTGATCGGCAAGGAACTCGGCGCCAGCGCGCACGCCGCACTGGTCACAAGGGGCTTCAACGAGATCATCCATCTGGGCGAGGCGCTTGGAGCCGAACTCGAAACCCTGACGGGACTTTGTGGCATGGGCGATGTGATGCTCACCTGCTCGAGCCCGCAATCGCGCAACATGTCGCTCGGCATCGCGCTTGGCCAAGGCGAAAAGCTGGATGACGTGCTGGGCTCGCGCAATTCGGTGAGCGAGGGGGTGTATACGGCGTCCGCCGTTATCGAAATGGCCAAGCAGCTGAAGCTCGATCTTCCGATTTGCGGAGCGGTCGAAAGCGTGGTTTCGGGCGCAGCTACCGTTGATCAGGCAATCGAAGACCTGCTGTCCCGTCCGCTGCGCGCCGAGGCCTAAACCCGGTCAACGCGCGAGCAGGATGTTCCGGTATTTCGTCCGAAACTGCTCGTCGAGCTGGTCGGCCTTGGCCAACTGGTCCGGCTTCAGAATCGGCGTGAGTTCGGTGTGAACTGCGGTGCGGATGTCGTCCATTCTGCCCTGCACCTGAATAAGCGTCGAGATCGGCGCCGGCGGCGGCTCGCCGGGTTTTATTCTATAGGCTTCGAAGACCGCCATCCGCTGGGTGATGGCGCCCTCCAATATCGGCTTCACTTCCGCCTTTTGTGTTGTTGTCAGATTCAATTGCTCAATGGTCTCTTGCGTGTCCGACTCCATCATCGCGCGGAAATCGACTTTCTCCGCGAGCGCCGGCCCAGCCATGGCAGCTAGGGCCGCGCCGAGCACGAGCGCGACTCTAAGGAGACGTCGTCCAGCCAAATAGCTCATCTTTGGACCCCCATATTTCGTTCGCATCGGTAATTGCGCCAAGACAATCACTAATGGCGTGAAATGGCACGGAATTCCTAACCAATACTGAGGGTAATTCGCCCCCGGCTGCAAGCAAGAGTTTGACGGGTGCCTCATGCTCGGTGCAGGCGCTGGACAGAGCCCCGGCCTATTCCTAATCTGGGGCGATTGCGAATTGGGCAATGGGGCCGCGGATGACCGCGAGCCGGCCGCGAATTAGTTGGATGAGGGTTCTGGTATGAAAGGCTTGATGCAGGATTGGCCGCTGCTCGTTCACACCGTCATCGACCACGCCGCCATCAATCACGGCGACGCGGAGGTCGTCAGCCGCACCGTTGAAGGCCCGATGCATGTCACGAATTATGCCGAAATCAACGCCCGCTCCCGGAAGCTGGCCAGCGCGTTGAAGCGCCGGGGCTGTGGCTTCGGTGATGTGATCGGAACCATGGCCTGGAATGGATACAGGCATATGGAGGCCTGGTATGCGATCGCGGGCCTGGGCGCGGTTTACCACACGCTCAATCCGCGGCTGTTTGAGAAACAGCTCGACTACATCGTCAATCACGGTGGAGACCAGCTGATCCTCGTCGACCTGACTTTCGTGCCGCTGATTGAGAAGCTGATCGCCAGGTTTCCCCGCGTCCGCGACATCGTGATCATGACCGATTCCGCGCACATGCCCGATACATCGCTGAAAAATGCGATCTGTTACGAGGAGCTGCTGGCCGAGGGCGACGATGATTTCAGCTGGCCGCAATTCGACGAGAACACCGCCTGCGGGCTCTGCTACACGTCGGGCACCACGGGGAACCCCAAGGGCGTGCTCTATTCGCATCGCTCCAATGTGCTGCATGCCATGGCGGCCAATTTCGCCGATGTGTTGGCGATCAAATCGACCGACGTGGTGCTCCCCGTAGTGCCGATGTTTCACGCCAATGCCTGGGCGCTCACCTTTGCCGCACCGATGATGGGCGCCAAGATGGTGATGCCCGGCGAAAAGATGGACGGTGAAAGCATCTACCAGTTGCTGACCGAGGAGAAGGTCACCTTCACGGCCGCGGTACCGACGGTTTGGCTGATGCTGTTGCAATATTTGGAGAAGGCGGGAGGCGAATTGCCGGACCTCGAGCGCGTGGCGATCGGAGGCGCCGCTTGTCCGCCCGCGGTCATAGATGCTTTCGAGAACAAATATGGCGTCCGGGTGATGCACGCCTGGGGCATGACCGAGATGAGCCCGCTCGGCACGCTGGTATCGATGAAGGCGGGAATGGAAGATCTCGACGAGCAGGCGCTCTGGGCCATCAAGCTGAAGCAGGGCCGGTCGTTCTATACCGTTGAGATGAAGATCGTGGACGATGACGGCAACGAACAGCCCCGCGACGGCGAGACTTCGGGCACGCTCGTGGTGCGCGGGCCGGCGGTTTCCGGTGAGTATTACAAGGGCGAAGGCGGCCAGATCCTCGACCAGGAAGGCTGGTTCGGCACCGGCGATGTCGGCACCATCGACCCTTACGGTTTCTTCCAGATTACCGACCGCTCCAAGGATGTGATCAAGTCCGGCGGTGAATGGATTTCCTCCATCGATCTGGAAAACGTAGCGGTCGGGCACGAAGCCGTCGCGGAAGCTGCGGTAATCGGCATTGCGCATCCGAAATGGGACGAGCGGCCGCTCTTAATCGTGGTGCTCAAGCCCGGCGCGAAGGCCACCAAGGAGGACATATTGGGGTTTCTGAAGGGCCAGATCGCCAAATGGTGGATGCCCGATGATGTGTCTTTTGTCGATGAGATTCCGCATTCGGCCACCGGCAAGATCGACAAGGTGACGCTGCGCCGGCAATTCGAAGACTACGTGCTGCCCACGGCGCACGCCGCCGAGTGAGGCGGCGATTGCAGCGATCCACCGTCCCACGCTAGACAGACGATCAGCCGCTACCTAAGGTCGCGGCAATCGCGAGACTTTCTATCGGGGGGAGCCATGGCCTATTGGTTGCTGAAATCCGAGCCCGGCGAATGGTCCTGGGAGGACCAGGTCAAGGAAGGGCCGGGCGGCGCCGAATGGGACGGTATCCGCAACTATCAGGCACGCAACAATATGCGGGCCATGAAGAAGGGCGACAAAGCGTTCTTCTATCACTCGGTCAACGAGAAGCAGATCGTCGGCATCGTCGAAGTGGTGGCCGAATCCCATCCCGACTCTACGGATGGCACTGGAAAGTGGGATTGCGTCGACGTCGCCGCGGTCGAGCCATTCCCCAAGCCGGTCACGCTTGAGGACGCCAAGGCCGAGCCCGCGCTCGCCGACATGGTGCTGGTCAACAATACCCGCCTTTCGGTGCAGCCGGTGAGCGACAGCGAGTGGAAAACGATCCGCAAAATGGGCGGGCTATAGAAAGAGCTGCCCGAGATCGCTGGAAGGGTTAGGACGCCATGCAATTTGTGGGGATGAATTACACCGCGATCCTAGTCGCGGCGGTCGCTGGTTTTGCAATGGGGTTTGTCTGGTATTCGATCTTCGGAAATATCTGGATGCGCGCCCTTGGCAAAACCAAGGAAGACCTCAAACCACGCCCTCAGCCCTTCATCGTCTCGATCATCGCGTCGCTGGTGATGGCCTATATTCTGGCCGGCCTAATCGGCCATATGGGCGAGCTTACGCTGATGCGCGGCATGATATCCGCCGCCTTTGTCTGGGTGGGCTTCGTCGTCACCGCCATCGCGGTTTCCTATGCCTTTCAGGGCGCGCGCTGGAGCCTGATCGCGATCGACTCCGGCCACTGGCTCCTGGTCCTGCTTGTGATGGGCGCGATAATCGGCTGGTGGGGCGTCTAGTTGGGGACGCTGGAGCGACAAACATCCGCTGCCCGTCTGCTGTGCCGGCTCGAAGAGATCCCGGAGAGCGGCGCCAAGGGCATCGAGATCGGCGAGGGCGCAGACGCGCTCGATCTGATCCTGCTGCGCCGAAACGGGCGGATACTCGGCTATCTCAACAGTTGCCCGCATCAGTGGACGCCGCTCGACATCTTCCCCGATAAATTTCTCGATCGAAGCGGAAATCTTCTGATCTGCTCGACCCACGGCGCCAGGTTTCGGGCAGACGATGGCTTTTGCGTCTGGGGGCCATGCCAGGGTGCCCGCCTCACACCCGTGGCCATCAAGATCGAGGCCGGCGCAGTCTGGCTCGCTGACTGAAAGGCGACCGCGGCTCGAGCTCCGGCGAATCCTGCGCTGAGCAGTCGGAAGAATCGGCCGCCTCCAGGCTCAACCGAGGCCGTACGCGGCTATTCGGCTCCCACCGCCCAAGCATCAAAGATGCGTGATGCGCGCCGCAATCTTGATCCCCATCAATTTGCAGACGCCGTCTGGTCTTAGTCTTCATCGAAATCGGATGTGGAAAAGGAGTGAACCAATGGTCAGACGTTTCATGACCGCAATTTTCGTGGCGACCATACTGCTGGCTGTCGCCGCGGCTGGCAGCATGGCGCAAGCGCAAAAGCATGACGGGAAAAAGGGCGCCGGCAACATGTGCAAGGGCATGATGTGCATGATGGGTGGCGGCGCCATGAAGGGGCCCGAGCACATGGCGGCCATGCAGGCCGCGCGCGTCGCCTATCTCAAGACCGCGCTGGGCATCACCGAGGCGCAGATGCCCGTTTGGAACGCGTATGTGGAAGCCCTGAAGGCAAACCAAGGCAAGATGAAGGGGATGATGAAGGGCAAGAAGGATGCCACAGCCATCGAAAAAATGGACGCGCGCATCGCGCGGACCAAGGCAAAGCTCGCAAATCTCGAAGCCATGAAGCCCGCCACCGAAGCTCTCTACAATGCGCTGGATGCCGAACAAAAAAAGAAGGCCGACGCGGTACTCGTGAGGCGCCGCGGCATGATGTAAGGCCGCTAACCTGCTTCGATCCTGCCGGGACAAGATGGCATGATGACTGACGGCATGATGTGGGGCATGGGCCTGGGCCACTGGTTGATTATCATTCTGGTGGTTTTGGCGATCGCCGCCCTCGTCAAATACCTGTTTTTCAACTGAACGACGCGGCGTCGCGGTTCGGCACCAGCCACTGCTGGCTGGCCCGCACAGTCGAGCATTTCGGAAATGCTATGTCGCAGTGAGATGTAACCGCTCGTGAACTTGGCCCGGGTTCGCGTCATAAGCCCCAACCCTTAGAGAAGGAATTTGCGATGAGTGCGCTGACGGTCGCCAGGCTCACCATCAAGGACCCGGAAAAATTCAAGGATTATGCATCCAAGGCGCCCCAAACCATGGAAGCCTTTGGGGCTGAGTTTCTGTTTCGCGGAAGCGGCGGCAAGAATCTATCCGGCGGGGGCACCGATCACCAAGTCACTGTGATATACCGGTTCCCCAGCCTGGAAGATGCTGATCAATGGTACGCCTCGCAGGCCTATCGGTCGCTCATCGCGTTACGCGACGAAGCTGCCGACATCCAAATAGTCAGCTATGAAATAATGAGCTAGACAGTAGCAAGCCCATCGGGCCCGACGGTTCCAATCGCACCCAGACACAAGGAAAGGAAATTGCAATGGCTGCACTTCTCGTTGGCCGCGTCACCGTCAAAGACCCGGAGAAATTTCAGGAATATGTGGCCAAGTCGGGCCCGACCATCGCGGAACATGGTGGCGAGGCCCTGTTCCGCGCGAAAACAGACAAGAACCTGACGGGGAGCGGCCAGGAGCACGAGATCACCGCGATCTTCAAATTCCCGAGCCTGGAAAAGGTGGATGAGTGGTACGCGTCCGACGCCTATCAGGCGCTGGTGGCATTGCGCGACGATGGCGCCGATATCCAATTCATCAGCTATGAACTGATGGGCTGAAGACCTGCCGCCAGCCGAGCTCATCGAAAGGATCCCGCCATGCCCGCACTTACAGTGGCCCGGATGACCATCAAGGACCCGGAGAAGTTCAACAACTACGCCTCAAGGGCGCCCAATTCCATGGAGACCTACGGCGGTGAATTCGTATATGGCGGAAAGGTCGACAAATGTCTTTCGGGCGGCGATGCCGACCACCTGCTCACCGTAATCTACAAATTCCCAAGCCTGGAGGCCGTCAACGACTGGTTCGCCTCGCAGTCCTACCAAGTCCTGCTATCCCAGCTCGACGGCGTCGCGGATATGGAGATCACAAGCTATGAGGTGGTGGAGTAGGCCGGGCCGTACTCTCTCAAATTGATCCATCAACAAGTCACCTCTGCCAGCGCCGGTTGAACCACCGGCCGTGCCCGAGAATTCCACGTTGAATAGCATCCCCCGGCCGCGCGCCAGCACATTAGTGTCCATTCTGGAACATCAAGGCAACAACCATGGCCAATCGGCCGCTTAAAGACGTCCTGCGGGAACTATCTTGCAGCGCCGTATCCGTATAGGACATATCTGTAACAGTCGCAGCATAAATGACACACGTGTACTTTTCGGCCACAAGCTCATCCTGCCGCATAGCATTCAAACCCATATCCAGCCTAGGATTGTGCAGTTATCAACAGCTTAGTAACAGCTAACGGCAATTCGTTGCATATCTGCCACGGCATAAATTTCATTTCTCATTCAACCTCGATATTTCCTCGACTCGAGATGCGCCCCATGACGATGGTGGGGTAGCCGATTTAGTTGCAGGGCCCGGTCAACGGGTCAGTATCGGCAGAAAAAACGGGGGATTTCGATGACCATCGCACGCTTCGAGCGGTTTTTCCTGCTTGCTATTCTGACCGTGGGCCTAGCAGGCCTGTGGCCCAGCTCTGCCCAGGCGCAAGACTGCAGCGTCACGAGCACCGACATCGGAACCTTTGTCGGCATTACCAGCCAGGGCGGCGGCTTCGGCGATCCATCCAATGTCGAAGCCTTTCTCAATGGACTTCCTGGCATCTCTAACGCGCAACGCGTCGATAAGGTCGACGGCTTTCCCAACAGCGGATCCTCCGCCTGTCTTCCCGGTGAATCGAACAATGTGAATGCGCAAGCCACGCCGGACACCAAGCAGGGCGTGTGGAAATCCGTTAACGATATTCCGATCTGTGCGCTGGCGATCCATGCCGGCGGCGGCCAGGACGTTGCGGTCTATACGTACGATCCGCCCGTGCTCGAAGGCGGATGGACCACGGCGCAGAACACGAACAATCAGGGCAATCCCAGGGACATTTCCAATATCCAGTTCTTTACCTGCGACCAAGAACCTCCCGATGAAACGGGGACGATCAAGATCATCAAGCAGACAGTAGACAGTGAAGAACCGCCACAGCCAATTGATATCGATCAGGATTTCATCGTTCAGATCAACGGAGTCCAGGTCGATGTCCTGAACACCAACGGTTCGGGCAACGGAATGGCCATGACCCCCGTTTTAACGCGGGATGCAGGCCAGCAGTATGAGGTCACCGAAGACCTTGGCAATCTTCCGCCGAATATCGAACTTCTTTCTACAGGCTGCGTGGACGACAATGGTCTGGTGACGCAACCCTTCACGCTCCAAAGCAACCAGAATGTCGTGTGTACCATCACCAATCAGGTCAGCGAAATCGAGGGTGCCGAATTCCGCATTCAAAAACTCTTGAGTGACTCCAACGGCGACCCCATCGATGATGTCGACTTTACGTTCAACTATACAAATGGACCTCCGCCAGACTCGATAGTAGTTGCTTCGAACACGGGTTTCTCGAGCCCGTTGGTCATCGACAATGTCGAAGAGGACGTGACGATCACTGAGGTGGCGCAAGCCAACACCAACGCTACGGCAATTTCGTGCAGTGACCAAGGCGGTCAAAACGTCAGCGGGGATCTCGCCGAAGGAGACGTTACTATCACGGCAGATCTAATCAATCCCGGCGACCTATGGAGCTGCAGGTTCGAGAACGAAAGATCTGATCCCGAGCAGGCCCAGTTCCAGATCCGGAAGTTCCTGACGAACTCCAACGGATCTCCGATCACGGATGTCCAGTTCCAGTTCAACTACACGAATCCTCCGGGTCAGATCCTGCTTCCCTCGAATGGAGAATTCTCAGGCCCGATCAATATCGAAAGTCTCGGCGCCAACGTGGTGATCACCGAGGTGCTACCAGAGAATACGACTGCCACGGAGATTTCGTGCACCGATGGAGAAGACGAGGTCGACGGGAACCTGGGCAATGGGCAGGTAACTATCCCGGCCGGTGACATTGATCCCAATGATGAATGGCAATGCACGTTCAGAAACGTGAGAGAGGACGGCCGCGTTATCGTCGAGAAGAAGACCATCGGCGGTGATGACAATTTCGACTTCATGGTTTCAGGCATCACCTTCGACGGCTCCTCGTTTCAGCTGGCGAATGGCGAGTCCAGAGACTTTGAGCTGGTTGCCGGCACCTATCTGATCGAGGAGAAGAACCTGCCCGAGGGCTGGACGCTGCAAGGAATAGATTGCGGTGGCGAGGGCGACCGGAACGGCACCAAGGTTTCGATCGATCTCGACGGCGGGGAAACCATCAGATGCACCTTCACCAACTTCCTGGAGAACGACGATCCGAGCGACGACGTGGTCAAGCTCTTCATCAATCGCCGGGTGAGCAATCTGCTGACCCACGATCCCGACCGCACCCGCATCATCCGCCGGCTGGATGAGCAACGGCCACTGGCCAAGCCCATGAAATATGCGGGCGATGAGGCCGAGACCGGCGGCTCAATGAGCGCTATCGAGTCCGGCCCAGCGGGACTTCCAGGCCGAGGCTCCAACACTTCCGTCTTCGGCAAGTCGCAAGCCGGCGGCCTATTCCCGGCCGCGACGGGCTCCGCCCTGCCGGGCGAGCAGATTTCGCCCGACTCCAGCCATCTCGGACATGGCTTCGCGGGCGCGGGATCGGGCTCAAGTTCCGGCGGATATGCCAGCGCGGCCCTGCCCTTCGGCCTTTCGGGCGATCTTTCTAGCGGCCAGCCCACCGGCAAGTTTTCGCTCAGCCTGAGCCAGATCCGCGACTCCGCTCACGCCAGCGACGCCAAGAAGATTTCCGACGCCAAGGCCTATGGCAATGCGCTCGGGCTCGGCGGCAACCCATACGGCGTCGCTTATGATGCGATCCCGATGGGTCTCACGCCCAACCGCCTCGATATCTGGGCCGAGGGTCATTTGAGCCGCTATGACGACTCCACCGGCGGCTACAATCGCGACGGCAACTTCGGCATCCTCTATGTGGGCTCGGATTATGCCCTCAACGATTGGCTGCTTCTGGGCGCGCTGGTGCAGTTCGACTGGACGGACGAAGACGTCCGGAATCAGGATCTGTACGGCGGCGTCGATGGCTGGGGCTGGATGGTCGGCCCCTATATGGGGGCCAAGCTCTCCGACCACCTCTACTTCAACGCCCGTGCGGCTTGGGGACAGTCGGAGAACGACATGACCCTGACCGATAATGCGGCGGGCTTCCGCACCGGCAACTTCGACACCGACCGCTGGCTGGCGACCGCCGAGCTGATCGGCAACTGGTATCACGGGCCCTGGCGGTTTACGCCGAGCGCCCAGCTCGCCTATGGCAGCGAAGACCAGGAGGCCTTCCGCAACAGCCTGAACCAGCAGATCGGCTCCAACGAGGCCACCATCGGGCGGCTGACATTCGGTCCGGAAATCGGTTACCGCCACGTCATGGGCGACGGTACGATCGTCGAGCCGCTGGTCTCGATCGAGGGCGTCTGGAACTTCGACAATGATGGGCTCCGCCTTTCCGACGGCACGCCGGTTGGCGATGACGACTTCACCGGAAAGGTCGAGGCCGGTGTTATGTTGCAGACACCCGACGGCATCTCCTGGCGCGTCGTGGGCGACTATTACGGGATCGGCGACGGCGACTTCGACTCCTATGGCGGCCAGGCCTGGCTCAGCATTCCACTGAACTGACAGGCAACCATCGAGAGCCAACAATCACGGTGAGCGCGGCGCCTCCCAGAGGCGCCGCGCTCCGTTTATTCCGGTTTGCGGGCGAGATAGGTGTAGTAGTTGCAGGCCGCGAAGAACGTTCCAGCTTCCGAAGCCGCGCGCTGAGTGGCAAGCCAATCAGGCCCAAGCTTTTCTGCAATCGTTCCTGCCTTCATCGCCATCGGCACATAGGCCTCCGCCAAATTGACGAAGAACGAGCCCTCCCCCGCTTCGGCGTGAAGCTCGGGGACAAAATCCGCCATTTCGAGCCCGTTTTGCCTGAGCAAATCGGGCAATTCGCGCATCACATAAGGGTTCGCGACCGCCGCGCCTAAAATCCCTTCGACCACGCCCGCATTTTGATCCGAATCGCCGGCGCCAAACGTCATGGACGAATAGTCGCCGTCGAATATGGCGATCACGCCGCCCGGGGCTGTTACCCTGGCGGCCTGAGCGATAAATGTCGCCGGGTCCGAAACGTGGCTTATCAAGGTATGCGTCACCACCGCATCGAAGCTGCCGTCCGCATCGTCTAGCGCATGGCAGTCGCCAACCCGGAATTCGATGCGGTCCGACAAGCCTTCATCGCGCGCGAAGCCTTTGGCCGCGGCGATCAACGCTTGGCTCAAGTCAACGCCGACAATCTCGCCGTTGAAGTCGCGGCGTCGCCCAATCGCGCGGGTGACTACGCCGGTGCCACAGCCCAAATCCAGAATGCGCTTGGCTGAACCCAGATCCATCCGATCGAGATAATGCTCGCGCATCGCCACGAAGACCGGGTCGCGGCCGCGGAACTCGAGCCGGTCGATGATCCGCTGCTGCGCCTCGGGCGGCAATCCGCCAATCGACTGATAGATATCGCTTTTTGCCATATGCGCTCCGCAGCCTTGGATGGCGGCATCCTAGCATCGGTGCGGGGCATGTCGATGCGGGTCGCGAGACGCGCGCCGGTCACCTGCCCTTAGCGGCTGACTCCTTACCTTGACGCTCCCGTGGTAACATTACGGCTGCTGGAGATCGTTCCAATGCGGGGCGATGGCCGAACATTTCTTGGGGACGCCGATGGATGCGCTATCGGACGAGGACAAGAAACGCGCCGCAGCGCTGACCAAACGGCGCGAGGAGCTTCGGGACTATCTGCGACTGGTCCGCGAGGGCGGCAAATTCCAAATCGTCATGCCCAACGAGACGGCTCCTTCGGAATCGCAGAGCCAACCCAGAATGATGCTCAAAATGATGGCGCTTACGCAGGAGACCCAAGCGCTCGCCGAAAAGGAGATCCAGCAGCGGATCGAAGGTCTCGAGGCCAAGATGCGGGGGCTCGGCCTCGCGCTCGATTAGGTGAATTCCCTGCTGCAGTCCCGAGGCCGGCGGCCCCGCATCGAAGATTGACGGTTCGACGTCGAGAGTGTTTCGGCGGACGCCAGTTTCGCGGAAGAGTTCTAGCGCGCCAACCACGCCTTCAAGGAGCTTATACCGTCACGCAGCCCCGACCGAGTGCGCACGCCGGATTAGGCGGACAAAAATCATGAAGTGCGTCACCAGGAGCAGGGGCACCAGAAATGTGGGGATGTACCAGGCCGCCCCGAAATCCGGTATTGCGCCTGGCTGTCTCAGGGCATTCAGCAGATCCACCGTGCCGACAATGTTAAAAATCCAGACACCGCCACCGCGCCGGCCCATCCGCTGCGCAGCGCGATCAGCGATGAGAGGGCCAGGAGAGCGGCGGCCAAGTCCCCATAGGCTGCGGGATCGGCAAATCCGCCCGGCAACGGTTGCGCCACGACGCCCGGCACCAGAAAAACCAAGCCGACGTGGCGGAATGCGTGGGGAAGAACGAGCCAAAACAGCGCGTCGTTTGGCGGCAACTTGTCCAACCAAGGCGCCAACAACCACTTTGCGATCAGGCTCCACACGACCAGGCTCAGGAAGAACTGTAGTCCGAAGATCGCTTGCACATCCATGGGATGCCACCTCTTCGATTCTGATTCGTCGATTTCAGCGGAACGTCGAAAACGCCGGCGGCCGCGCCTCAGTCGATCTGGGCGTAGGACCCGTCCTGCCAGCGGTAGAACGCGTAGGGCCGCAAGTTGGGGTCGCCATTCTCATCGAATTCGAATGTGCCGATCACGGTGTCGAATTGGCTTGAGTGCAGCGCTTGCATAACCTTGGCGGGATCCACCGATCCGGCCTTTTCGACTGCCTGCTTCCAGGCTTGAACCGCGGCATAGGCGTAGAGCACATAGCCTTCGGGCTCGACGCCCTTGGCACGGAGCCGTTCGACGATTTCGGCTGCGGCCGGGTTTTTGCGGGGATCGGGCGAAAACGTCATCAGCGTGCCTTCGCCCGCCTTGCCAGCAATTGCGGCAAATTCCTTGGTCACCAGGGTGTCACCACCTACCAAGATCGCGTCTACGCCCTGATCGCGCATCTGACGCGCCAACCGGGCCGCGCCATCATAGTAGCCGCCAACGTAGACGACATCGATCTTGTTGTGCCTCAGCTTCGACACCAGCGCGCTGAAATCGGTGCCGTCCTTCGAAAAGGTATCGTGGAAAGCCTCCTTCTTGCCGCCCCCGTTCAAGGCTTTTGTGGTCTCCTGCGCCAGTCCTTTGCCGTAGGTGGAATGGTCGTGCAGGATGGCAATGTTCTTATCGCCGAAATTCTCAGCCAGATAGGCGCCTGCGACGCTTCCTTGCTGGTCGTCGCGCCCGCAGACACGGAATACGTTGGGACCGCCCTCATCGGTGAGTTTCGGATTGGTCGAGCCCGGCGAAATCTGAATAATCCCTTCCTCCTCATAGACCTTGGAGGCCGGGATAGATGTGTGCGAGCAGAAATGGCCCACCGCAAGGACGGCGCCATCACCCACCAAACGATTAGCCACGGTCATGGCTTGCTTGGGATCGCAGGCGTCGTCATAGACTTTCAATTCGAGCTGCTGGCCTAGCAAGCCCCCCGCCGCGTTGATGTCCACGACCGCTAATTCCGCGCCGGTTTTGAATTGATCTCCGAAGGCCGCGTCTGGTCCGGTCATCGGGCCCGCGACTGCGATTTTGATACCGGCATGCGCGGTCGCCGTGAACAACGCTGCCAGGATCAGCGCGGCCAGCGAAACCAACACTCGCTTCATCGCAAATATCCTCACAAGGATTTCTGAGCCCGATCGATGCACCCGGCTAGCCGCAGGCGCTTTGGGACGGTACACAATCGGCGGTGCCCGAACCAGCATGAAGCAACTCTCAGCGGGTCGAAAACCAGGGCCCCGCTGCGGAATCGGGCCAGGCATTATGGCCGCATCCATCGGCTCTCCACAGCATGCTTGAAGGCGTCATATGGCCTCTCCATAATGCCCCCAAATCACCCGCGTCCCTTTTTGGAGATGAGCAACATGTCGGAAGCCAAGGTCTACAAGGTCCCGGACGAGTGGAAGGCCCGCGCCCATATCGACGACGAAAAATATCAGGAGATGTACCGCCGCTCGATTGAGGACCCAGTGGCATTCTGGGGCGAGCAGGGGCAGCGGCTCGACTGGATCAAACCCTATACCATCGTGAAGGACACCAGCTTCGGTCCCGGCGGCGTTTCCATCAAATGGTACGAGGATGGCACGCTGAACGTCTGCGCCAACTGCGTCGATAGGCACCTCGAGACACGTGGCGATCAGACCGCGATCATTTGGGAAGGCGACGATCCCAAGGACGACGCCGCCATCAGCTATAGAGAGCTGCACGAACATGTCTCCAAGTTCGGTAACGTGCTCAAAGATCTCGGCGTCAAGAAGGGCGATCGGGTCACCATCTACATGCCCATGATCCCGGAAGCGACTTACGCCATGCTGGCCTGCGCCAGAATTGGTGCGGTGCATTCAGTGGTGTTCGGCGGCTTCTCGCCGGATTCGCTCGCGGGCCGTATCGAGGATTGCCGCTCCAACTTTGTAATCACGGCGGATGAAGGTATCCGCGGCGGGCGTACGATCCCCCTCAAGGCCAATACCGACGAGGCGATCAAGATCGCCGCCAAGGACGGCGCCAAGGTCGATCACGTGCTGGTGGTGCGCCGCACCGGCACGGACCTGAATTGGGAAGAAGGCCGCGACGTTTGGTACCATGACGCGATGGAGAAAACATCGGCGGACTGCCCGCCGGAAGAGATGAGCGCCGAGGACCCGCTTTTTATCCTCTACACATCGGGCTCGACCGGAAAGCCCAAGGGCGTGCTTCACACCACCGGCGGCTATCTGGTCTATGTCGCCATGACCCACCAGCATGTCTTCGACTATCACGACGGCGACATCTATTGGTGCACGGCGGATGTGGGCTGGGTCACCGGCCACAGCTATATCGTCTACGGGCCGCTCGCCAACGGCGCCATCACGCTGATGTTCGAAGGCGTGCCGACCTATCCCGACGCCTCCCGCTTCTGGCAGGTCTGCGACAAGCACCAGGTGAACATTTTCTATACCGCGCCCACCGCGATCCGGGCGCTAATGGGCGCGGGCGATGAGCCGGTCAAAAAGACCTCGCGCAAGTCGCTGAGGCTGCTTGGAACCGTGGGCGAACCGATCAATCCGGAGGCCTGGGAATGGTATTACCACGTGGTGGGCGAAGGCCGCTGCCCGATCGTGGACACCTGGTGGCAGACCGAGACCGGCGGGATCCTGATCACGCCTCTCCCCGGCGCCAACGATCTTAAGCCCGGTTCCGCCACAAGGCCGTTTTTCGGGATCAGCCCAGAGCTGGTCGATAGCGAGGGTAAGGTGCTGGAAGGGCCGGCCCGCGGCAATCTTTGCATTGCCCAATCATGGCCTGGCCAAATGCGCACGGTCTATGGGGATCACGACCGCTTCGAGGAGACCTATTTCAAGGCTTATCCCGGCAAATATTTCACCGGTGACGGCTGCCGCCGGGATGAGGACGGCCACTACTGGATCACCGGCCGCGTCGACGATGTGCTCAACGTCTCCGGCCATCGGATGGGAACGGCGGAGGTCGAGTCAGCGCTCGTGTCCCATCCCAAGGTCTCGGAGGCGGCGGTCGTGGGCTATCCCCACGACATCAAGGGCCAGGGCATCTATTGCTATGTGACGCTGATGGCGGGCGAGACGGCGGACGAAGATCTTCACGCCGAGCTGAAACAATGGGTACGCAAGGAGATCGGCCCGATCGCAACTCCCGATCTGATTCAATTCTCGCCGGGGCTCCCAAAGACCCGGTCGGGCAAGATCATGCGC
>Ga0209633_10001982_pt1 | contig 20269 bp, 18 predicted proteins | sample Cruoilmetagenom1_FD_187290 | JGI IMG/M metagenome (GOLD analysis project Ga0209633, IMG submission 187290) | Oil polluted marine microbial communities from Coal Oil Point, Santa Barbara, California, USA - Sample 1 (SPAdes) (version 2) | ecosystem: Environmental > Aquatic > Marine > Oil seeps ... | reverse complement strand
GCGTCAGCATGAACGCGGTGGCTTCGCGTTTCCTCCGCTTGCCTTTGTTGTCCCGACACCCTAAATAGGGCGGCACGCGCGCGCCTGGTCGAGTTGCTATGGTCCGCGCGGATAACGCAAGGCCGGGTGGCAGAAGACTTGATCTCCCCCAACATATCTCAAGCCTCGCGCAGGGCGCCGGTAGCTCAGCTGGATAGAGCACCAGACTACGAATCTGGGGGTCGGGGGTTCGAATCCTCCCCGGCGCGCCATTATTTCAATGGTTTATATATTTTTGATATCTGAGAAATTACTCCAGTAAGCACATAGTAAGCACGGTCACCGGCTTTTGGCTGCTCTAGTGCCTATCGGACTCTACGTCCAGATCCGCCACCGGGAAGAAATGCAGGTTCGTCAGATTGAAGACGATCGTGGTGCCATCGCCTGAGAATTCCGAGAAGGTGCCTTCGTTCGACGTCGTCAACGGGGGGCAATCACCCAATGAGAAAGGTCGCCCGTTTAGGCGGCTTGAATCGCTCTCAATGTGATGGCCCGTCGTACCCGGCTTGGCTCCGCTGCTTGCCTACAAGGTTTGTCAGTGTCGGATAATCCGCTAGGGTTACGTCTTGGTGAAGACATGAGGCCAACCATGTATTCGAAAATAATGCTGACAATAATTGCAATTTCGGTCGCATGGATTGCAGCCCGAGACTTTCTCAATATGCCCGCAGAAAATCAAATCAAAGGGTTCGTGAGCGTTTGGGTCGAGGGGTTTTCAAGCGACTTCAAGAATGATCCACTCCCAATTACTAGCCGCGATCCACTTCCAGTAGATGTCAAAAACGAACTCCTGCACGTCGAAAACAATTAGCATCTAGCATGGCGGCGAAGGTTATTAGTAAACTAGGCTACATCATGCTCATTGCGGGTTCAGGATTGATTCTGACCGGAATAACCGGTTTATACATGAAAGGCGACTTCAGCGCCGTCATGGACCTAATGAGCCCCTTCAACGTACTGAATTACATCATGATCCTGATAACGCTCGCACCGGGATTTCTGTGCATCTGGCTCTCAGACCGGCTCAGGAAGCGCTAACTGCTCGCCTTCCAGTAAATAAAGCCCCATGTGAGAATGACGGCTGCCAGAAAGCCTGCACCATTGGCCGACCAGTACGGCATAAAAGCATCCATCGCAGCGTGCCATTCAGGCGTGCCGCGCTTCCCTACCATCATGTGGGCAACAAACATCACCGCCAGCATGGCCATCACCCAGACGCCAAACGGAACGGCGGCCATCACAATGGCCCGCAGGAATGAGCGGAAAACCCCGCTACCCTGTTTGCAGAATACCCAAAACGCGAATCCGGCACCGACCAGACTCAAGCCAATCGAAAGCCACCAGAGCAGCTATCTCCCCAACACTCCTATTCAATGTAAGGCCGGTGTTCTATCGGTTTGCCCTATTTTCGCGGTTCTCCAAATGCGTTCGAATTTTCGCCAAAAGACGGTCAAAGTATTCTTTGCGGTTCGGATGGATTTGGCCATTCCGATCAAAAATGCCGGACGTCCTTACAACGTCGGTCTCTCGACCTCGCTCGTTGGTTTCGTGCTTATCTCGTATGTCTCTGGTTAGTAGTCTGAATATTTGGATGTTATCGCAGTCCTTGAACTCGCAGCGTGCAGCAACGTATTCGTTGAGCTTATCTCTATCGTACAAACCTGCTGCTCGAAGACCCAGATCTCCGGCCATGCGCAGCCAATGAATTAGGTTCGAAGCACCTCCGGAGCCGTAGCCGAACAATTGAATTGGCTCCTGCCCCTCTTCCTCGAGATAATTCTCAATGAAGTGGACGTCCTCCTGCCCTTCGGTGAATAAGACATTGTCCGCGAAGAAAACCTCCTTCGATACGACGTCGTAAAGTTTCCGGTTTTTTAGATCTTGTCTGGTGATGGGCATAATGCCCGCTATCGTCTCATCTGAAAGTCGGTGCAGTTTCGATTGTCCGTCTAAATCTTGGAAAGCTCGGTAGACCGTCGCACCTCTGGATGTGTCTTCCCATGAAACGAAATAGGGAGAGTGCGTCGCAACGATTATTTGGTTTTTCTCGGCAGCTTTCGCGACCAACCTATGGAGCCTGCGTTGAGCTTGGGGATGTAACGACAATTCTGGTTCGTCGAGTAGAAGCACATCACCTTCATTAAGGTGGAACAATGAGAAAGCGATCCGAAAGACACTCGCAAGCCCATCACCAGAAAGGCTTACTGGGTGAGAAAACCCAGCTTGGGAAACATAGCGGATGTAGTCGCCTTTTCGGTCACGGTCCAAGCCCCAATCTGCCATTTCAGGAAGAATCTTTCGTACATAAGAATTGAACTCTTCCTTTTTGCCGGCTCTATCAAGATCGTACAGGCCTTGCGCGAAGGTTGCGGTAAGGGCGCCGCCGCCTTCTCTTAAAAGAGTTGTTTCGGTATCGCGGACATACGCGGCCCTAGCGCCTCGGTCGCCGTCAACCTGATCTTCCCAAGGTCGGCGGGACGGTACGGACTTAAGATCTACGAACGAGCTCGGCAGGGCATTCTCTGCTTCCTGGTCCTCCTGATCGAACTTAACCTTCTTCAATCGGCGAGCAGAAACTTCAACATCGGACAGATATACACGTCCTTTTTGCCCGGACCGGTCCGGTGGTTTTGAAGCTGTGAACTTCAGTTCAATGCTTGGATTGGCCTCTCCACGCCGATCGATTTGGCTGACTATAAACTCAGGCGTTCCTTTGAATATTTCAGAAAGCACATCTAGGAGCGTGCTCTTGCCAGAATTATTTGGTCCGACTAAAATTGTTAGACCGAGTTTTCCGTCCACATTTTTGGCAAATGTAACTTTTTGATCGGGTCCGATTGCCTTGTAGTTCGCAAGCTTGAACGTCTCTATCATGTGATCCGCGTGACTCTCTGAATTTACACTCTCGAAAGATCTGATTTATGTGAAGTCTTTGGGACTGGCCGCATTAATTTTGCCCAGTCGCGCTATTCTCAGTCATCGCGTTACTCGGACACAACATTCTTGTCACTTGCGAGTAGGTTCGCCTACGCTATCGGCCAGTTTACAGACGGGCCACGGTCATGTTCTACGAGCAATATCGTTTTCAGTCGCAATTAAATCCATCAATTACATCGCAGAAGAAATCTCAAACGGATTTTTCGGGAAATGCAAAGGTTGGTCCGCAGAGGAGACAATACAACTCGATAAGCATCACTATGGATGAAATCGAAGGGATACTAAAAAATGTTCTCCTAAAAGCGCCCACTTATTACGGACCTACCGCGTTCCGAGCGCCAAAACCAAAAAAAGGCCGATTGCCTGATCGGCCCTCATTTTCGTTTTCGAGGGATGATCCAAAACTGCGTGCGCAACTAAAGTTAATTCCCGATCAGCCAAGATTTAGGCCGAGCAGTCATGAACCGAGCTTCTCGGGCAAATTGCTTCCAATCGTTGGTCGCAAGGAAAGGACGCAGCACGAGATAGATGAGTTCGAGAAATTCGAGAGAGACTTAGACGGCTGGAAAAAGGAGACAGCAGCAATCGAGGCAGAGAATGAACGCATCGTTCAGAACGCGGAAAAAACCGCGCGCGCAGCCCACGAAGCGAAACTTAGGAAATGGCAAGCCGATTGCGAAGAGATAGGCCAAGAACATGCTGATGATTTAGCGGTCTGGCAAAAAGAGAAATCCCGCTTCGATTCCAATTATCAGCGTGAGATAGAGGGGTTCAAGGGACTGTGGAAAGGAGTTCATAATTCCAATCCCGCTGCAATCAAAACGTACCTCGAGTTTTCTCTTCATAACTGCACGTTTGAAATCACTAGAAGTGCATTCCATGAGGTGAACTTCGATCCAGAGAATCAGGTTGTTTTAATAGACTTCGATATTCCCGATTTTGATCGAATTGAAATTTGGGAGGAGGGCGCAAGGGGGCCGAAGCGCGTTCCTAAGACCCGGCTGGACAAGGCAAAAAAACTTGCAATTCACTCTCTAGTGCTTCGAGCGATGCACGACTTGAGCCTGACATTGGCTGGTCATCCGATATCCGCAATCTGTCTGAATGGCATGGTCACTTTCATCGACAAAACCACCGGCCATGAGCGCACGGAAACAATACTTTCTGTGTTCGCTGAAATCAGCACTCTGGGACGACTAAACATAACAAGAGTCGATCCGATCGAGGCTTTTCGGGCCTTAAAGGGCGTTATAGCGCCGACGTTGAAATCTTATGAACCCGTCCCCCCAATCATGCGTCTGAACAAAGCCGATAGACGCATTATCGAAGGTAAAGAAGTAATCTCTGGGATTGACGTTGGCGAGAATATCGCGGCCATGCATTGGGACGATTTTGAACATCTAATACGTGAACTCTTTGAAAAGGAGTTCGCGGAAAGTGGCGCAGAAGTGAATGTCACTCAGGCAAGCCGAGATAGTGGGGTCGATGCTATTGTGTTTGACCCCGATCCGATCCGAGGCGGCAAGTATGTGATTCAAGCAAAACGGTATACGCGCACGGTTGACGTGTCTGCGGTTCGCGACCTTTTCGGCACATTGCAAAATGAGGGCGCCAATCGAGGAATTCTCGTGACCACCAGCAAATTTGGACCTGATGCATACACCTTTGCGAAGGGCAAGCCGATAACGCTGATCGATGGCAGCAATTTATTGGCGATGCTCAAAAAGCATGGCCATGATTTCCGTATCAATATCTCGGAGGCGCGGAAAATCATCAAAGAGAAAGGGTGGCTGTGACATCCCAGTGGAAACCGTTTCGCGCCCCGGCGCTTCATTTGATATTTGAAAGTAGCTCATGGCTGACGTTAACCAGCCTTCCAATATCCCGCCGTCGAGCAATTTCCCCCGCAGAATAGTGCCCATGCTTCCAAGCATTGCGATTTCCCGACGGCGCGCCGGGCGATTTCCCACCATGCATGCGGCATCTACCGTTTGCCATTGCGGGTGCTTGGCACCGGTTCCCGCTTCTTGTTTTTGCGCCGCATCGCGGGCTGACGTGCATCGCTAATGGCCTTTGCATGGGGTTGTTCCTTTGATTTGTTGTCTGACCCCCCTCCCTGTTCGACGTTTCCCACTATGGCCTGGCCGCCCTCATGGACGTGCACGTGCTCAACGGTGACCTTCTGCTGACCTTTGCCACGGTGCCTGTTCAGGACCTCCAATAGGGCCGCAAACGTCCGTGAAAGACGATTGGCTTGGGTGAGGTTGTAGTTTCGCCCATCGGTGGTTTGCTCAAGCATCATTGCCCGTCGATGACACTCCATGGAGGCATTATGGCAAGCGAGCATCTGCGCCGCGAGCATGCCTTCTAACTCGTCTCTAGGGGCGATTCCTGCCACGCCTTGGACTGCAGCCCGCTGAACCAGTTCCTTACTTTCATCGTCCCGATAACCAAGCCAAACTGTTCGCAGCGTTTGATGGCCGAGCACCGTGTTGAAGTCATCGAAATCCGAGCCACCTAACGCTTTGGTGTCACGTGCCATCGCATCGGTATGTGCGTCTTGCTGTTTGGTTTTTTGTTTCATCTTCAATGGTCCAATTGCTCTTTCGGAAAATTCTCGTCGGAATTAACTATCTGACATTCCGTGTTTGGCAACATAAGCGCGGCACATTTCGGCGAAGACTTCATCTGGTAAGTAGCTGAGCGCGGCGTTCACCTCGACGTTTACTAAGCGGACATTTTCGAACTCGTAACCTCTCATATTGTCGAGCCGATCCAAGGAAGGCCGCCAAGGGTAACTTTTGAACGGCTTCTTGCTGCGCCAAGGCACTGTGTAGGCTGTGTCGTCGAACGTTCGTCCAGTAAGTTCGCAATATCCACCCGCCCGATTTACAAGCTGCACAAATTCTTCTTTGCTCATGATAGTCCAGCCGTTCTCATTTGCGCGTCCCTTAGCGCCAGAATATGCGCGTCTATACATCGTCGACAGCTTGGAGAAAGATTCCATAACAGCTTCGCAGTTTTCCCAATAAACCTAACCGAGCAACCATTTTTCGGCGTCGCACTGCATGCCGTTTGGTTCAGGAAACAACTCCAGTCGAGGGGAGGTGGCCGCCCTGAATAGTTTTAAAACTGCTGCGGCGGAGCCTCCAGAATATCCCCTAACTCGCGTCATTTATGCTCATCAACAAGTTGCACTTCTTTCGCTGAAACGACCTCTTGCAGCTTCTTGTTTAGAGTCTCTCCTGCCGCGCCATAGTGGATTTCGCGATGACAGTTGGGGCATACGGCTCCCATGAAGCGCGGGTCATCGGGGCCGCCGTCGCTCAGGCGTCTAATGTGATGCGGTTCGAGATACGGTTCACCCCGGTTCGTCTTGAATGGGGCGGCCCGGCCACACGCCTCACAATGCCCTCGAGCGCGCGCCAAAACATAACTCCGCACCATAACACTGCGCTGATAACAGATTTGACGCGCTTCGCTTCGGGATTGTGGCGAAGTTTGATCTAAGGCGGCAGATAGCGCTTGCTCTCGAAGATCCACCAAATCCTCGGTCGAACTGGCGCTTTCGGTTCCGCTTTGCTTAGCCGCCATATCGAGATTGGCTAGACTCTCTGAGGGTACAAGGTTGAAGATAATTGCTTGTCGCAAAGCGCCATCGGTGTCTGGCGCAATTTCCATTTCGTATCCAGCGTAGAAGAATTCGCCAAGAAATCGAACTTCACCCCTTCCAAGAGTCTGAAACAAGAGAAGGTCTTTTCCATTTAGCGTATGGTCGCGTATCGCATTGTTGCCGGTACGCCACTCCATATCCCCCCGCTGACCTTCCCCAAAATATCGATAGACACCTTCTGGCGTCCAACCATCCTGATATCCGTGAGCGGTGCCGGACTCACCAGCAAAAGCAATGACGATCGGAAAATCCGCAGGGGTTGAAATGCCCCCCTGTTGCTGTCCTTTGAACCGGCCATGAATATCACGGCGTCGGTTATAGACTTGCCCAACCTCAAATCCACCGAATGCCATTGTGACGCCAAATCAGTTCTTTCGCTTAAACACTACTCGTTTTCCAATCTTGTCATTTTCGGTTCTGAACCCATGCGCATTTGCTAATTCATAGCAATTGAAAATCGAGCCAATATCTACCCAACTTTCGTCAAGAATGCCCGGTGGAAAGCACTCGTTAAACTCCTCATATGTGATTTCAATTTCGTCTGTTGTTCGTTCGTCTGTCAGTTTTTGCTTGAGTTGTTGAACATCCATCGATTGCCCCTCCAAGCGAATACTACGAGCAAATATAATCTAGTCGTTCCCTGATAGCTAACTCCGAGGTTCCATACACTGTTCTTTGTATTATCGGGGTGTCACCGTGCGACCGTTTCGGTGCCGTCCTGCGACCGTTTCGGTGCGGTGCTGCGACCGGAGAATGAAACCCAATCCGTATCACTGCTTGGAGCGCCGAACGCGATCCGGTAACGATTCCCGCGGTGGCGTCCGCATCGTCTTTCCACGGAAATCCATCCGCGTGCTGACAGGGTATTGATTGAGCGAACCACGGTTGATTTATGCATGCCCAATTGATCAGCTATATAAACGAGAGAGGGCCATGCGTAACCGTATTCTGCATTCATATGCTCCCACAGGAGGACAGCGACGCGATGTGCTGAGCCGGGGAGGGCGGAGTCACGGACAACATGCCCCAGCCATCGATGTCGGCCATAATTAAAACTCTGGTTGGTTTTGGTCATGAGTTGCTATCGCGAGCTATTGCCAATTTAAATTGCGTGGCTGCCGTAGCTTGGTGAGCGGAAGCGCCAGAAGGGAATTGCCTCCCTTCCGGCTGTCGTTTAACGCTTTGCGCCGATTAGCGATTGTTGTCCGTCGGGTTTTGGATCTCGCAGTTCAATTTTGTCCATGAGCACATAACGTGCATGGGTGCCGGCGAACGGCCCATCGTGCCGCTCGCAGACTGTCACAATGTTGAAGCCCATGCGCCGAAGCTTGTGTACATAGCCCGACCACCGCGGTGCCGGATTGTCGATTGGCGTGCACCCATTCTTGCCGGCATTGGCAAGCTCGCGTAGCGCCCACGCGTCGCGCCCGTTGATTGTGAGCGTCGCCTTTTCAGGCCGCTCAATGTCTCGCACCTCAAGGATTAATCGTTGTGACATCTATTCGCCCTCCTTTGGTCCGTGACCATTGGCGCAAGCGATAGCGCCGGCGGCGCTAAGGCTTATGCCATAACGTCGTGCAAGCGCCAGTTCGGCTCGTGTTGGGCGCCTGCGCATTTCTCGCGCGCGCGCAGAATAAAACAACGGGAGAAGATTGAAGGGTGTTTGGAGACGATGTATCTTCATTGCCTCGAACTCCTATCTTAGCAGGTGGGTTTCGATTTGACCCCGGGCGCGGTCTCGACCACCGCTCCGGGGTTTTTCTTACTCACAACAAGGTTTCGTTTGGGAGGTTGACCGGCGCCGGCAATCGGCAAGCCACTGGTCCAAATCTTCGCGTCGGTAGCCTACCGAGCGGGCGCCGAGGCGCACAAAGACGGGCGGTTCTCCGCGAAGCCTTCGCTTCGCCAAAGTGCTTTCGCTGAGACCTGTGTAAATCGAGGCGTCAGGCGGTCGGAAAACATTTGGATTGGGATTCATTTCCACCTCCATGTTGCGCCGGGCGACCCCCGGCGGGTGGTGGAACATTGCGGAAATGTGGCCTTGCGTGTTGACTGGCAAATCGAGATTTTCGGATTTTGGATGTCAAATGAAGTGTTTCTGACGCTCCATTCGCCGTCACTCCCTCAACGTACGTAAATTCCGTAGGAGCCCAGATGCCTCAGACTCTGGGCCGAGAGAATCCATTGCAGCGCGAACTTGGCGGGCGTACTCGCTCTTCCGCCGCCTGACTTTTTCTTCCCAATCATCCGTACTCAGAGGTTCAAAGTCTGGGTCATCTTGGTTTGTGCGCCAAGTGTCGACATCGGCGCGCTCTGCTGATCTGGCATAACGACTAATTGCGCCCGCGAAACTCGCATCCCGTTCGCCGGTAGCCATTTCAAAGATAAGAGAAACAAAGAGCGAGAAATCGGATCCGGGGGTGGTCTTGACCTCCGGTCCGAGGTGATAGCGTGAGATTTTGTGCGCTTCGGATACAAGTCCAGCGCGGGGGCCGTCCGGAGTGTAGAAAGTGTGTTCGCCTTGCTCCGCTAGCGCAATGTATGCCTCTAATACATTTCGATAGGTTGTCAAAAACACGGGAAGCTTTTCTCTTGGAAAAGCTCGATCAATTACGCCACCTGTACGTTCGGGCAATCCACTATCGAAGATTAGATGCTCAATGCCTATTAGAGTGAAGGTGTCTAGTTCATCTAGTGTCTCTAGCAACCTTTGTATGTCACGAACCGCGGCGCGAAGTTCAGCGATTCTTTTGCGTTCAGGAAGTCTCTCCCTAGGAGTTTCGGTTTCCAATGCGCAACCGTAAGCAGCATCAAATATTTCAGCTACGAGCCCTGCAAGTTCCTCATCTTTATGCCTCAGCAAGGACAGAATAGACGGGAGAAGTTTTGTCGCACGCTGAACTATGGGTCGCATGATGCGAAATACGCGGCCCCATTCTTTGGCCGAACCGTGATTGTAGCGTGTGCGGCGATCAACGAACTGTTTGTACGCGAGGGAATGCAGATACAATTTCGCTGAATTACACAAACACCTTGGCGTTTGTGAGCAGTGCTCGTAATTCCACTCAGACCTGATCGCTAGAATAGTATCTAGATCAACTTCTCCACCCCACATTCGAATTTGGGCATGCATGGTCGTCTGACGAAGAGTTGTGTATTTAATCTGCTCCAAATTTGTTCCGAACAAGATGACTCTTCGCTTTGCGTTTGTCGACCTCATCCATTGCTACAGCGATGCGTTTGCCAACGTAGTCACTCGCTGCCTTGATCGGGTCGGCGCTCAGATGGGCGTAGCGCTGGGTGGTCTGTGGTTGGCTATGACCTAACAGCGCGCCAATTAATGGCAGGGACATCCCGCCGCCCACCGCAACGCTTGCGAAAGAGTGCCGCAGGTCGTGTATCCGGACGTCCTCAAGGTCGGCTGTCGTGCGAATGCGACGCCACGGCTTTTGCAGGTTGACCAAGTGCGCGCCGGCCCTTTCGCCGCATATGACGTACGGGTTCCCCTCCAAACGAGGAACATCAGATAGGACTCTGAGCGCCGGTGCATTCAGATAAATGCTCTTTTGTCCCGTCTTGCTGTCAGGCAGTCGGAGGTGTTGCCGTTCGAAATCAACATTGTCCCACTGAAGGGTGAGGATTTCGCTCAGTCGGGCTCCCGTGAGTAACAACAGCCGAATGGCGGCTATTGCCCATGGCGATGCTGTTTGAGCGTCCTCTGCCGCTTGTAGCGCCTTTCCGAGCCGAGCAAGCTCCTCTTCACTCAGGAACCGTTCCCGCATTCTCTCTTTGTACTTTTCGATGTGACGGCACGGATTGGAGCCGTCTGGCCGCAGTCCATGTTTCTCGCACCAGTTGAAGAACTTTGACAACAACGCAATCGTCCGATTGGCAGGGTAGGGCTTGTCTCTGAGGGAATGATGAAGCTGCGCAATTTCGGAACGATCGATGTCGGCCAGCAGTCTGTTCCTTAGTTTGGGCAGCACATAAAGCCGCGCCAAACGATGGTATTCCTCTGCAGTGCGTGGCTTGAGTTTTGCGTCGACATGCTGCCCAAAAAACTCTTTGAGAACCTGCCCTAAGGTTTCTCCGACTTTCGCCTTGTCGCGATCGGCTGCCGGGTCCCGGCCGGCTGCCACTTCGCCAAGCAATCGCTTGGCTTCACTGCGTGCCTGATCTGCGGTGACAACACCATGCTGCCCGATCGTGATGCGGCGTGTGCGGCCCCTCCGCCCACCAAGCCGGTATTGGACGAGGTAAACCCGTTTTCCAGCCGGTGTGATTTTCAGTCCGAACCCTTTTAGGGCCCGGTCCCAGATGTAGGTATCTACGAGTTCAGGCTGCGCGGCTTCGACGTTGCGTTTTGTGATTTGGAGCGTGCCCATGCGCTTCTCTGAAAACCGTTCCAGTAAGCACATAGTAAGCACGGCGAGGGGAAACTACAAGACGCCCAAGGAATGAGTGGGAAAATGAACTGTTGAATTTCGTCTATTTAATTCAAATTCTGGTCCGCCAAGGAACGGAGAGAAATGATAGAATTACAGACTACGAATCTGGGGGTCGGGGGTTCGAATCCTCCCCGGCGCGCCAATCTTTTCAATGGCTTAAGAAATTTCTATCAACTGTGAAAGTTCGATGGCGTCCAAATGGCGTCCAAATGGCGTCCACCTTGCATCCAAATCTAGCTCGTGCTGTCCATTAGATATTCTTGCTCATTCTCGAGGCAGCAGGATCATAATCCGCGTGTCGGGAGTTCAAGTATCTCCTCCGCTACCAAATTTTCCAATAAAATCAAATAAGTATGCTTGTCTCCGGGTTTCTCAGACCTTTTCTTCTGTGTTTGGCAACCACATGGCAACCACGAGAAATCGAATGGCAGCCAGTTCAGTCCAAATATCTGTGGAATCATTCGGTGTTTGGAAAAATGTTATTGGCCAAACAGTTTTTGGACCGCGGGATCTGCTGTCTGCGGCTTGAGTCAATTTCGTCAAAATGAACGCCATGATCACATGTGGCCAAAATCGAAGCGTTGAATGATTTTCGTACAGCACGTTCGCCTATGAGTTGGAAGCGGACATTGTATGTTCGGTGGTCTGATGTCCGCTAATGACCCATAGCGGACATTCGCGATGACGCGATTGCGGCGCACGGAAAGATGCTGTTCCATCCACCGGGATTACGTTTATCCCGATCTACAGGGCTCCGATGTGATCGCTGCCCCCCCAATGTGACCGGCCAATCGTTTAAACGAAAGATATGCTCACAGCCCAGTACCGCCTATACATCGTCCAAACGTCTCAATTCGGGGTCGGGGAAATGTTTCTGCCGAAAAACGCGGAGAAAATCCCAAGTGGTGTCTGGGCGCTCGGCTTCGTCAGCTTGTTCATGGACGCGTCATCTGAACTGGTGCATAGCCTGCTTCCGGCGCTGTTTGTATCGCTCGGCATAAGCATGGGGGTGGTCGGTCTTATCGAAGGCGTGGCCGAGGCCACCGCTTCCATCACCAAACTGTTTTCCGGGGCGCTGAGCGACTGGCTCGGCAAGCGCAAGATCCTGGCGGTGATCGGCTATGGTTTGGCGGCAATTACGAAACCGCTGTTTCCCCTGGCGCAGTCGGCAGAGGTGCTTTTTACGGCGCGATTTATCGACCGGATAGGCAAGGGCATCAGGGGTGCGCCGCGCGACGCACTGATCGCCGACATCACGCCGCTCGCCATTCGCGGGGCCGCCTATGGCTTACGCCAGTCCATGGATGCGGCGGGCGCCTTCATAGGTCCGCTGCTGGCGATTGCGCTGATGGCTCTGCTGTCGGACGATATAACGCTTGTCCTGTGGTTTGCCCTCATTCCCGCTATGCTCTGCATGGCGTTTCTGATCTACGGCGTTGAAGAGCCGGACGCCGTTCCAGCTGCCAGGGACAAGGGCGGCAAAAGCGGCCTGACCCTGTATCACGCTGACCTGGCGCAAATGAGCGCCAGCTACTGGCTTATCGTTGCGATTGGTGCGCTGTTCGCATTGGCGCGCTTCAGCGTGGCATTTCTCGCCCTGCGCGCCATCGATTTAGGGTTGCCGATTGGGCTGTCTCCTTTTGTGCTGGTGCTTACGATGATTGTCTTCTCGTTGTCTTCCTATCCGGTGGGGGTGCTGGCCGACCGCATGGATCGGGGCATATTGCTGGCACTCGGCTTCGTCTCACTCATCATCGCGGAATTGCTGCTGGCGAGCGCTTCAGGATATGTGCTGGCAATGGTCGGGGTGGCTGTCTGGGGCGTTCATCTTGGGCTCACCCAAGGGCTGCTGTCGACCCTGGTTGCGGATAGCGCGCCGGATCATTTGCGGGGCACGGCGTTTGGCATCTTTAATCTCGTCAACGGCATCGCACTTCTGTTTGCCAGTCTGGTGGCTGGTGTGGTGTGGCAGATACTTGGCGCATCGATGACCTTCTATGTTGGGGCTGGCTTCGCCGGAACGGCTCTACTCCTTTTGCTCATTTCCTTCCGCTCACGGCATTGGAATTAAACACGCAAACCAGATGTCGGCTCTTAACCCGGAGCGGATGCCACGCAGGAGGTTCACGCACGTCCTCGAATGACCCGAAACAGGAATACAGAGCGACCCCAACCTGCCATAACCAGACATCACGTGCCAAAAAAGACCCAGCCCCTCGATGCAAACAAAAGCACGTAGTGGAAAGGTTATGAATTCAGCGGTTTTCTATGTTGGTGCTGCAATCGCGGAAATTGCCGGCTGCTTTGCATTCTGGGCCTGGCTCAGACTCGACAAGTCCCCTTGGTGGGTGGTTCCGGGTACAGCAAGTCTGATCGCATTCGCTTTTCTGCTCACATGGGTCGACAGTGCATTTGCAGGTCGTGCCTACGCAGCTTATGGCGGCGTGTACGTTGGTGCGTCTGTGACGTGGCTTTGGCTGCTTGAGGGGCAACGGCCAGACAGGTGGGATTTGATTGGGGCGTCTGTCTGCCTCGTGGGAACCGCCATCATTCTGTGGGGGCCTCGGTCGACGTGAACTCGTTGGCCGCAAGTGAACTAATGTCCACACATGGCACATAGCAGACGTTCACCACCATCACCTCATATGTCGGGTAATGACGCCAAGGCGGTCTGAAATAGCCGCTTCGTTTTTCGCAGTCCCATTTTGTCGCAGTGGCGAAACGTCGACTGGGCATTACCCGGTTTGGCTGGTCTTCTGAAAACAAATCCGAAGGAAGGTCGCTGTGAGTCTAGCTTAAGAGCGGCTCTCTCACCACGATTGTCAAAGGAACATCAGAGGAGATGCGAAGATGTCGACGAATGATGAGCGCATAGAGAGGGTCAAGAAGAAGGCCCATGAAAACGACCAATACAGCGGTTGTTCGCAAGCTGTGTTGTTGAGCCTTCAGGACGAATTCGGCATTGGAAACGACGAGGTGTTCAAGTCTGCGACAGTCCTTTCCGGTGGCGTGGCACGCCACGGAGAAACCTGTGGTGCCCTTATCGGGGCACTTATGGGACTGGGGCTGTTGGTCGGGCGGCAGAAGATGGAGGACACGGAAGCCTATCGTGAGGCTATGGAACCCTCCGCGGAACTCATTGAAAGGTTCAAGGAAGAGCTGAAGAAGCAATTCGGATTTGAAGGAGAGCTGAACGGCACCCTTTGCAAACAGATCCATGAGAAGATCTACGGCAGAGCGTTTGATATGACCGATCCGGATGACTATCAGGCCTTTCTGGACGCTGGCGGTCACAGCGATTCCGGGTGTTTCAAGGTCTGCGGGATCGCTGGTCAGGTCGGTGCCGAGAAAATACTGGAACGAATGCGCGATAACGAGACAAAGAAATGATCTCTGCGGGATGCCAAAACCGAGTTCACCACACCCTTTGAATCGAATTCGCGCTGATTGTAAAGCCCCCTCGGTCTGGGCCACTAAAATGGCGTCCATATGGCGTCCAACTGGAGAGAATTCAGATAAATCAACAGAAACGGCCATCCATAATAATATGCCCTAATATCAATATTTTACTGTGTATTTTCCATCAAGAAGAAAGCCGGTAAATCTGCCAAATTAAAACTACGAATCTGGGGGCGGGGGTTCGAATCCTCCCCGGCGCGCCACTTAAGACAAAGACCTATCTTTTTCTCATGCCTGTGAATGGTGGAGTGGCGTCCACTGTTCTTGGCAACTATGTCCACGTTGGTCATGCTCCACCTAGCTGGCTAATTGCCGAAGGGCGCCAGCCATCGTTTCATGACGGAAAATGGCACGAAGCCGGTCGCCAACTGGTGCCTTGTCGCGGAAGTCAAATTAGGCGTGATAGCGCGCTGAGAAACGGATAAACTGGAAGCTCAGCGAAAGACCTTCAGACAATGTCAACATCAAAGAATGATACCGACGGTGCGTCGCCGGTCGAAGAACCACTCTTCACCTTTGCGATTATCACCGACACTCATATCCGTCCGCCAGGTGGGGATGACTCTTCGCCTTTCGCCGTGAACGATCTGGCCAATGGCCGTGCGCGATATGCGGCAGCGAAAATCGCTGCACACAAACCCGATTTCACACTTCATCTGGGTGACATGGTGCACCCTCTTCCGCACCTGCCGACTTATGGCCCGGCAGCAGAGGAAGCGCTCAAGATCCTCAAACCCCTTGGGCCCGACCTGCACTTTGTGCCGGGCAATCATGATGTTGGAGACAAGCCGATGCCGGCGTCGCCCGCCGGCCCGGTTGATGATCACAGCGTTGCTCTATTCGAAAAATATTTTGGTGCCGGTCATGCTGGTTTCGAGCAAAACGGCGTCCAATTCATCATAATCAATTCATCGCTGGTGAACTCGGGCAGCGCCCATGAAGACGCGCAACGCATTTGGCTTGAGGAATATCTGACCGCGCATGCGGGTGAACGCACTTTCTTGTTCTCCCACTATCCGCCAATGATCGACCAGCCGGATGAACACTCCCACTATGACAACTATGATGAGCCAGGTCGAAGCTGGCTGCTTGAGCTGGTAAGGCAACACAAGATCGAGGCGGTCTTCTCGGGCCATGTGCATCAGTTCTTCTTCAACCGCGTTGAAGATGCGCACCTCTACTGCCTGCCTCCGACAAGCTTTACGCGGCAGGACTATAGCGAGCTCTACGATGTCGAACCTGCCGATCAATTCGGCCGCAACGATGAAGGCAAGTTCAGTTACGCGCTGGTCGATGTATTCAGGGAAGGGCACAAGCTCAGTGTCTACCCAACTGACGGCGAAGGGCATGCAGAGAGTAAGAGCATTTCGCTCGAAGAAGCCCCGGGCGAGCACACGTTGACGCCCCTCACCTTGCATCTGCGTCACGGCTGGGCCCGAGCCCGGGACCTTCCCTACAATGGTCCTATGGAGGAGTTCACTCGCAAGCGCGCGCGCAATGATTATGCGCTGCAGAGGCTTTGGCAGATGGGTATCACACGCGTACGCACTCCATTGTCTGATCTATTTGATCACGAGTATGGACCACGGGTTCATGACTTCCACGCCGCGGGGTGCACCTTTACTTTCTTTCACTCCGGCGTCCCCGATGCGGACCTATGGAAGCGGTGCAACGACAACGCCCATCTCATCGACGCTGTGGAGTTCGTGACGTTTGCAGCTGATGCATCCGATATCGCCGATGATCTTGCGGCGTTCGACTGCGGGGGTGGCCCACCGGTCTATCTGGGCAAGTCTCACTCCTCGGCGGATGAACCAAAGGAGGGATCAAAATTCGCTCACTCGGTGAGCTTCGGCTTCAAATGGGAGGACCGCCAAAAACTTCTGCCTGCGTTCAAAATGCAAAAAACTGTCCGTGGTGTCGTGTTCCAGGTCAATCTGCAGGATGATCTGCAGACACGGCTTGCTGAGATTGAGCGCTTCGCAGAAGAGAATGAACTCCTTGCGGCGGCCAATATCCGGCTTGCGCATATCAGTCCGGCCATTGCGAATTTTGACGACGCAGCGATTGTGGAACGCGTGGCAGAGGCGGTTGCGATTGCGCCACGCCTTGAGCGCACCAATCTTCAACTCGACACCTTCGCCGACATCGACCGTGGATATCACCCACGCCACGGGCTCTTGGACCGGCGGTTCAATTTCCGAACCGCTGGCCGCTTTCTGATGGAGCGGCATATGTATGGGAAACCCTAGTCGAACTGAGGTGTGACTCCGGGCGGCATGCTGAAGCCCAGATCGCCCCATTCGATGACCGCATTGCGACCGCCGCTGCTCTCCATCAGCGCTTTCTGCGCAGCCTTGGCCCGCGCATCGGTTTCCACCGGATCACAGATCTTGTGCAACTCAACCATCAGCTCTTCGAGGATCGGCATTGCGTTCGCATCCTGAGCCAGATCGTTCAGCTCTTCAGGGTCTTCAGATAGATCGAAAAGCTGCGGAGCATAGTCAGCGTAGGCGACAAGCTTATGTGGCCCTTTGCGGATCATGTATGCCGCCGTCTTTGATCCCATACCGTGATACTCGGAAAACGTCGCGCGGGTCTTTTCCTCACCTGCGATCAGACGCATCACGTCAGTCCCGGGATGGTCTTCCGTTACTGTTTCAGATGTAGCTTCTCCGGCGCACCCCATAATAAAGGGATAGAGATCAAGCAGGTTGGTCGGCGTTTCCACGACTTCACCGGCAGGGATATCCGGGCCTGTCACGATGAGCGGCACACCGACGGACTCCTCATACATGGTCGACTTGCCCCAAAGGCCCCGAGCACCCAGATTGTCGCCATGATCGCTGGTATAGACGATGCGCGTCTCATCGCTGAGACCTGCCGCGTCCAGCGCTGACAACACGTTGCCGATATTCTCATCGAGAAATGAGCATAGACCCATGTAACCCGCCTGCGCCCGTTTCACCTGGTCGGGTGTGTCGAAGAACTCGTCATAGGCGAAGGAACGGCGATAGTCCTCCAGATAGGGATGAAGAGGTTGATCGCGCTGCTCATAGAGTTTGGGCAGTGCTAGGTCCTGATCGTAATAGCGATAAAAATGCTCTGGTGGCGCGGTCAGTGGAAAGTGCGGGCACACGAACGAAACAAACAGCACCCAGGGATTGTCGGTGAACTGCGCGGCATCCTCGCGCAACCACGTTTGGGCGCGCGCGGCAATTTCGCGATCATAGGTGGTGTAGACGGACTCGCCCGGCCCCGCCATTCGCGCCATCTTGTAGGAGCCGGCCCGCTTGGGCATTTCTTCGTCGCGGATGAGCCCGAGCAGATCGCCCTTACCCTCGATCACATGCATGCCAATCTGCTCGTCGGTAAAACCATTGTCATCGCCATCGGAACGAAAATGGAGCTTGCCGATCGAAACAACTTCATGGCCCCGTTCCCTGAGCAGGCTGTGCCAACTGGCCTCAGACCCATCGAACGGCATGGCGTTGTCCCAGTGCCCGGTTTGATGCACGTATTTTCCGGTTGCAAATGCAGCACGCGCCGGCACACAGACGGGACACGGCGTATAGGCGGCGTCGAACCGTGCGCCGCCATGGGCCAGTCGATCCAGATTGGGGGTTTCCACAATGTCGTGCCCATAGCATCCGGCGAAACGCCGGTTGTGCTGGTCCGACATGATGATGAGCAGGTTTGTGGGCTTCATGTTTATCTGAATATGTAGATCGGGCTCGACCAGGCCTGATGACCATCTTCCTGAGTCACCCGGACGAAGAGCGCATTGTCGCCTTCGTCGCGCAGTTCGACGTCCTGGCTCACGGTCATGTCGAAATGAGGGTTTTCGTCCGGCAAGCGGAACAGCCGCAGCTTGCGGCCAAGCTTGCCGGCATCGAAGACAGTGTCCTCAAAACCGATGTCGCTTACCGCAACGTCGCAGGAGACGACAGGTGTCTCGATCGCAACCGTACCCTTCGCACCGTCTTCAAGCCAGGCATCGAAGCCACCATAGTTGCCGGTCGTCAGCGCCCGCCAGCTCAGTGCGTTTTCACTGGTCTGATCGAGCGTCTTGTCCGAGTTGAAGAAGTTGATGCCGCGCGCGTTTGTTACACGGTTCCCCTTGAACTCGGCCCGGCCATCCCAGATGACCTCGCGGAACCGGCCACGATATTCAGCGCCCTCCCAGACAACGCGGATGCGGCTTCCAAGGTCAGCCTGCGAAAAGGGCCGGTGCGTTGAGAGGTGCTCCAGTCCATTGAAAATATCGATGCGCTCAATAGGCGCGGAGCCGATCGCGTGAACCTTGAGCATCGCACTCCCCGATTGCAGATGTACGATATCGCCCATGATTGCTTCACGCGCGGAATGTCCTTCCGCCGGACCGAGCGCGGGATCGTCATGGTAGAGCTGGCCATCCGTATCGAATTCAGCGGTAACATCGAGGATCATGCGGTTGCCGGTCGTGCCGTAGTGATGCCGCTTGCGGTAGCACTCAAAAACAGCAGCACGTGTCAGCTCAGGTATAAGGAAACAGGTGAGCCCGCCGATGGCGCCAAATTTTGATGATCCCGGATAACTGGCACCGGGACGCCCCTTATGACCGTCGGAGTTGCAGACGGTTCCGACCCGATAACCCATCTCGAGGGCGTCCTGCAAAATCCATTCGAATGTTCCCCAGGACGAATGCACTTCCACGGATTTTTCCACCCGGCCGTCATGCGCAACCTTCACGTCCGCGTAGCGCCCACCACAATGGGCAAGGCAGAGCGCATTCTCATCGTTTTCGATCAGTTTTTCAAAGAGTTCGCCGGCAGTACCGCAATCGGTATCGGCATCGCTCAGATCATTGATGAGCGCGTGAGACGAGCGGTAGATTGGTCGATCCTCGGTCATATAGAACACATTGCGGTCGCCGCCGAGGAAGGTATTACCTGACCATTCGTAGCCCGGGAGTGTCACGAAACGACCGGGCTCGTTGAACTCGGCGATGATCTCATTGAGCTCTGCCCAGAATTCCTTTGTGATCTGGAAGTCGTTGCCCTGGTGTCCTGTTATGTCGACGAATGCCTTGTCGCGCGCAAATTCCATATATTGCCGCGCGCTCCCGGTGCCGATGGTTTCTTCACTTTGCCCGTGCACATCCCCCCAGAAGTGTAGCGCCTGGCCTTCCGATTTCTCGACAATACGAACAGGATTGCATCGCGCCAGGACTTCTCCTGCATCATTCAGCATCTCGATCCGATAGGTGCCAGGCTCTGCGGCTTTAAGCCCCTCTACCAGTTGCGCGAAGTCGCCCTTTGTGAATGTGACAGTTTCAGGCAAACCAGAAAGCTCAGGTGTACAACGCAGTTTCACCGTCGCATTGGCCTTGTCGCTTGGATTGCCCCACTTGTCCTCTGCTTTCAGCGACAGGCGAAACGGCTCCCCCGCCGCATGAGTCGTCGGCGCGACAGCGCGCCAGGTCTCAGGCGGTCCCGGCACGATGTCGATCAACGGCTGGTCGGGAACTCCAACATAGGTGTAGGTGGCTATGGCATCGACGAGAACGCGGAACTCGAAGGTGTCTTCACAAAAGGTCTGCACGCGCATACCAGGCGAGCCGCCACTTTTCTCGCCAAACACAATGGTGATGGTGTCGCCTTCCTTCATGAAGCCGTTCACCACCTTGATGTAGAGCGTACCATCCCAGGGTCGCACATTGCCTTTGGGGTCG
>Ga0209633_10001980_pt1 | contig 20277 bp, 16 predicted proteins | sample Cruoilmetagenom1_FD_187290 | JGI IMG/M metagenome (GOLD analysis project Ga0209633, IMG submission 187290) | Oil polluted marine microbial communities from Coal Oil Point, Santa Barbara, California, USA - Sample 1 (SPAdes) (version 2) | ecosystem: Environmental > Aquatic > Marine > Oil seeps ... | reverse complement strand
CATAGAAAATCAAACGAAAATAAATTTCAAAGAGGACTTATTTTCTGGCTAACCATTATTTTATAACCAAAATACAAGCTTAAAACGCGCTTTTTTAAATTATGTCAAAAACTTTCGGATGCTAGTGATGGCATAAATAAAAAACCTTGAGAATTAACTCAAGGTTCTTAAAAATATTAATTTATATAAAGATTCTTTACTGCTTTATTAACTTTCGCATAAAACTACCTTTTTCTGTAGATACTTGCACTAAGTACATTCCTGATTTTATATGACTTACAGGAATTTTAGTGTTAGTAGATTTTAAAATTAATTTTCCTGAAATATCAAATATTGAAACGTCAATTAAAACAGAGCTATTATTTAATACTATATGTAACTCTTCTTTAATAGGATTTGGTCCAACATACGTTTCAGAAGCTTTAAAATCTATATCACTCAATACAAAATTACAGTTTTCACTATAATTAATAGTTGCTTCTTTCACCCAATTCGTATAAATACCAGTACCTGCAGTTGCAGCAGATGTATTTGCTACAGTAATACAATCTAAATTTATAGTATTTAAAGCTGTTAAATCTGTAAGTAGATGATTAAAACTAACATCTAAACTACTTATTAAAATATTTGAAACATTTAAGTAAGTCAACGAGGTATTATTATTAACATACAAAACACTTAAAGATGTATTGGAAACATCTAAAAAATTCAGCGATGTAAAGTCTTCTATACCTGTTAAATCTGTTACACCTATATTACTTAAATCAACTGTAGTTATATTTTTAATATTAGCTGTTGGCACATAATTATTTAATGACCCTGAATCATAACCTAGAGTTATTAAGTATTGTTCAAAGTTATCGTCTGGTACGTAGGTAAGATTACAAATTTCACTATAACCACAACCAGTATCTTTTTGCCATTGAAAATATATACCTGCACCAGAGTTAGCAGTTGTTGCATCTGCCACAGTAATACAAAATAAATTTACTGTATTAGTAGCTTTTAGCGTTGTTAACAATGCATTATTACTAACGTCTAAATTACTTAATAAGGTGTTGTAAATAGTTAAAAAAGTTAACGCTGTATTATTACTAATATCTATATTAATAATTGAAGTATTAGCAATACTTAATGATGTTAACGCTGTATTATTACTAATATCTATACTAAGAATTGAGCTATCAGAAATATCTAAAATTGTTAAAGCGCTATTAGTGCTTAAATCTAAACTGTTTAAATATGTATTATCTACATATAAAATACTTAGATTAGTATTAGTACTTAAATCTAAACTTGTTATTGAAGTATCATTCGCATCTAAATAAGTTAATGCGGTATTTGCATTTACATCTAAATTAACTATTAAAGTACTAGAAATATCTAAAACAGTTAATGCTGTAAAATCCTCTAAACCTTTTAGATCAGTAACGTTTGTACCATTTAAATCTAAAGTGGTTAAAGAAGCTATATTAGCTGTTGGTACATAATTATCTAATACAGTGTCGTAACCTTGGTCTATTAGGTACTGCTCAAAAACATCATCTGGTAAATAAGTTTGAGAATAAGAAAAGTTTAAAAATAGAATACTAAATAGTACTGCAGAATAAAGTAATTTTGATTTCATAATTGTAGGTTTTATAAATTAATAGATATTGAGGGAGTACAATATTATATCAAGTTTTTTAATTAAGTACTAAATTTGTTACTCGTCGATTTTCTATGCATAAAAAAACTCTAAATCGATATTTTTTGTCGTTAATAGTCAGTCAATAAATGACTTAGCGACTAGATAATTTAGTTAATAAATAAGATTTAATAGAGAGTAATAATATAATATTAACTAAAAAGATAAGCGTTAACAACTATCAAATTAACACTCATTACTTGTTAATAACTGTTTACAATTAGTTAAAACTAAAATTAGGTTTATTCAGTTATTTTTCCAAACCAAAATACAGATGAGACTACCTAATTAGTTAGTTGTTTTTTTGGAGCGAGTTATTAAGTAACATTCGTATAGTAATAAACAGTTTTTTACTAAAAACATATCAATCTTTTCTATTAACAACACTTATTAACAGTTGTTCATAGTTATTAAAATAAGGTTTAGTATTAAATAGTTAACTATAAAATTACTGTTAACTTCGTATTAAGTAAATCTGATAAATCATTAATCAAAATAAAAAGTAATAAAGTTATAACAACTATTAACAAGCTATAATAACCATCATTTATTTTTTTAAATTTTAAAAGAAAAATGATGATATGTATATATGTGTTGATAACTTAAAAAACTAACCTCTGGTTTCTATTTCTATTAAATATAAACAATAAAGGAAAAGGTTTTAAAAAACTGATTATAGAATAGAAAAATGTCACTTCGAATGAAATCCTTAAAAAAGGATTTAGTATAGAGAAGTCTTATATTATATATCAAATAGCTGTAAATTTTACGGCTATTTTTCATTAATTTAACATTCCCTAAACACCATTAAAAAATTAAAACGTAACTTTGCACCAAACTTAATATCTTGTTATTATGTTCACTTAGCTTAATTGAAGTGAATAAAATTAACTCTTCGCTCTAAGAATTAAGTTAAAAAATATGAGATTCCTTTTTTCAAAGGAATAAATTACAAATTAATAAATGACAAAAAAGAAAAAAAGGAAATCATCAAATAATAAGATTTCCAACCTTACAAATACAATTCTTAGTATTTTAAAAAAAGAAAGAAACCAATCCTTTAACTATAAACAAATTGCTTCTAAACTCGGTGTTAACGATGCTAGTAGTCGCAATCAGATTATTAAAAAATTAGCGCAATTAAAAGCTAAACAAGAGATTGAAGAAGTAGATCGTGGTAAATTTAAAGCTATTGTTAACAACGAATACCATACTGGTATTTTAGATTTAGCCGCTAAAGGAAATGGCTATATAATTTCAGACGATTTTGAAGACGATATTTTCATCGCATCAAACAACATCAACAAAGCTTTAAATGGTGACGAAGTAGAATTCTATGCTTATAAACGTAAGCATAGAGGTAAACAAGAAGGTGAAATTACCAATATTATAAAACGTGCAAAAACGGAATATGTAGGTACTATTCAAATTCATGCTAAAAAGAATTTTGCTTTTGTGGTGCCAGATAGCAACAAAATGTACACCGATATTTTTGTACCAATTAATAAAATAAATAAGGCAGAAGATGGTGATAAAGTATTAGTTTCGTTAGAAGAATGGCCAGAAAAAGCAGATTCACCTAACGGAAAAGTAGTTAAGGTTTTAGGTAAACCAGGAGAGCACAGTACAGAAATTCATTCCATTTTAGCAGAATACGGATTACCAACTGAGTTTCCGCATGAGGTAGAAGCATATGCTAATAAGATAGATACTTCTATTAAGCCCGAAGAAATTGCTAAGCGACGTGATATGCGTAAAGATTTAACTTTTACTATAGATCCTAAGGATGCTAAAGATTTTGATGATGCCTTATCATTTAAAGTATTAGATAATGGCTTATATGAGATCGGAATTCATATTGCAGATGTCTCACACTATTTACAACCAGGAACCATTTTAGATGATGAAGCTTACGAGCGTGCAACGTCTATTTATTTAGTAGACAGGGTTGTACCGATGTTGCCAGAAATTTTATCTAATGGAGCTTGTTCATTACGTCCACATGAGGAAAAATATACCTTTTCGGCTGTATTTCAAATGAATGATAAATGTGAAATTAAAAACGAATGGTTTGGAAGAACAGTAACCTATTCTGATGCACGTTTTGCTTACGAAGAAGCGCAAGCTATTATTGAACGAAATGTCAAACTGAGCGCAGTCGAAGTTCTTAAAAACACAGAAAAAATAGATACTACCATTCCAACTGAAGTTTCACTTACAGGAAAAGAATATCAAACCTCTGTAGAAGTTGCACAAGCTACTATAAAAATGAATCAATTGGCTCGAAAAATGCGTTCTGCTCGTATGCGAGATGGTGCTATTTCTTTTGATAAGGTTGAAGTAAAATTTGATTTAGATCAAGATGTAAATCCGGTTGGAGTCTTTTTTAAGACCTCTAAGGATGCTAATAAAATGATTGAAGAATTTATGTTATTAGCCAACAGAAAAGTGTCTGAATTCATAGGTAAACAGAAGAAAACATTTGTGTATCGTGTACACGATGAACCAGACCAATCTAAGTTAGCACAACTACAAACGGTTGTAGCACGTTTTGGACATAAGTTAAATTTTAGTGATAAAGGCAGTATTGCATCTTCTTTAAATAATTTATTGAAAGATGTTCAAGGAAAAAAAGAACAAAATTTAGTAGATACTTTAACAATCAGAACGATGTCTAAAGCAGAATATACGACTAAGAATATTGGTCATTATGGTTTAGCTTTCGATTATTACAGTCACTTTACATCGCCAATTCGTCGTTATCCAGATGTTATGGCACATCGTTTATTGCAACAGTATTTAGATGGTGAAAAATCAGCAAACGAAGATATTTACGAAGAGAAATGTAAACATTCTAGTAATATGGAATATTTAGCTACAAGAGCTGAACGTGATTCTATTAAATACATGCAAATTCGTTTTATGCAAGATCATCAAGACGAAGAATTTGTAGGCGTTATTTCTGGAGTTACAGATTGGGGAATTTATGTAGAAATTATTTCCAACAAATGTGAAGGTATGGTAAGTGTTAGAGATATGAAAGACGATCACTACCAGTTTGACCAAGATCAATACGCAATGGTTGGGAATAAAAATGGAGCTACATATCAACTAGGTGAAGAAGTGATTGTAAAAGTGAAAAATGCAGATTTAACTAAGAAACATTTAGACTTTTATATGGTTGGTAAACCAGAAGCGTAACTTTTTTAAACTTTACTAGACATATATATAAAACATACATAATGATATTAACAACAACAAACACTATAGAGGGTTTTAAAATAATAGAATACAAAGGTATTGTTTCTGGTGTTGGATTAAATTCACAAAAGGCGGCAATGACATTTAGTATGTCAAAATATTATAAAGCTATTTCAGATAGCATTTCTGTAGTTAAAGAACAGGCATTTCAAGCATTAAAAGATAATGCTAATAGTTTAAATGCGAATGCGGTTGTTGGTATTAAAGTAGATATAGAGCTTACTACTGCTAATTATGTAATGGTTTCTGTAACAGGAACTGCAGTAAGCGTAGCAAACTAATTTATGATACGAGTATGTTAAAGATTGTATCATATCAGATAATTATTATAAGCAAACAGTCCTAATAATTACTGGGATGACATTAAGAAAATAATATTAAAGCCACATGAAAACAAGTACAAAAGCAAGTCTATATGTTTTCTTAATATTCCTTGTCACTTATCTAATACTTAGGTTTGGAATTCAAATGGTATTTAGTGATATAAACACTTATTTATTAACTGCAATATCTGCAGTAATAACTGTTGTATTATCTCCACAAAGACGTATTGTAAGAAAGCAATCTGGTGACCAAATCCAACTAAAATGGCTATTCAGTAAAAAAGTAATTGTTTTAAAATAGAAATTTTTAACATAAGACAATCATATTCAAAATATTACCCTATCAGGAAAATAGCATATGAACTTTAAAAACAATAAATATAACACATGAAGTATATAATCTTAATTGTAACATTAGTTTTTAGTTTTACTATTAATTCACAAGAAACGATCGAGAAAACTGTAGGTGAATTTTCAACCGTAAAAGTGTTTGATTTAATTCATCTTGAAATGGTAAAATCAGATGAAAATAAAGTCATCATTTCAGGTAAAAATAGAAATGATGTTGAGGTTGTAAATAACAACGGAAAACTGAAAATAAGAATGCATATAACAGAAAGTTTCGATGGTAACAATACTGTTGTAAAGCTTTATTATGTTAAAGTAGATAAAATAGATGCGAATGAAGGAGCTAATATTACTGTAAAAGAATCTATTAAGCAATACGAAATAGATTTAAGTGTTCAGGAAGGAGGTGAAATTACTGCTATTTTAGAAACTACTTATGTAAATTTTAAAGCTGTTACAGGAGGTTCTATTAATGTAACTGGAAGTTCAAAAAATCAAGATATTTCAATTTTCACAGGTGGTGTTTTTAATGGTAAAGACTTTATTACCAAAAAAACTGAGGTAAATATTAAAGCTGCAGGTGAAGCTCATGTAAATGCTACAGCATTAGTAAATGCAAAAATTAAAGCGGGTGGAACAGTTTATATTTACGGTGACCCAGAAAAAGTTGATGAAAGCACAATACTTGGTGGTAGAATAAAACGTATGTAAATTCCGTTGAGTTTATTACATTTGTGTAAACTACAAGTTTTACATGTTAGACGATATATTAACAGCCATTCCTTTCGGAATTATTCTAGCCTTTACCATTGGTCCTGTGTTTTTTGTATTATTAGAAACCAGTGTAACCAAGGGTTTTAGAAGTGCTCTTGTATTCGATCTAGGTGTTATTTTTGCAGATATTGTTTTTATTCTAGTTATTTTTAAAAGTACAGATACGCTTTTAGATAAAATAAAAGATGATCCAAAACTACTAGTTTTTGGAGGTGTTTTATTAGTTATTTATGGTCTAATAAGTTTTATAAAAACATCTAAATCTTTTCGTTCTATTGTTAGAGAACACCACAGAATACAGCTTCCAAAGAAAGATTACGGAAAACTTTTTGTTAAAGGCTTTTTGCTCAACTTTATTAACATTGGTGTACTCTTAGGATGGTTTGGATTTATTGTTATTGGCACTTCTATTACCACATCTCAAAATGGTGTTGCTGTATTTATTGCAACAATGCTTATTGCCTATTTTCTAACAGATTTGGTTAAGATAGCTGCTGCAAAACGTCTTAAAAGTAAACTCACTCCACGACGTATTTTTAAGACAAAGAAAATTGTAGCTATTGTTATTTTAGTTTTTGGTATTGTACTATTAAGTCAAGGTCTTTTTCCTGAGCTTTATGAAAAGAGTAAGGAACAGATTGAAAGAGTTAATCCTCTTGATTAAAGCTCTTTAAATTATAGAGGTAACAAACTACTGACCTCTAAAAATAAAAAACCCTCAAATAATTTGAAGGTTTTTTAGAGGTGTCGAGCGGATTCGAACCGCTGTAGATGGTGTTGCAGACCACTGCCTAGCCACTCGGCCACGACACCTTATTGAGACCGCAAATATAAAAATTATATATGGTATAACAATTATATTTAATACAATGTTTAATTGGTATTAAACTCTAGATATCCTTATTTTTTTCGCTTTTTGGTCATTTTTATAGTCACCATTTCAACGTCACCACCAATTGGAGGATTAATTTTACTCACAGCAACGGTTGCTTTAGTAATCAATGATTGTTCACTAAAAACACGATTCAAAATACGTTTGGCTACCGTTTCTAGGAGTTTAGACGGAATTGCCATTTCTTCTCTTACCACTTTATTTAAAAAGACATAATCAACTGTGTCTCGTAATTCATCAGATTTTGAGGATTTTTTTAAATCAGCTTTAACTTCTAAATCTACTCTGTAATCACTACCAATAGCAGTTTCTTCTTTTAAGCAACCATGATTAGCAAAGACTCTTATATTTTCAACTTTTATTGTTCCCAAAGCATTTCGTTTTTGACAAATATATTATACTAATATTTAATAACTTTGCTACCTATTTTAAAAACATGTCAGAAGAAACAAAAGCACTCAATTTTATTGAGCATATCATAGAAGAAGATTTAGCTAATGGTTTACCAAAAGAGAAGCTTCGTTTTCGTTTTCCACCAGAACCAAATGGCTATTTACACATAGGTCACACCAAAGCCATAGGTATTAGTTTTGGTTTAGGTGAAACTTATAATGCACCTGTAAATCTTAGGTTCGACGATACAAATCCAGCAAAAGAGGAGCAAGAATACGTTGATGCGATAAAAAAGGATATCACTTGGTTAGGTTACCATTGGGAAAATGAATTATACTCATCAGATTATTTTCAAACCCTTTATGATTGGGCAATTCAAATGATTAAAGATGGTAAAGCCTATGTAGATAGTCAGACTTCTGAAGAAATAGCAAAACAAAAAGGTACACCAACACAGGTTGGAACAAACAGTCCATACAGAAATCGTAGTGTAGAGGAAAACCTGGAATTATTCAGAGGTATGAAAGCTGGAAAATTTCCTGCTGGTACACATATTCTTCGCGCTAAAATTGATATGGAAGATCCAAATATGTTAATGCGAGATCCTATGATGTATCGCATCATGTATTCTAAACATCACAGAACAGGTGACGATTGGTGCATTTACCCAATGTACGATTGGACGCATGGAGAAAGTGATTATCTAGAACAAATTTCACATTCATTATGCTCTCTAGAATTTAAACCACACAGAAAGCTTTATGATTGGTTTAGAGATAATGTTTATGAATACAGTAAAAATAAATTACCATTAGCACCAAAACAACGCGAATTTGCACGCTTAAATCTCAGTTATACCATTATGAGCAAGCGTAAATTGTTGCGTTTAGTTGAAGATGGTGCTGTTTCAGGTTGGGACGACCCAAGAATGCCAACTATTTCTGGTTTGCGTCGTCGTGGTTACACACCCAATTCTATTAGAAAATTCATAGAAAAAGTTGGTGTCGCTAAGCGCGAAAACGTTATTGATGTATCACTTTTAGAATTTTGCATTCGTGAGGATTTAAACAAAACAGCGAATCGTGTGATGGCAGTTTTAGATCCAGTAAAAGTGTTAATTACTAATTATCCCGAAGACAAAGAAGAATGGTTAGAGGCCGAAAATAATCAAGAAGATGATTCTGCTGGATTCAGAAAAGTGCCTTTTTCAAGAGAAATATATATCGAAAAAGATGATTTTAAAGAAGAAGCTGGAAAAAAATATTTCAGACTAAAACTTGGAAGCGAAGTACGATTGAAAAATGCCTACATCATTAAAGCAAATTCTGTAGTTAAGGACGAAAATGGAGATGTTATAGAAATTCATTGTACTTATGACGAAGACACATCTAAAAAAGTAAAAGGTACATTACATTGGGTATCAATAAAACATGCAATTACTGCAGAAATTAGAGAGTACGATCGTTTATTTATGCACGAATCGCCAGATAGCGATAAGGATAAAGATTTTATGGATTATATAAATCCGAAGTCTTTAACCATTAAAACAGGTTATTTAGAACCAAGTTTAGCAGAAGTAAAAGTAGGAGAACAGTTTCAGTTTCAACGTTTAGGGTATTTTAATGTGGATGATGATTCTACACCTAAAAAATTAGTATTTAACAAAACGGTTGGTTTAAGAGATAGTTGGGCAAAACAAACTCGTGCTGAGCGAAGTCGAAGTGAGCCAAAACCTCAGAATAATCAAAATCAGAATAAACCGAAGCAACAGCAACAAAAACGTTCTGCAATTAGCGTGATTCAACAGTTTGGAAAAAAATACACCAATTTACCAGAAGAAAAACGAGTAAAAGTAAAAGCCGAAATACAAGAGTTAGCAAAAGATGTCGCTTACGATGAATTAGAGCCTTTATTTGGAACCGCTGTTAAAAAAGCAGGCACTCGCATCGCAACCTTAATTGCGTTAAAAGTATTGCTTAAAAATGGCTTAGAACGAAATGCTTCAATTGAAGAATTTATTGAGAAAGCAAAAGACGATAAGAATGAGATTTTAGTAGCTGAAGCTTCTGATCTATAATTAGTTTTTAAGTCAATAAAAGCCTCATAATTACCAGTTATGAGGTTTTTTTGTACTTTTAAAACATACTAACTAATAAATCATTACATATTATGGAATTACCAATTAACCCTATTGTTATTCCTATTGCAGCTGTAGCAGCCTTATTTATCGGAGCTTTGTGGTACAATCCAAAATTTGGATTCGGAATAGCTTGGATGCGAGCATCTGGAATGACAGAAGAACGCATGAAAAACGGAAACATTGCTATTATTTTTGGGCTCGCCTTACTATTTGCAGCAATGCTAAGTGTTTTATTAATGAATTTTACCAACCATCAATGGGGAGCTTTTGGAATGGTAGGAGGCGATCCTACTATTGCTAAACCTTCTTTTGAAGCGTTTATGGCAGATTATGGAAATGCCTTTAGAACATTTAAACATGGAGTTTTACATGGAACTATGTTTGGCGTGCTTGGCGCACTTCCTATTATTGGCACTATCGCATTATTTGAGCGTAAAAGCGCTAAATATATTTTTATAAATGCTGGTTACTGGATTGTAACCTGTGCAGTTATGGGAAGTATTATTTGTGGATTGTAATAGGTTATAGATAACTTATTTAAATTTTTCCACATAAAAAAATGTCAGTTTGAAATCATTTCAAACTGACATTTTCTGTTATTTATATAAAGCCGAATTATTTTATTCTTCTATAACTTCAACCTTCACATTATCTTCAGGAATCTTAAGATTGGTTTCAAAACCCGGTAATACTTTATCAACCAATGCAACATTTTTAAGTTGTTTTGCTTCTAAAAACCACCAATATTTATCTACATTATTATAAATTCCTAAAAGATAACTTTTAGAAGATGTACGTTGCCCAGACATTTTCATTTGGTTAAAACCTTCAATGACACAACGAAACTGACCTTGCTCTTTTACTATTTCAGAAACACCGTTAATCTCTGCTTTTTCAAATACAAAACCTTGTGTTTTCATACCTTTAAAAGTAGATTCTAAGACTTGTAGAGCTGCATCTTTTCCTCCCATCATTTCTACAACAGATGGAAGCGTGTGTTTAAGAACGGTTTCAAAATCCATTGCTAATGTTGCTTTTGAGGTTGTTTTCGCGTCCTTTAAAGCATCTTCTTTGGTTTGAGAAAACACACTTGCACTTGTTGCTATTAAAACAAAGAGTACTATTTTCTTTAATTTATTCATCGTTCTTCTTTTTTTTATTTTGAGAATTCTTCATCGCTTCACCAATTTGATTACTGGCCGTAAAACTAGCCACCATATCATTTAACATAGTGCTTCCTGCTTGAGGAGAATTAGGTAATAATATTAAATTACTATTAGTTTCGCTACCAATAGCTTGTAATGTATCATAATGTTGCGTTACTACAATAAGAGCAGAAGCTTCTTGTGAGTTAATACCAACCCTATTTAAAACATCTACAGATTCTTCTAATCCACGTGCAATTTCGCGACGTTGATCTGCAATACCTTGACCTTGTAAACGCTTGCTTTCCGCTTCAGCTTTTGCTTTTTCTACTATTAAAATACGAGCTGCATCTCCTTCAAACTGAGCGGCTGTTTTTTCTCTATCTGCCGCATTAATTCTGTTCATTGCTGCTTTTACTTGCGCATCAGGATCAATATCTGTTACTAGGGTTTTTATAATGTCAAAACCATAATCAGACATCGCATCATTTAATTCTGCTTTTACAGCTAAAGCAATATCATCTTTTTTAACAAAAACATCATCTAATTTCATTTTTGGTACTTCTGCACGTACCACATCAAATACGTAAGATGTAATCTGGTCATGCGGATAATCTAGCTTATAGAAAGCATCATACACCTTCTCTTTTATAACTTTGTATTGTACAGAAACTTTTAAACGAACAAATACATCATCTAAAGTTTTTGTTTCAATAATAACATCTAATTGCTGAATTTTTAAACTCATTTTTCCAGCCACACGATCAACTAAAGGAATTTTTAATTGTAATCCAGACTGTCTAATACTATGAAATTTACCAAAGCGCTCTATAATTGCTGCGGTTTGTTGTTTCACCACAAAGAAGGATGAAATTAAAATGATTAATCCAAAAAATATAATTGGAACTAGAATAAATTTTTCCATAACACGTTTTTTTTAAGGTTAAATAATACGAAAGATTAAAAGTAAGTCATTTTAAATTATTTTACTTAGGTTTGCCTCTGAACTCGTCTTGACTCTTTGTTTTTAACCGAAAATTAGAAGAAAATAGTTTCATCTGAACAAATTTAATTCATTTTTTAGGGAATAGAAAAAGTTGAGACGAGTTCAACATTAGCTTATAAAAATAGAATGAAAAACACACAATCTTTCCTATTAGTACTTATTTGTATCACATTTGTTACATTTAGTTATGGACAACGCAAAAATTATAAAATCAAAAATGGCATTGGTCTTCAAGGAGGTGTCACACAATTTGATATTCTAACAGATAACTTTGAAACGAAAAAGAATTCTGGTTTTACAGGTGGAATGACAGCTTCTGTAGATATTCCACACAGATGGTATAATGTAAGTTATAATATACAATTATCTGAAAATAATATAGATATTCTGGCAGCTGATCCCACAACTGGATTTGATGAATTTGTTGAATACAAGGTATTTATGGCAAATATTTCATTTTTACTTCATGTTAAAATAATAAAGAATAATTTTACTTTAGATGTTGGTCCAATGCTACAGTATAACGGAGAATTAGATCTTAATGACAAGTCTAAAGAAGGTTATTTCATCAATGGGTTCAACAAATTGCTGCTGACTGAAGATATAAGAGATATTTCTAACTTTAATGCCAATGGAGCTATTGGTTTATCCTTAGGCGTTAGACGACTGTTAATTAGGGCACAATACGTTTATGGTTTTACTAATATTTTAGGTAATTTAAATAAACAAGACCTTAATACAGGAACTAAGGGTAAGTTTAAAGGTAATCAGTCATTAATTGCTTTAACGGCTATGATAACGTTCTAAAAATTAGATACTTTTCACCAAAGCTTCAATACGTTTTACCGTTTCAGTTTTACCAATCAAAAACATAATATCAAAAACATCTGGTCCTTGTAACGCACCAACCAAAGCTAATCGTAATGGCATCATTACTTTTCCAAAGCCAATTTCGTTAGTTGTAATCCAACTTTTAATGTTATTTTGAAGGTTTTCGACTGTAAAATCATCAGTCTCAGAAACGAGTTCAATCACTTTTTTTATTAATGATTCAGTTTCTTCTTTTATGGCTTTTTTAGAGGCTTTTTCATCATAAGATGTTGGAGCTGTAAAAAAGAAATGACTTAATTCCCAAAAATCTTGAATAAACGTGGCGCGTTCTTTCAACAAACCAATAACTAAAGCAATATAATTGGTGTCAATATCAATTAATTCAGGTCTAATTGATTTGAATTGCTCAGCTAAATCTAAATCCAATTGCTGTTGCATATAATGATGATTGAACCACTTTGTTTTATCCGGATCAAAGCGCGCACCTGATTTATTTACTCTTTCTAAATCAAAATCCGAAACCAACTGTTCTAAGTTGAAAATTTCTTGTTCTGTTCCAGGGTTCCAACCTAAGAAGGCTAAGAAATTGACAACTGCTTCAGGAAAATAGCCTTCTTCTTTATAACCTTTAGAAACGGTTCCGTCTGGTGCTGTATATTCTAGAGGAAAAACAGGAAAGCCCATTTTGTCGCCATCACGTTTACTTAATTTCCCTTTTCCTGTTGGTTTTAAAATTAAAGGTAAATGTGCGAATTCGGGTGCGTCCCATCCAAAAGCATCATATAATAATTGGTGTAAGGCTAAAGAAGGCAACCATTCTTCACCACGAATCACATGCGAAATTTCCATTAAATGATCGTCCACAATATTGGCTAAATGATAGGTTGGCATACCATCACTTTTAAACAAAATTTTATCGTCTAAAACATTGGTGTCAATCGTCATATTCCCGCGAATAATATCGGTAAGATGTAGCGTTTCATCTTGTGGAGACTTAAAACGAATCACATACTCGTCTCCTGCTTCAATTTTAGCTTGTGTTTCTGCTTCAGTTAAAACTAAAGAATTCACCAAACGCCCTTTTACTCTGTTGTGCCAGTTGTAAATAAATGTTTTACCTTCAGCTTCATGTCCTTTTCTATATGCATCCAATTCTTTAGATGTATCAAAAGCATAATACGCGTTTCCAGAATCAATTAGTTGATCTGTATATTGCTTGTATAAATGCTTGCGCTCACTTTGTCTGTAAGGACCGAATTTTTCATTCTTTCCTGGACCTTCATCAAAAGGAATATTACACCAATTTAAGGACTCAACAATATAGTCTTCCGCACCTTCTACATAACGATTTTGATCTGTGTCTTCAATTCTGAGAATAAAATCGCCTCCATGTTTTTTAGCAAATAAATAATTAAATAAAGCAGTTCTTACACCACCAATATGTAAAGGTCCTGTTGGACTTGGCGCAAAGCGCACACGTACGTTTTTAGACATAATTTTGAATTATTGGTCAAAGATAGTTTGATATGGTTTTAGAACAAAGAAAATAGAAGAGAGAAAATAGGAAAGGGATTATAGAGCCCAGACAATTGGAACATAGACGGTTTTTGGTTTAATGATAGAACGTGGTTAAAAGAAAATGTAAAAAATTAATCCAGAATCTCGCACAAAGATAAAGGTATAGGCTTGAAATAAGTATTAGAGCTTAAAAAGGTTAAAACTTATGATAAACACCAAAAGTTACAGCTGCTTTTTTAGCAACGTTGTTTCCTGAGAATGCACCACCAAATCCAATAGTTGCACCAAACTTTTTTGTTACTTCTCCTATAGCTTTTAAGCCATAAGCAGAATACTCCTGATCATTAACATACAGACCTGTTAGTAAATTGTTTATGGGGAGTTTTACATTTCCATTTTCAAAAGATTTTACGACATCAACAAATCCAATTATCCAAATTGGTTTAATAGGCTTTATACCAACTTCTGCGCCAAATCTAAAATTAGAACTGTAATTGTTGGATCTTAGATTTACGCCCGTAAACCCTTGAAAATAAATCCAATTAAAACTTCGTCCAATGCTAATCGTTGGTGTTAACGTCCAAGCATCATAACCTGTTCTTATTCCTGAGGCGTTGCTATAAGAATTTGTGTTACCCTCAAGGTTTAACTGCCCAGAAACCACCCATTTTTTCTTGTAAAATTGTCGGCGAAAACCAATTTCAATGTTCCCTAAAACAGCTTTGGAATCGGCAGTTGTAAATTGAGAACCCATTCCTGTCAAACGTCCAGTTTCGTTAAACTTTATTGGGATACTAAGCACTAAAGTAGATTTATCAGTCAAACCATATTCGCCATATAACTGTAAAGTATTATCTGTTATAAAACGTTCTGTATTATAATCTGGATTCCCAAAAATGTTACCATAATCACTAATTGTTGTGAATGAAATTTGAGAATATACCTCACTCTTTTTTTTAGTCCAAGCATTTTGTGAAAATGAATAACTAGCGATAAAAAATACGAGAATGGTTAATTTTTTAGTCATAATTTTGATGATTATTTGGTATTAGTACATCCTTTTTTTTAAACCTTACAGTCAGCTTTAACAAATATTAGGGTTTCGGTTAAACTAAAAATACTATTTTTAAGGTTCTGCTTATGGGCAATTTTAAAACAATAAAACAAAAATTAGAGCAATTCATTAAAAAGTACTACACTAATGAACTGCTAAAAGGCGCAATTCTATTTTTCGCTATTGGTTTGCTATATCTTATAGTGACTTTATTTGTTGAATATGTCTTATGGCTCAGTCCAACAGCTAGAACCTTATTATTTTGGACATTTATTATAGTAGAATTAGCTTTATTCGTGAAATTCATTGCAATTCCATTATCTCATTTATTCAAACTTAGAAAAGGCATCAATTTTGAAACCGCTTCTAAGTTAATTGGGAATCATTTTCCAGAGGTGAGTGATAAATTATTAAATGTGCTTCAACTGAATAAAAACCCAGAACAATCCGATCTATTAATCGCGAGTATTGAGCAGAAGTCGCAAGAATTACAACCAATTCCGTTTAAATCAGCAATAAATTTTAATTCAAATACCAAATATTTAAAGTATGCTGCAATTCCTGTTGCAATCCTATTATTATCGTTTATAACAGGAAAAATAAACTGGTTTAGCGATAGTTACGAGCGCGTTGTAAATTACCAAACGGCTTATGAGCCACCAGCACCATTTCAGTTTTTTGTATTGAATGAATCACTTCAAGCTATAGAAAATAAGGATTTTAAATTGAATGTATCAACAGTCGGAAATGTGGTTCCAGAAAACGCACAAATCAAATTCAATGGTCAATCTTACTTTTTACAACAACTGGCTGCTGGCGAATTTCAATATACATTCAGTTTACCAAAAGAAGCTGTAGAATTTACATTGTCAGCTAACGATGTGGTTTCAAAATCGTATAAATTAGAAGTAGTAAACACACCAAATCTCGTTAATTTTGAAATGGTTTTAGATTATCCTGCGCATACAAGAAAGAAAGATGAGATTTTAAAAAGTACAGGTTCAGCCGTGATTCCAGAGGGTACAAATGTGATTTGGAAAGCTAAGACAAAAGCCACAACAGGAGTTCATATTTATGCTGAAGATACCTTAAGTTTTACCACAAGTGAAAAAGATAATTTTCAAGCTTCAAAACGACTCTATAAAAATTATAATTACAGCATTACAACTAGCAATGAAAGCTTAAAGGATTATGAAAATTTGGCTTATAATATCAATGTTGTTAGAGATATTTATCCAGAACTGAGCATTAAGGTGCAAAAAGACTCAATAGATCAACAAAGTCTTTATTTCTATGGTCAAGCGAGCGATGATTATGGGTTAACAAAGCTACAATTGGTGTATTATCCAGCAGAAGATGAATCAAAAAAGATAAAAGAACCGATTAACATTTCAAAATCTAATTTTTCTGAATTTGTAAGCGCATTTCCTAATCAGTTTAATTTAGAAGAAGGTGTAAGTTACCAACTCTATTTTGAAGTGTTTGATAATGATGCATTACATAATTATAAACGTACAAAAAGTTCTGTTTTTAGTTATAGAAAGTTAACCAAGGACGAAGAGGAACAAAAACAACTTAACGAGCAAAACGAAACCATAAAAGATATTAGTAAAACTTTCGATAAGCTTCAAGAACAAGATAAAAAACTAGAAGAATTATCTAAAACTCAAAAGGAAAAAGAAAGCCTGAATTTTAATGATAAGAAGAAATTTGAAGACTTCTTAAAACGTCAGAAAAATCAGGAACAGTTGATGAAAAATTTCAACAAAAAACTTCAAGAAAATTTAGAAGAATTTCAAAATGACGAAAAGAAAGAGGATCAGTTTAAAGAAGATTTAAAAGAACGTTTAAAAGAAAATGAAGAGCAACTTAAAAAGGATGAAGAATTACTTAATGAGCTTGAAGAATTAAAGGAGAAAATTAATAAAGAGGAATTTACGCAAAAGCTTGAAGAATTAGCCAAGCAAAATAAGAATAAAAAGCGTAGCATGAAACAGCTTTTGGAATTAACCAAGCGTTTTTATGTGATGAAAAAGGCAGAAAAAATGTCTAGTGAGCTGGAGAAATTAGCAGAGAAACAAGAAAAATTAGCAGAAAAAGATAAAGAGAACACTAAAGAAGCTCAAGAAAAATTAAATAAAGAGTTTGATAAACTTCAAAAAGATTTAGATGAATTAAAACGTGATGACAGGCGACTTCAAAAACCAATGGATATTCCAAGAGATAAACCTTTGGAAGATGGAGTGAAATTTGACCAAAATGAAGCCAAAGAAACTTTAGAAAAGAAAGAAGAAAGCGAGCAAGAGGAAAAACCACAAGAAGCGCAGGAGCAGCAAAAAAAAGCTAAACAAAAGCAAAAGAAAGCGGCTAAGAAGATGAAAGAAATGAGCGCCATGCTCAAAATGCCTGGAGGAGGCGGAGGAGGCGCAGACCAAGCCTCTGAAGATATTGATGCGTTACGCCAGATTTTAGAAAATTTATTACTCTATTCATTTGACCAAGAATTACTTATGGAGACATTTGAAAGTATTGACATCAATAATAACAAATACGGAAAGTATATTATAGAACAGAGCAATCTAAGAGAACATTTTGAGCATATAGATGATAGTTTGTTTTCATTGTCTTTAAGACAACCTAAGATTTCTGAGAAGGTAAATTCGCAAATCACAGAGGTTTATTTTAACATCGATAAAGCATTAGAGCAATTAACGGAAAACAGATTATACCAAGGTGTAGGAGCGCAGCAATACGCAGTTACTGCTACAAATGAATTGGCAAGTTTTCTGAGTGATGTATTAGATAATATGGAAATGTCTATGAATCCATCACCTGGTGAAGGAGAAGGAGATTCGCAATTACCAGACATTATTAAGTCGCAAGAAGAGCTTAATAAGGAGATGGAAGAAGGTGTAAAAAAGAGTGAAGAAGGTAAGGAAGGAGAAGAAGGCAAAGAAGGTAAGGGCGAAAAACCTGGAGAGGAAGGGAAAGATGGTAAAGAAGGAGAAGGAGAAAAGCCAAGGGAAAAAGGAAAAGAAGGTAAACAAGGTGAAAGTGGAGAAAGTGGAGAGAACGGAAAGAGCGGTGAGAAATCTGGTAAAGGAGGAAAAGGCGGAAAGAGCGGTGAAAATAGTGAGCAGAAAGGCGATGGAAATCAAAAAGGAAAGGAAGGTGATGGTGGAAAAGAGGGGGAAAACGGCAAGAATGGTAAAAATGGTGGTGACGGAAATGGTGAAGGAGAAGGAGAAGGAGAAAAGAATGATGGTTATGGAGAAGGTGGAAGCGAAGAACAAAACGGTGAGCTCTTTAAGATTTATCAGCAACAACAACAGCTTAGACAGGCGTTAGAAGATAGATTGGGAAAAGAAGGAAAGATTGAATCTGCAGGACAATTAATAAAGCAAATGGAAGATATTGAACTCGATTTGCTGAATACTGGTTTCACGAATCAAACACTTCAGAAAATGATGGATTTACAGCATAAACTCTTAAAAATGGAAAATGCAACCTTTATGCAAGGGCAAGATACGAAGCGTAAATCAGAAACCAATAAAGAGGAATTTAACCAAAATAATCCAAGCCAAATCCCAACAGCAAAACAATATTTTAATACTACTGAAATTTTAAATCGTCAAGCCTTACCTTTGCAAGATCATTTTAAGAAGAAGATTCAAGAGTATTTTAAAAAGGGCAATGATTAGTTTTAACTACGAAACAGAGTTTGTATTAGAGAACGAAGAACGGTTTTCACAATGGATTATAAGCACCATTTTAGAAGAAAACTGTAAAGAAGGAGAGATAAACTACATCTTCTGTTCCGATGATTACTTACACAAACTGAATATAGATTTCTTAAATCACGATACTTTAACCGACATTATTAGTTTTGATTATTCAGTAGGAAAAGAACTACATGGCGATATTTATATTTCTATTGATAGAGTGAAAGAAAACGCTTCAGATTTTAAAGTTTCTTTTAAAGAGGAGTTGTCTAGAGTTATAATTCATGGTGTTCTTCATTACTGTGGTTATAAAGACAAATCTGAGGAGGATGAAAAACTAATGCGTTCTAAAGAAGATTACTACTTAGCTAAAGTTAATTAGGTATTACTAATTCAATGTATATTTGCAGACTAAATTTTTTTAAGTATAAAATTGTTCCACGTGGAACAATTTAACTTAATATGCCATAAGATTATATATAAGATTAATAAAAGGAATTAAAAATGTTTAACGAAGAATATGATGTTATAGTTGTTGGAGCAGGTCACGCAGGAAGTGAAGCTGCTGCATCTGCTGCAAACATGGGAAGCAAAACATTGTTGATTACCATGAATCTTCAAAACATTGCTCAGATGTCTTGCAATCCTGCAATGGGTGGAATTGCAAAAGGACAGATTGTAAGAGAGATTGATGCACTTGGTGGTTATAGTGGAATTGTGTCAGACACTTCTGCTATTCAATTTAAAATGCTAAATAAATCAAAAGGACCTGCAATGTGGAGTCCTAGAGTACAATCTGATCGTATGCGTTTTGCAGAAGACTGGAGACTACTACTAGAAGGAACACCTAATTTAGACTTTTATCAAGAAATGGTTTCTGGTTTAATTGTAGAGAATCATAAAGTTGTAGGTATAAAAACTTCACTCGGAATTGAAGTTAGAGCGAAGACCGTAGTACTTACAAACGGAACATTTTTAAATGGTTTAATTCATATAGGAGATAAGAATTTTGGTGGAGGAAGAGCAGGTGAAAGAGCTGCAACAGGAATTTCAGAACAACTCGTAAATCTTGGTTTCGAATCTGGCAGAATGAAAACTGGAACTCCACCAAGAGTTGATGGAAGATCATTAGATTTCTTAAAAATGGTTGAGCAACCTGGTGATGCTAACCCAGAACAGTTTT
>Ga0209633_10001979_pt1 | contig 20282 bp, 20 predicted proteins | sample Cruoilmetagenom1_FD_187290 | JGI IMG/M metagenome (GOLD analysis project Ga0209633, IMG submission 187290) | Oil polluted marine microbial communities from Coal Oil Point, Santa Barbara, California, USA - Sample 1 (SPAdes) (version 2) | ecosystem: Environmental > Aquatic > Marine > Oil seeps ... | reverse complement strand
AAATAAATATGGAGAAAACATTAAAAATCGTTTAACATTAGTTTCCTCTTCCGAAGGAAATTTTAAAATCTTAGATTCAGCCAATATTTTAACCCTCTACAATGATAAAATAATTAAAACTCAATTATTAGCTTGATATCTTCTATCTGGTCTTGACTTCTAACAATAGGCGACCTATTTTCATTATAAATTACAACTCCAGAATATTTTTTTATTTCAGACTCTTTAACTTCTGCTAAACGCCCTGTTACGCCAGAATTATTACCTCTTATAACTTCCCCTATTTCAAATTTTCCAACTATTTCGTTGACTTGAATTGTATCAGAATTTATATAAATTACATTTCCAGTAGCTTTACTATTTTGTCCGGTAATTTTTTCATCTATACCAAAAGGTATCCTATCCTTTTCTGAAAGAGTAAAATTAGAATAAAGTGGATACACTAATTTATTTGCTTTCTCCTTAGTTTTTTCTTCAAGTGGATTTATTATTAACCCAATATTTCTAAAATCGTTCTGGACAGGGAATACTCCCCCTTCACCATATTCCAACCTTACATTTAACATCGTATAATATCCGCCCAATTCTTCTACGCAATCAGAACCATGTCCATTTTTAGGTGATATAATTGCTCTGACAACAGCACCTTTATTATTGGCTATGTTTATAAAAGCATAAGAATAATTTGAACCTCTTGCTGTTATATCTATTTTTGTAATTACCCCATCTTTTAAAATTGCTTTAGCTTTAGCACCCTGACCGTCTCCTGTAATAGTAATTTTTGGGGAAGTTGTAAATCCTTTGCCACCATTTTCTATAGTTATATGTTCTATAGAACCAGTTACAGTATTAGTTTGAACTTGCCATTGGGTAGAACCGTCATCTTTGTTAATTGTTTTTAGTGGTAGCCATTCGGGAGTCAAAAACTTAACTGACTCCGAAGACGATACCGTAAACATATATTGCCATTTATACCCATCTGATGTAATAAAAGGCGTATAGTCTGTCCCGGAAGGTTTTATCTTAGAAGATGTATTATTATTATCTAAAATTTTATAAACATTATAATCATCAGTCAATACATAAAACCGTTTATTAAATAAATCCTCTTCTTTATCATCATACATATCATAAAATTGATTTTCTTGCCAATCAATTCTTTTAACTACATTAGAAATAAAACCTGTATTTATTTTTTTCATTGCAATCATAGAATTATAAATATTGTAATCTGTTGTAGAGATATTATCTAAAGGAATTAAAGGTTTTTGGTCATCTTCCCAAGCTGTTGTTTTCCCAATAAACAGATAGATATTATCATTTTCTGCTTCCTCAAAACTCTCTTTAAATTGTTGACTCGTGTATAATCTAAACTTTGTTGTTATAATTGCTGGCATTATATGCTCCCTGAAAAATCTATTTTATTTTATTTATAAAAATACTTCAATCTTATTTATAAAAATAAAACTTATTTTTTTTCTAAAATTTCTAAAATTTTTTCTAAAGACGTTTCTAGCTTACTTAACCTCGTTTCTAATTTTTGTTTTTCTTTAGCTTTTGATAAAAATTCATTATATTTTTGGTCATTATTAAGAAGGATTGCTTTTGTATCGCTATCCTTTATAAAATCCGGCTCGTCCTTTATCTTTTCTTTAATTTTCTTCCCCTTCTTGGGTTTCTGTGTCTTCATTTGTTCTCAACTCTTCAATCAAGTAATGTTGATATCGAAATGTACAGTCTAAAATCAAATAATCGTTCGTGTTGTTAATATCCACGATTACCTTTCCTATAATGTTTTATAGAATTGGCTTTTGTAAGGCATAGGCACCATATTGTCCTATATGTAAAATATTGAGTGAAGCATTATAATCCGCATCACTTTCAAAATTACAAGAAACACACTTAAAAAACTCATTCTTTCTGCTTTTCTTATGTATCTCTCCACAACAACTACATCTTTGACTTGTATATTGAGGTGGAATTTTCTTAAATAAAATTCCACTCTCTTCACACAACATAGTGAGCTTCTGTAAAACTTTTACATAACTCCACCGTTGAAGTTTATGATTAAATTTCTTTCGTATTTTACCTTTGGATTTATATTTAACATTTTTTAAATCTTCTGCAAAAAGTTCTTTAACATTATCTAAATCTAAAGCCTTACAAGAAATATTAACTATCTCATCACGTTCTATCAATGCTCTTTTAAAAGCCTTACTTCCTTGTTTCTTACGAGCAATCTTTTCATAGATTTTAAAATCACCTATAAACTCTTTATCTGAACTTACAATCAATTTCTTGTATCCTATATCAACAGCTTTTTGTTTACCTTTAATTTTTATTATAGGAGCTTCTTTTTCAAAAAATACATCAATAAAATAACCCTTTTCAGTTATTCTTAATCTAATTGACTTTTTAATTGTCCAATTCTCTTCAAGAAATTTATTAAAATGTATATGTTTTTTAGAAGGTAAATTAAGACTAAATCTTTTACCAAATTTATTATCATATTTATTACTAATAATTAAAAATTTAATCCAAATATCAAAAGAATTTATATCTTGTTTAATCTTAATAACCTTTGAGTCAAGTTCCATTGTAAGTTTATTAAATGTAGGTTTAGATTTTTTCTTCTTTTTACGTTGAGATTTAACAATAGAAAGCGCGTGTTTTGCAGTAATTTGTTTTAATGAAGCCGATAACCAACTGTCAACATTTGTATCTTTAACAAAACTTCCTGAAAATTGTTGCTCTTTCCAGAGTCTATCAATAAAGATATTAACAACTCTTTTATATTCTTCAGCAATTATCTTTAATTTTTTAAGTTTACCTTTATTAACAAATTTAAGATTTATTGTTGACTTTCTTATCATTTTTTTTAAACCTTTTAATATATTCTATTTATAAAATAATTTAATAAAATATTACTAATATAATCCCTATTATATTTTATTTATCTTCACTTGTTCTCAGTTCTTCAATCATGTAATGTTGATATCGAAATGTACAATCTAAAATTAAGTAATCATTTGTATTATTTATATCCATATTGACATCTGAAACACTTACAGGAAATAAATTTATAAATCTAAAATTTATAATTGGTTTTTTAAAATTATCATATAAAATTAAAGAAGCATCTGAGTAATTTCTCTGATACCCAACATCAATTCCCATTTCTTTATTAGCTTGTTTTTGTTTGTCATCTTCTTTTTTTATAACATCTTTATCAATAAGGTTAGGATTTAATTTATTATATATATTATCAAAAGGAACTAAATAAGAAAATGATAACATCCAATTATATATTGCCACCCAATTTTTAAAAAATTCATCTATATAAAAAGATATAGATAGCTCATTAAATTCTGGAGCGTTACCTTCCATTGGAATTGTCATTGTAGGTCTGCCAACTTCTATAGGATTCATCGTCAAACCCGGCAATGAAACTGATGTTAAATAAAAAGATATATCAGGTAATTTATATATTTTAAAATCAAAAGTTTCATTGGTGAACCGATTTAAAATATTATTACTTTTCAAAAAAACTCCTTATTCTTCTATTTCGGGTGTGGGTTCTATTGGTGTTATGTCCTCTTCAACTGGTGTTTCTAATTCTGCAACAGGAATCGGTTTTACTGTCTCTAAACAAAACATTATTGCTCTATTTAATGACCGATTTTGATAAAATCCCCTATTGCCATTTTTTGTATTTCTAAACATAGTTGAATAATTTTTTACTTTTTCAGAAGGAACAGGAAATACATATCCTTTATTTACCATATCACATCCAACATCTGGTCTTGTTGCTCCATAAACATATATTTGTCCGTTACTCAAAATTGACACCATTTTATTTTTACCAATGTAACCTTTTAATTTGGTTTTACTATTTATTCCTAATTTTATTATTTCTTCTTTCATACCACAACTAGCTATTTGAGCCTCTAATTTTTTTCCTTCCATACTTGCCGGAGCATTCATACCTTTTATTCTGTGAATTTTTTCTCCTTTGGGAGTTTTAATTTTTAATGTCGCTCCATCTATCACTTCAATAATGGTTGCTAAAGTACCTCCATCAAGAAGAGAAGACTCTGGAGTAATATAATCTTTTGAAAATTTATTTTTTGTTTGATTTAATTTAGAACAATTTGTCAACCCAAAAAATACAACTAAACTTAACACTAACATTGATAATTTTTTCATCTGTTTATTCTCCTTGTATTAAATGGATAATTAGACCTATATAAATCTTTTCTATTATTTATTCTTCTTTCATTAAATGAATAATTAGACCTATATAAATCTCTTCTATTATTTATGTTCCTTTCATTAAATGGACAATCAATTCTATGTACACCTCTTCTATTATCAAACATTAGTTTTTCATTAAATAAATAATCAAGATTATATAAATTTCTTCTATTATCAAACATTATTTTTTCATCAAATTTAGGATATAATTCTTTTTCTTTTACTTCCATCAATTTGACCATATCTCCACTATTTTTATTTGAACTTTTTTCCAAACAAAGCATTAACAATCTTTCCATTGAGTTTATTTTCCACAATCCCCTTCTATTGTCTTTTGCGTATTTTGTAACCTCTACGTATGTACCAACATCATTAGTATCCGCCCAAGCATAACCCCATTGAGCCATTAAGTAATTTACAGATAAGAATGGATTTTCAAATATTTTTATTTCTCCTTCTTCTTCTAATACAGTTACTACTTTACTTTCAAGTATATTTTGTAAATATGCTTTACTCTTAAGACCTAATTCTAATATTTGAGTTCTAAATCCACAATGAGCAACCTGTGCTTTTAATTTTTCCCCTTCAACTGCTGCTGGTACATCTATTCCTGTCATTTTCCAAATTCTTGTACCTTTTTCTAAAGAATTAATTTTTAATGTCGCTCCATCTATTATTTCATCAATAACAGTTAGTGTGGCATTATCATCAATCGCTTCTATCGGTACTGGTCTATTTTTGTGTTGTTTTTTCTTATTATTTTTATATCCCATTACAGAACCAACAATAAGTATAACTAATAATATTGGAATTATTTTCTTTTTACATCCTTTCATTTTTATATCTCTCCTATTTTAACTTATTTATTTTTTTCTTTTATTTTTAACACTTTGACCCAATAACGATACTACAAGAAGCACGCCAGAAACTACTGAAGTTAAAATTGGTTTAATTTTATTCATTTTTTTATTTCTCCTTTATTTTTATTTTTATTTATAATATAACCTTTTTAACAAAAAAAAGAGACCCTTTTATGGGTCTCCTTTTTATTTCAATGAACTACTCAAATTGATTGAGCTTCTTGCTTCATCGTATCACAGTTTGCTGTTGTTGACAACAGTCTTACTATCGGACACTCCACAAGCGTAAATTCGGATTGTCCCAATCCTATAAGTGCCATTTAATGGCACTTGTGGCATTCTATGGAATACTCCCCATAGCTTCTACTTGGTTATCGTATTCTTTTTCCTGCTTCTTCGATATTTTTTTTAATAAAATATCTCCACAGGCTTAAAATCCGCTTTGCCTTAGCGTACTAACTCTTTCATTTTTATTTATAAAAAAAAGCCCTTTTTAGAGGACTTTTTTTTATTTTTTTTTTAAATTTATTTAATTTCTATAAACCTGTTACTTGAAAAATCCTATAATACACGTTTTTCCTAGCGTTCAATTCGCCTTTAGTCTTTGTTAATCCTTCAGCGAATGGGTTTGCTATCATACCATATCTTGTTTTAAAAGCGATTTTAGGTTGAAAACTTGACTCTGAAATAGCTCTTAGTGGTTGTAGTGGTACATAAGGACAATAAAACATACCAGCGTCATAAGGAGAACTTCCTTTATAACCTACAACAACAAAATCTACTTGAGCAAAAGGGTCAACATATACACTATATCTATTATTTAAAACTCCAGCGTATGTGTTATTTGTAAAATCTGGAGATAGACTCTTATTGCTATCTACTGTTGGATTTATAAGAAGTGAAGCTGTTGACAGTGCCGAAACAACATTAGGAGAACAAATTATAAAATTCCCTCTATCCCTTCTTGTTTCATAAGCAATTTTATTAGCTTCTTTTTCAATCTGATAAAACAATCCTCTAAATTTTTCTGCCGACCATCTACCATCAGCATCATTATTGACATCCCATACTCCGGGTGTTACTGTATCTTGACATCCTAGTTTTGCAATTTTATAAACGGTTCTTGTAACTTCTCTGTTTATATCTGCCAAAATTTCAGTTGAAAGAATATTACTCAATTCTGTTTCAGCATCCAAATTATGAACAGCTTTTAAATCTTGAGTAAGTTCAAGAGAATATTCAGCTTTTAGCATTCTTGATTTAGCTTCAATAGATGTTTTGTCTATTGTAAAACTCATCTCATTTATATCTGAACCAGTTAATTGTTCGCCTGTAAGAGTATCCAACGGAGAACCAGCACTTGGAGGAATTTCAACATCTTCACCTTCACCAAAATTTATAGGCTCTCCTTCATTTTCTTTTTTATCTCCTGAGTAGCCACTTCTTGGTTCATTATAAAAAGCCTCTTGTCCGTTATCTACATATAAACTTCTTAAAGCAAATATAAGACCGGTTGGAGCAGTCATTGGTTGAACCCCACAAATATCAAAAGCAATCAAATTAGGAATTGCCCTGCGTACCATACCAATTAAAATAGGGTCGTATCTATCAATCTGTGCGGTAGTGTTTGATGGTGTATATGAAGGATTAAAATTTGCCTCAGCCAAAACCTTACTGTTTTCTTTTAAATACAATTCTTCATTTTCCAACAAAGCAACAGTTACAGCCTTTTTATAATTATCTTTTATTTCATCGACTCCCTTATAGTTTATAATAGGACTCCATTTCTTTTCTAATTGTTCTTTTAGTAATGACATTTTTTGACTCCTCGTCTTATTTTTATTTTTATTTATAAATTCCCGGATTTAACCCTTTTATATATGCTTTCATTTCTGTAGATAATATTTTTTCCTCATCAGTTGATTTATCAAGTTCGTTACTTTCTCTTGTTTCTTGTAATATATTATGTTTTTTTCTTCTTTCTTCAAACAATTTTTTTCCTTCTGTAATTTTTCTTCTTCTTAACGTATCATTTTTAATTAACGAAACATCTTCATTTCTTTTAAAACGAGTAGGTCGTTTAGTTACTCTTTCTGATGTATTATTATCAAGTTCTTCTAATATCATTGTAATTTTTTCCTTTTCTACTTGAGATAAATTCTTCGTAGCTTCCTCTATTTTTTGTTCTTTAGCTTCTTTTAATTTAGCTTGTTTATATGTTCTTGATTCGTTTGATAATGTTCTTATTCTTCTTGTTAAATTTTTATTTTCTAATTGTAGCGTTTCTAATTTATTCAACGTAGGTTTATCCATATAAAATTTTGAAAGTACACCCTGAAGTTCACCCATAAATTCTTCAAGCAATTTTGCTTTATATACATTTTCAATATCTTTACTATTTGTTTTTTCCCATTCTTTAATTTCTTCTGAAACAAATTGCTCGCCTCTTCTTTTCAATAAATTTAATTGACGTTTATTATTTCCTTCTAACAATTTTTCTATTTCTTCTTTATAAATACTTAATTCACTATCTAAAGATTTTTCTAGTGTTCCAAGTAATGAAGTAACAAACTCATCACTTAAAATTTGTTTGTTTAAATCCTCATCTTTTATATTTTCCGTTATAAATTTTTTAGTTTCTTCAAATACTACTTTTATACTGTTTGAGAATTTTTCTTTATTAAATTTTATCTCGTTCAAATCTATATTCATTAAATCTTTTTCAGTAATCATATCTCTATCAGTTCTTCTAGGAGCAATTCTTTTTTCTTTAAGAATAGAACGTGTGGTATCAGATTTTCTATTTGTAGATATTCTTGATGTTCTTTCTTTTAAAACACTTGACGGTTTCCTTCTAGTAGTAAGAGAGTTTTCTTCTTTAATTCTTGACGGTCTTGCCAATATAGATTTTTTGGTTTTTGAAATTATTGGTTTTCTTGTAGGTGTTTCATCTTTGTTTTCTAAAATTGATTTAACATTATTATTTTCTTCCTTTAAATTCGATTCTTCCATATTATCTTCCTCTTTTTTTGTTTTGTTTTATTTATTTATAAAAATAGTTATTTCCAACTATTTTGACAACATATCTAAAAATTTTTTATAACACAATTCTTCAAATAATTTCTGTCTATCTTGTTTTTGTTGATATACTTTTTCAACTTCTTTTTTAATATCTTCAAGTTGAATTTGTTTTAAAGAACCGTTTTCCCATATCCAATCAGCACTTTCCATAACCCTATCTACAAAAGCAACAGCTACGGATGGATTTGCAACAATATCTGCTGGTGTTATAATATAAAAATCATCTTGAACAATCTTTACATCGTTTTCTTCTTCGCTTAAACTCCCAACTCCTCTGGAAGATACGCCTAATTTTGCTCCACCATCAATTAAATTTTTCACAATTTTACCTGTTGGAGTATCAAGAATTTTTGCCTTGCCATAAAAGGCGTTTTTTTCCTGTGTCAATTCAGTAATTAAATGTGATACCTTTTCAAGATTTATATTTGATATATCTTCGTGGTTTAATTGACCGAAAGCTCTGTTTTCTTTTACATATTCATTATTATATCTATCTATTTCTTTTTCTAATATAGGCGTAGGATATATTCTTCCATTATTATTTACAGTATCGCCCATCATAAATATACCTTTTATAAAATAATCTTTATTATCTGGTGAATCTTTTACATCTTCTTTAATAATACTAATATCTTTAGAAATTTCCGATATAAGTTTCATATAAACTATCCCCTCTTGTGTATATTTATAATTATTTTAATTTATTTGGTAAATATAATAATCTGTTCTATTTACTTTTTCTTCATATTCACTTCCGTCATAAGTATTTAAAAAATGACCCCTACCATCAGCACTAACAGAATCTTCTATAAAATCTTCTAACCTATTTTCTGCTTTCATTAAAGATATTAGTGTTTCATTAGCATTTCTTGTATCTTGGATTGCTCTAATAGCTTCTTCATCATCAATAGATGTATAATAACTTACCCAATCAGGGTTAAAATATTCTACACTACTTAAAATACTCTCTTTTACAGCTTCGTCTGCTTCTTCATCTGTAAGGATTAAATATTCTCCTCCATAATCCATTGTATTTGTATCACTATCAAAATTACTACATATATCATCAAGATATTCTGTTAATTCTTCATCATTATCAAATTTATTTTGCCCTACATTATAAAAAGCTAGTATTCTTTCAGCTTCTTCTTCATCGTCAATACCTATTTCTTCTATTTTCTTTAATAAATATTCTTCGTTATAATCCATTTTTTTACTCCTTTTAACTATTTTTTTTATTTATAAAATATTTTTCCTTTTAACTATTTTTTATTATATCATAAAGACAATAATTTATCAACTAACAAATAAAATTTATTTTGATTTAAAAAATTTTTTCTTTCATACATTCTTTCTTCTCTAGGAGAATTTAATCCTGAATAATCTCTTAAAATTAAAGAACATAATTCTCTATCTATTTTTACTTCATCACCATTATTTAATGTTATATCATTTTCTCCATTTTGTAAATCTTGAATTATATTATTTTCTTCCTTTAAATATTGTCCCTGTGATTGTTGTTCTCGCAAATAACTTTTTTTAAAATTCTTATAATAACTTTCATTTTTTGACGACATAATAAGTGAAAGATTTTTAGGATTTTCTTCTTTTGAACTAACTAAATTTATTGGTTGAAGTGGTCTATCCACTATATCCAAAAAATATTTATGATTTTTCCACATATTATCTAATGCCAACTTTACAGTACGATATTGGTCTCTATCACTTACAAAAAATTTTTCGTGATATAAATTATCTAAATATCTATAAACTACTTCTATATCGCTTCTTAATAATTTATAAGCATGTTGTCTTAATTCTATTATATAATTTTTAGGATGTTTAAGACTAATTAACTTACTAAATTGATTCAATAATTCATGTCCACGTCCAATCAATTTAACTAATTGTTTATCAACAAGTCGAAGAAACACTGTATCTTCGGTAATAATAAATTCTTCTTTTTCTAATACGGAATATATATAATCTTTTTTAAATTTTTCGTAACTTTCTTCTTGTAAATAAAGAGATACTACATTATTATTTATTGTGGAATCCATTATTGGAACGTGTCCTGCGGATACATCCCTCGAAAGTATCTCCAAAAAATATCTGTAGTTACTATACATATTATCTAATATTGTTTTTATAGCCCGATATTGAACACTAGCTTTTGCTTCCTCTTTATCGTGATAAGTAACACTTAAATATCTATAAATTTTTGCAACATCCATTCCTGAAATTTTAATAGATTTTTGTTTTAATTGTATTTCATATTTTTTATTAAGGGAGGAAGTAACTATCCTATTAAATTGATTAAGTAATAAATGACCATTACCTATCAATTTTAATAATTGTTTATTAACAGATTTCATAAATGGTGTATTTTCATTTATAAATTGTTGTTCTTCTTCTGATATACTATTATTTTCTTTTTCTTTTAATAACATTTTTTATCTCCTTAATTTTTTCTTTAAAAAATCATTTTCATCTTTTGATAACATAATAAGAGAAAGATTTTTAGGATTTTCTTCTTTTGAATCAACTATCGGTAATATTTCTGAAAAATGTTTATTTATTACATCTAAAAAATATCTATCATTTCTATACATATTATCTAATGCTCTTTTTATAGTACGATATGTACTTGATAAAAATTCCACATGATAAAAATTATCTAAATATTTATAAACCGTTTCAATATCTATTTTTAATAAATTATAAGATTGTCTTTTTAAGTGTATTATATATTCTTTAGGATGTTTAAGATTGATTAAATTACTAAATTGATTAAGTAATTCGTGCCTGTTACCAATTAATTCTGTCAATCGTTTATCAATAAGTTTAAGAAGTGTTGTATTTTCTATAATAAATTCTTTTTTTTCTAATATAGAACTTATATATTTCTTTTTAAATTTTTCATAACTTTCATCTAAAAAAAGAGATACTATTATATTATTTTCGTTTTCTTTTAGTAACATAATTTTATCTCTCCCACCTACCTTCTTTTTTTCTTTGAAAAATCATTCCCATCTTCCGACTCAGACGATACATTTTTTTCTTCTTCAATTTCTTTTGCAATTTGTTTTTGTTGTTCTGTATTTTGTCTCAACACTTTATTTCTTATATACGCCTTTGAATAATACTCTCCCTCATAATTACTTATGTCGTCAAGAAGACTTAACCGTTCTCTTTCTATTTCTAAATCTTTTAATTCAGCAAAATAATTATCTACCGCAAAATTATATTTTATACTTTGAGATATATCTTCCCATTCTTCTACTGTAAGAATACCTTTTAATATTAAATTTTTCTTTAATAAATCACTAAATAAATTAGAGAATTGTTTTTTTATTTTATTTATAAATTTATTAAACTTTACTTCATCCCTTGAAATTTCTGTTGCTCTTCCAAGTTCAAATCCTGTATCACTTTCAAATCTACTGGAAGGAATATTTAATGCTTTATATAATTTATGTTTAAAGTAATCTATATCTTCCATTTCTGTATAAAATTTTGAATTGCCACCGATTGATGATATTTGTGTCCCATCACCGTTTCGTTTTGGTATCCAATAATCCTCTAGCATTGACATAAATTTTTTATCTGTTTTTACTTCACCTGTACTAGCGTCATATACCATTTTATTTTTATACTTTGATATAAGAGATTGAATATATTGCTCGCCATTTTCTTTAGATAAATTGCCAACCTCAACCTCAAAAACTAAACGTTCAGGTGCTCTGGCAAGTCTGTAAATAATTAAACTATCTTCGAGCATTTTTAATTGATTTAATGGTTTTATAGATTTATGAAGATAGGATAAAATCATTTGTTTTGAAAAATCATATAATCCTGAATGGATAAATGTTATAGTGTCAAGATTTAATTTTACGTTGCTTTCATTATCACTGGTAAAAAAACCTTTTTGCGAATAAAGATAAAACTCTTCCAAAACTTTGTATGTCAATACTCCATCAGTTCTAGCATTTTCATATACAAGTTTCTTTTTTATTTTTCTAGGGTCTATATACTGTAAAGATTGTATCCCTAACTTTGGTTTATCCACATCTATCACGTTTAAATAATATAACCTTCCGTCTATATAAAATCTTCTAAATATATCATCGCCTTGATTATTAAAATCTAAAAGCTGGAGTATTATATTAAATTCTTCGATAAGTTTTTTCTTCATATCTTTTAGTTTCAATTCTGATAAATCAAGAGACACCGGCAAACCATTAATATCATTTAAAATAACTGATTCATTAACAATATCATCTATAGCATTTTCAATTTCTGGATAAAGTGCCATTTCTCTATATTTATTGATAAGGTCTGCTTCATCTTTTATATTAGCTTCAAAAGATAATTGAGTAGAATAAAAATCACCAAGTATGTTATTAGTTACCACACTAGCAGTCATATCCCCTTCAACCGGATTTACAATTTCGTCATACTTTTTCTTTATAACATCTACTTTCTTTTTTTTACCTATTAAATTAAAACCAAATAAATTGAGTAAATTCAAATTTTTCTCTTAGTTTTTATTTTATTTATAATAACTTTTCTTTATCACAAAAAATAAAAAAAAAGGTTATAACCAGCGAGACTATTTTTCTCCTCACTAATTACAACCCTAATTTTTTTCTTAGAAATTGTTTTAATAGTAAAAAATAATATTATTTATCAAGTGAAGTTGTAAACCAATCAAATTGAAGTGTAACAACACTTTCTGATATTGTGTCGTTTGAATCCCACGCCATATCAACAGCTTCTATTCCTGAAGGAAAAACTCCATGAAGTGTATAGGCAAGTGCTTCTGAACCATCTCTTTTTAATTGTCTTATAATTGCCTCAACTTTATATCCATTATCATCTTGTCCTGACATAAAATTACTATCTGTTAAATTTTCTTCTGGACTATTGATTTTATGTATCCATTGTTCAAAAGCTGAGCGTATTTTCATATCTTCATCATTCATTATAGTAATTGACCACTCTTCATAAGTTCTGTTCCCAAATACTTTAATATCTCTACCTTGATATGGAACTGTTATCACTCCCATTGTAGTAGCTGGTAAAGATGAACCTTTTGCGTGAAAACTTAATAATTCTCCAACATCTTCACCTTTCGTTTTCATTTCAATATAATACAGGTTAGGTCTCGCACCTTCTGTAAATTGACTCTTAAAATTATTTACACTCAATTTTCCTTTATCTGCGTTTGCCATTTTTTTTATCTCCTAAAATATTTTTTCTTTATTTTAAATATAGTTTTAATTTAATATTTCCCAACCACTTCATTAAAAGTTACACCTGTTGCAACAGCTACAAAATTAAGTTGAATATAATTTATTGACCTTGCTGGTTTTATATAAATATCTCCAATAAATTCGTTTCTATCCATTACATCTGAAGTATTATTGCTTTCATCTGCGACTACTGAAAAATCTGTTATCCCCCTTCTACCTTGAACCATTCTTAAATAAGGATTTACCATATTCAAAAATGTTGTCCTTGTAACCGGGTCGTTAAATTCAAACAATAAATATTTAGCAGCTGTTGAAATAGCTTTTTCAAGAACTATAAACAACCTTCTTACATTTATTCTATCAAAAGCAGAAGGCTTAATTTGCATAGTTTTATCACCATACAATACTGCTCCTTCTCCGGGAAATATAAGAACTGAATTTATACTTTTCTTATAAAGTTCGTCTCTATCCCCTTGTTCTGGTTTCCAACCTAATTTTACAACGTTCCTTATGCCACCTCTATTAAATCCTGCTGGCGACCACCAACTATCTCTCAACATATCTGTTCGTACACATAAGCCGGCAATATCTCCGTTCAGTGGTAGCCATCTATATATATCATTATACTTATCATATTGATATTTCCAGTTACTATCAAAAAATCCATAAGAACTTGAAGGGAATCTATCTCGATATGCCACAATATCTTCCGTTTCTGAATCTTTATTATTTACACAAGAATTAAACGGAGGAGATATAAAAGCAACACAGTCTTTTCTCTTCTCAGCAATCGCAAGAGCATATAAACTAACAACCAACGGAGCGTTCCCGGTTAATATCAAAGAAATATCAACTTTTTCCGGGTCGTTTAATAAATCGTAACCCACCATATAATCGCCTTCTGCTAATTCTTTTTTTCCGTCTGAACCACCACTTAAAAAAAATGTTGTGGGTAAACTATCAGGAATTTCGTTATAATCTTTTACTTCTAAAACTGATTGTCCCCATTTATCTGCGTTATTAGAACAATGGTCTAACAGATATACATATTTTGATTTTTTAAGTAAAGCTGTTTGATAATAAGAGTTTGTGCCATTATATTCTTTTCCGTCAAAAGATTTTGATAATCCTTGATAAGTTTCGAGGATTGTATTTGGATAATCTGTAAATTTTCCGAGTTCATCAACAACAACTATATGAAGCTCGTCATTTTTTCCGCCTCTATCAGCAATATATTCTGATGTTGTGGGTGGAGTATCAAAGAAAGAAAAATATTCCCACCTAACTGTAACAGAATCCCCAGAATATATATTTGTAAAAAATGGTTCATTTAATATTGCAAATCCATCAACTATATCTACAACTTGTCTTTCAACACCAACATAATATATAAAACTTCCAACTACTATTTTATCTGCCACAAGGACATCTTCATCTGAAAATGATAATTTGTTTCCGTCTGTAATTATATTAGTATAAGTTTTAGCGAAAGCGTCTGAACTTGGACACATAGAAATTTTTAATGAATTTCCTAAAGAACCAGCATATCTAGCACTAAAATAAGTATCTGGTAAACTATTTTGACCCTTAGTATAATTCAACTCATAATCTTCTTCGTTTAATATTCTTATAGGTTTATCGCCATTGGTTGCGTTTGTAGCGTCATCGGCTACGGCTCTTATCAATTTTAGATTATTTCCATAACCCAAAAAATTAGAGGCTGTAAAAAATGAAATATAATTGTCTTTGGTTGGTGAACCAAAAGTTGTAACCAAATCTTTTTCACTTGTTATAAGCTCTATTGAATTGGCAGAACCCCAACTAAAACTTCCAACAAATCCACCTGCTGTAGAAGAAACTGCTGGAATTATATTTGTTAAATCTATTTCTGAAAAATTTACTCCGGGAGATAACTGAAAAGGCATTTTGAATACTCCTTATTATTTTATTTTTATTTATAAATTTTAATTTTCTATATAAATAATCATCTATCTTACATATATAAAACCTTTATTCCATAAAATTATTTCTTTTTCATCACCTTGTAAAGACACTTCATAAACAATTTTTGAAGACTCTTTACCTTTATAAACTGTATAATCTTGAAATTTATATGGAGTCGTTCTTCTTAATGTAGAAAATTTTATGGATAAATCTAACAATGGGTTTTGGTCTGTACCAATAAGAATACCATCACCCTTTGTAGGCGGTATTCCAAATTCAGAAAATTTATCCAATTCAATATTTACCGTTCCGAAAGTCATCAGTTCAAAATTATTAGGTGAAAAATATAAATCAGAAAATTTAAAAGGAATATTATACTCGGCTCTCAAATAAACTTTAGTTGTATAAAATATTTGTTTCTCTGTTCCACAAAATAATTTAAACCCTTGAGCGATATAAACCTTCTCATATAAAGAATCTATTATGGTTACATTATTATCTAAAAATTCTTGTGTATTTGCTACTTGAAACAATGGATTTATATTATCTCCAACTGTTAAAGGAATAGAAGTAAACCCCCCTCCATCAGTTACCATATCACAATATACTTTTTGTAGTGTTGTAAATCCTTCGGGTTTAATTAAATAAAATCCATCCCCACCAGTTTTTTCATCGTATAAATGTTTTGTATCACCATATAATTCTGGATGTCTATATTCATTTCCACAAGTGGCATAAGTACCATCCGCCCAAAATCTGCCTGTGTTGCTATCGCCAGCAAAACCTGCTGTCCCTGTAACTCGTTCCCAAGTATCATTTTTTTTCATCCAACCCTCTGCTACATTTTTCCATACAGAATTTTTTTTAACAAGTATTTTGGTAACGTCTCGCCAGCCTTTTGTATCCGATTTAATTTTTATCATTTTAGGTTTATACTTTTTATTTTATTTATAATTATTATTTTTTTTTGTTGCTTATTTATTTCTTTACTTATTTGTGTCAAGAGCTTATCTTCTGTTTTATACAAGTTTCTTAAAGCTGTATTAGTATCACTTATTGATTTTGACATTTTCTTATCTCTTGATTTTTCGCTTAATTTATCCAGAGCTTGCTGTATCAGTTCTTCAATATTGTCTTCTTTTGTAATAGTTAATGCTGTTTTCAAAATGTTCGTACTTTGTTTGGAGGCGTTTTCTAAAAAGGCTAAAATTTTTATAAATGTATTGCCATCTATATTTTCTATTTCATAATAACTATTAACCGCACTTCTAGGAGCTAAAGTATATCTAGGTGATTCCTCTTGTATATGAACTTGATAAAAAGGTTCATTAGGATTACTTTTTTGTCCTGTTTTTAATAATGAAAACTCACCGCCTTTTTTATTGTAAGTTATTTCATTATCATATTGTAGGAAATATGGTTTATTTGTGTCAACATTACCTTCCGTATCAACTGGTTTATTTAATTCCCCACCACCAAAAACTATTTTATCAACTTTTAAATAATCTGTATTTGTTCCAAATATTGCTTTCTTAAAATTTTCATCAGACTGACATATCATAGCTATTTTAAAAATTCGTTTAATTTTTTTATAAAATTCAGTCTTTACTTTTTTAAACTTGATATTATTCACATCTTTATCTTCAGGAAAAAATGTTTTATTAAGAGCGGTAGAAGTTTTTATATTATATGTTGAACTAAAATCATTAAATAATTTTGAAAAATTAAATGGTAAATTACTATCCTTAGATACCGGAACTTCATTATTACAATCACCTAATTTTTTTAATAAAATCTTGAAAGTATCTATTTTAAATTGTGCTAATTTTAATTCATTATTTTTTTGATTGGATTCTGTTTCTAAATTTTTTAATTCTTTTTCTCTGTTATCTTCTATTTTTTTTATGTTTATGACACTTGTATTATTATGGAGAACTAATATAGATTTATCTGACTCTGTTTTTATATTTTGTAACTCATTATTTAATTCAATTATAAATTTTTTCTGAGCTGTTATCTTCGTTGATATTTCTTTTTTAAGTTTTTGATTAAGCTCTTGATTATATGTTGATTGCTTATACTTTTCTTTGTTATCCAAATTTTTTATTACATCAACCATACATTTTTGTAAAATCATATCGCAAAAAGTAATAAATTTATTATATTCATTATTATCATCGCCTTTTTTAATAAAATTTCTACCGCCAGCGTAATTTTGAAATTTTCCTATAGTGTGTTTATGACTATAACCACCACCAATCTCAAAGGTTTCTTTATCCGTTTTCGTTAAAAAAACAATATCAGCTTTAGTTGAAGCCAAACCTTTTATTTCTTTACCACCTGAGAACTCAGTTATTTTATTTCTAATAGATTTTAATTTACTAACTTGAAACACCCCATATACAGGTACGTCTAATTTATCTTCACTAATATCCATTTGAACAGGTTTTGTTAGTGTAAAAAAAACAGAGCTTTTCTTTTCTATAATTTTTGTTAAGTTTTCTTTGTATTTTTTTATGTCATCTGTCTCTTTAATTAGATTTAATATATTTTTTTGATACTTAGCAATTTTCATTTCTAAATCCCGTTTCTTTTTGAATCCTTGTTGAAATGTTTTTTTAACATCTGCCGGGTTTTTAAAATCTTTTAAATTCTCAACTGCGTTTTTGTCTAATAGTTCTTGCAAGTTTTTTTTGTTTGTCTTATATTCTCCACAAAATTCTTCATACTCTGGTAATAACTTAGGATTTATTTGGTTTTTTTTATCTTCATTTTTATTATTCTCTTCTATAATTGTTTTTATCTTTTCATTGTTGTCTTTTATATATTTATCTATCTCAGTTGTATCATCTAACAATGGGTTACTAGCTAATTTTTTACTTGCAATATTGAATTGAATAAATATATCTCTAATTTCTCCCTGTTCTTTTTCTGTTGACCTTCCACCTTTTACGAAAATTTTATTACAAGCTATTGCTTTAGCTTTATTATTCACTAAATAATAACCAGATACTATTTTTGAGTCTTTACCATCTTTTTCATAACTATAACCTGACTCTGATGACTCTGCTGTATAAAGAATATCTTTTTCTTTTCCTATTTTTACAATAAAGAAAAATTCACTTATAAAAAAATCCGTAACCGGACTATTATCTTCACTAAATAAATTTTTTTTATTGTTTGGAATTAAAATTGGACAATTATTCAATTTTTCTGTTCCAGAAAATATACAATTTTTTAACAGGTCATCAGGAGATTTTAATTCAATTTTTTGACATTCTTTTGAGGCTATTTTTAAAGATGTTATATGGGAACTATACGTTTTACTATCATCTTTTATTTCATAATTATCTGTCTTTTTTTTATATAAAAAATATAATAATCTTTCTATTCTTTCTTTAAATTTTGATGGAGTATTATTACTCCCTTCTAAAATATTTGTTGCTCGTTGGATTATCATTCCCATTTATAGTAACCTATTCATTACAAATATAAATTTATTCAATATAATTTTCAGCAGTTTTTATTATCATGATTACCTTTTCTATGATGTTTTATAGCAATACCTACAAATTGTTTAATAATGTCTAAAAATTCGTTTACAAATTTCATAAGTCATTACTTCCTTTATAATTTATATAAAGATTGACTCCAATAATTCTTTTAAACTTTTCAATAAAAATAAAAATTTTGCCAATAATTCTAATAACATTTACTTTACTCCTAAAATGATTATAATTAAGCTCCGCCAGTAAAGATGTTTCCAAACATTTCAATAAATAACTTAAAAGACTCTATTGTCGCTAATATAATTGCTGATATTATTTCCATAACTATAATCACTTCCCTTTATATAAGATTATTTTTATTTATAATTAAAATTATTCTGTAAATTTAGTATTACCAACTACAAATTTATTCAATTCAGTTTGTAATTTTTTCCAATGTGGAAGAAACAAAGACATATATCTAAAAAATTTTTGACTATGGTCTGGTTGAAGTAAATGTACCATTTCATGGACAAGGATATATTCTAAATGTTCTGGTTTTGCTTTTGCAAGTTCAAGATTGAGTAAAATATGTTTTTTAACAAATGAACAATTTCCCCAACTAGCTTTCATAAGTCTTACATCCCAAGTTTTAGGAGAAGCACCAATTATTTTTTCCCATTTTTTAATAAGTGGTGGGATAAGTTTTTTCAATTCTGCTCTATACCATTCTTTTAAAATTGTTTCTTTTTTAATTTTTGTGGTATTGGGTTTTACATACAGATTCAAAATTTTTTTAGTTTTTTCGACAACAATTTTAGGTGTAGATTTTACTTCAATAATATTTAACTGGTATTTATCCCCCTGAAAATATACAAAAACGTTATCACCTAATTCTTTTGGTGTCATCTTATATTCTTGAGATTTAATTTTCTTTTGTCCGCTTTTTATCCAAACTAATTTTGCTTTAACCATTTTTTTTATACTATCGTTTATTGTATTTAATGGAACTGTCATTATAACTTTTCCGTCTGGAGGTTCAATACTCAGATAACTGTTTTTTATCTTTTTATAGATAACGTTAATTTCAATTTTTTCAACAATAAGTTGGGAAGTTTTATTTGGCATAAATTTTTTTTGGAATAGAAATATTATATCCTTTTAGATTTTATTTATATATATAATAATGTAAAATAATTTAACAGTCAAGCTCTTATTTTTAATTGTTTTTGTTATAAGATAGTTGTTTTTGCAGGATATAATGAGTTGTCGCATTTTTTGCGACAACTCAAATAAATTTATTTCTGTTACTCTTCTGTGTCTTCTTCTTTTTTTATATAATTTTTAAATTCCTTAACGTCTTTCATATTTATTACTTTGCTTATTACAGTCAAATCTTT
>Ga0209633_10001978_pt1 | contig 20289 bp, 18 predicted proteins | sample Cruoilmetagenom1_FD_187290 | JGI IMG/M metagenome (GOLD analysis project Ga0209633, IMG submission 187290) | Oil polluted marine microbial communities from Coal Oil Point, Santa Barbara, California, USA - Sample 1 (SPAdes) (version 2) | ecosystem: Environmental > Aquatic > Marine > Oil seeps ... | reverse complement strand
AATCTTTCTAGAAACTAAAGAAATAAAATTGAAACTAAACACTGAATTATTTGAGTGGGTTATTGAAAATTTGATTAAAAATGCTATTGATGCAATTGGAAGTAGTAAAGGCAAAATCTTAATTTCTATTACTGATAATGAAGATAAACTTAACATTGAAGTTGCTGACAATGGAAAAGGTATAACTGCCAAACACAAAAATGATGTTTTTAAGCCAGGTTATAGTACTAAAAAAAGAGGTTGGGGTTTAGGATTAAGTTTATCAAAAAGAATTATTGAAGATTATCATAAAGGAAAATTAACCCTTAAAAGTTCTATCCCAAACGAAGGAACTACATTTAAGATAAGTTTACCAAAATTATCGTAAAATGTTTGTAACGTAGATTGCTTGCAATCTGCAAAATTATTTGGCCCCAGTTTTAATAGATTTTGTTACCCAAGACATACCAAATCAATTTTTCGTATTTTACCTTTATATTTTTTTTTATTGAGGAATTAATGCAAACATATGATAAACGTCCTGCTTGGGATGACTATTTTTTAAAACTAGCCATGCTAGTTTCGGAGCGAGCAACTTGTCCAAGAATGCATGTTGGATGTGTGCTAGTTAAAGATAAACGAATTTTATCAACGGGTTACAATGGTTCAATTCCAGGAGATGGACATTGTGAAGATGATGGTTGTATGATTGTTGACAATCATTGTGTTAGAACAATTCATGCTGAAATGAATGCAATAATTCAATGCTCAATTAACGGAGTAAATGCACAGGGTGCTACAGCTTATGTAACAAACATGCCTTGTACAAATTGTGCTAAGGCTTTAATTGCAGCAGGCATTAAAGAAGTTATAGTCTTTTCGGATTACCATAATACATTGGCCGAAGACTTTTTTGCAAAAGCTAATGTAGAAATAAAAAGATTGAAAATACCAGAAACTTCTATTAATTATGATTTAGAAAATTATTCATCTGCTAAAAAATAAATTATGTTAAATAACGAAATACTTAATAAATATTCTAACCCAGAAAACTTTTTTAATAGAGATTTAAGTTGGCTAGAATTCAATAGACGAGTTTTAGAAGAAGCATTAAATCCAGAACTTCCTTTACTTGATAAAGTAAAGTTTGTTTCAATATTTTTTTCAAACCTAGATGAATTCTATATGATAAGGGTTTCAGGGTTAAAGGAACAAATACGAGCAAATATAATTAAACCTGCATTAGATGGGTTAACTCCTTTTGAAGAAGTACGAGAGATTGAAAAACAAGTTAAAAAGATGTTAAAAGTTATTGATGATTTATGGTCTAAAACTATTTCCCCTGATCTAAAGAAAAACAACATTGTCATTAGTAAAATTAATGATCTATCAAAAGATGAACAGAACAATTTAACAGAATATTTCCACAATGAGATTTACCCTGTTCTTACGCCATTGGCTTTTGATCCTGGCAGACCTTTTCCTTATATATCAAACCTGAGCTTAAGTTTTGCAATTTTGATTTCAAAAAAAGGTAATGATAAACACTTTGCAAGAGTTAAAATTCCAAGTATTTTACCGCGCTTATTACGGATAGATGAAATTCTAAATCTTAAAAAGAAAAAAAACATTCAATCTGCAAAATATATTTGGATTGACGATCTGATAAAACACAATTTACACTTCCTCTTTCCAGGTGTTACTATTGAAGAAGCACATCAGTTTAGAATTACTAGAAATACTGATTTGAGTATTCAAGAAGATGAAGCTGATGATTTACTTGAATGTATTGAAGAAAATATTAAGCAACGTAAATTTGGTTCAGTTGTGCGTCTTGAAGTTGAAAAAGAAATGCCTGAATTTATGTTAGATACATTAGCTGAAAATCTTGAAATTAAAAAAAGCGATTCTCAAATTATTGATGGTCCACTTGGTTTAAGTGATGTAATGGAACTATACAGTTTACCTTTCCATCATCTTAAAGAAAAATTATTTCAACCAAGATCTTTTAATGCTTTAGATGAAGATGACAGTATTTTCTCACTCATAAAACAAAAAGATATTTTACTTCACCATCCTTATGATTCTTTTGCTCCAGTAATTGATTTTATTAAAGAAGCTTCTCAAGATCCTGATGTTCTAGCAATCAAACAAACTTTATATAGAGTAGGGTCAAACTCCCCAATTGTAAAATATCTTATTGAAGCTGCTGAACGTGGTAAGCAGGTAGCAGTATTAGTTGAATTAAAAGCAAGGTTTGATGAGGAGAATAATATATTTTGGGCAAAAAGATTAGAAGAAGCAGGAGTACATGTAATTTATGGTTTGGTTGGATTAAAAACTCACGCTAAAATGACAATGGTTGTGAGAAAGGAATCTGAAGGAGTTCAAAGATACGTTCATCTTAGCACGGGCAACTATAATAGTTCAACAGCAAAACTTTATACTGATTTAGGATTTTTTACTGCTGATAAAGAAGTTGCTAAAGACGTTGCTGATATTTTTAATTTATTAACCGGTTACTCAAACCAAAAAGAATTTTCTAAACTTTTTGTTTCACCAATCAATACTCGAGATAAATTTCTTGAACTTATTGAAAAAGAAATTCAGAATAAAAAAAATGGTGGTGAAGGACATTTAATTTTTAAATTTAATTCGCTCGTTGATACCAAATTAATTTCTGCTCTTTATGAGGCTTCAAAGAATGGTGTAAAAATAGATTTGATAGTTAGAGGTATTTGTTGCTTGAAACCTCAAGTACCTGGATTAAGCGAAAACATCAAGGTTCGCAGTATAATTGGCAGATTCTTAGAACATAGCAGAATTTATTATTTCTATAATAATGGAAAAGAAGAATTATATTTAAGCAGTGCTGATTTAATGCAACGAAATTTAGACAGACGAGTTGAAGATACTTTCCCTATTGAAGATGAAACTATTAAGCAAACAATTATTAATTCTATTTTAAAGTTATTCTTAATGGATAATGTTAAAGCCAGATCATTGCAACCTGATGGGAAATATATTCTAGAAATAATTAAAAAAGGCGAAGAGATTATATCCGTTCAAGAATTATTTATGAAAAGTAAATTAAATGGTTTAGATAAATCTATTAAACAAAAAGTATTGAATTAGCTTCAAGGATAAAATTTCTTTCATAACTTACTATTCCAGCTTATACCAATAGCTATGTAGTTCATTTTAGTGTTAATGCCAGTGCCAAATGAAAAGTCAAATTGCAAATTACGTTTTAGTAAGTATGTAAGTCCACAATCAAATTTGCTAATATGTTTTTTATCATCAAGTTCTCCATACGTTTCCAAATAAACTCCTACTTGTTCATAAATTGCAAATGCAGTTGCTAATGAATAAGTGATTGCTGAGTTTTCTCTACTGAAATAATCATATCCTAAATTATAACCTACATCTATAGATTTACTTAAAACATGAGAAATAGATAATTTATTTATCGATCCATATTTTTCATTACTAAAATTACTTGAACCAGTTGGTATTACTAGGTGAGATAAGAATGCAACTTCAGCATTCACATCATTACTTTGGAAAATTTGTACTTTTGCTCCAACTTCTAAATCACTAAATCCTGATGAGATAATTTTTCTATCATTGATTACAATTTCACTATTTTCAAATTGATTTAAAATTCTAATTTCAAATCCACTTGTTAAACCATACCGAAAAAGAGTTGAAGGGAATAAAATTTGTTTATTTATAATAGAATTCTCTTCTGTTTCTCCAATTAATATTCCACTTTCAATTTGCAAACTATTTGCTAAAACTGTTGAGGACGATTCTGTTTGGTCTGGTCTATCTGTAACTAAATCTTGAGCTATTATGTTTAATGAAAGAGTTAAGAATAGAATAAAGGTATATAATTGTTTCGTCATTATGTTTCTTCTGTTTAAGAGTTTTGAATACTTATTTTTTATATTTTTTAAAGTCTAACTTGTTCCAAAATGGTTTCTGATGAATAAATAATCTATCCTTGCGAAGATTGTACCTTACTTTGTGATAATCTATTATTAAACAGACGGTAATAGATCGATATATAAGATCTCAGACTAAAGTCTGCTGTCATTCCGGTTTGCGGTCTTGTCAAGTAAAAATGTTGCCAAACCGGAATGAATTATTTTTCTCAATTAATTACCTTAGGGTTAAGAAGAGATCCAAATAACTCGACAAATCGCCATGTTTAACATAGGACGTTGAGTTCACAAGGAGAAAAGTAATTTTTATCTTGATGTAGTTGATTTTTCTATTTCACTTAAGCAAATAAAAACCAAACTTGGGCAACAAGAAAACAAACTACTAATCCTAGAACGACAGGAAATAGTGAAGCAAACCAAGTCCACTTAGCACTTCCGGTTTCTTTGTAAATTGTATAAATTGTTGTTGAACAAGGGTTGTGGATTAAGCTAAACAACATTAAGTTAACTGCTGTAAGTACTGTCCAACCACCTGCTCTTAAAATATCACCAGTTGCTTTTATTGATTCAAGCTCGAACATTACACCAGTTCCTTCTCCTGCATCAACAATACCAGCACTCATAACTGTAAGCATTAGTATAGTGGGGATTACAATTTCATTTGCTGGAATAGCAATAATATATGCTAATAAAATGACTCCATTAAGTCCAATAAATAAAGCAAATGGATCAGTACTATTTATAAAATGTTCCGCAATTGAGAGATCACCAATATTCACATTTGCCACAAACCAAATTGCCATTCCAGCTGGTATTGCAAAAACAATAGCACGCCAAAGGACAAAAATTGTTCTATCAATTAATGATGTATAAAGTGTTTGTAAAACTCTTGGTGGTCTGTAAGGTGGAAGTTCAAGACTGAATGAAGACGCTTCCCCCTTTAATAAAGTTTTTGACAATCCCCATGAGAAAACAAGGCTCAAAACAATTCCTAAAACGGCTATCCCAACAACTGCTCCGGCTGAAGCCAATCCAGCTAAATGAGAAGGTACCAAACTACCAATAAATATAGATGCAATAATAATTTGAGTTGGCCATCTTCCATTACACAATGAGAAATTATTTGTAATAATTGCTATTAATCTTTCACGCGGACTATCAATAACACGGGCAGCAACAACTCCGGCAGCATTACAACCAAACCCCATACTCATAGTTAAAGCTTGTTTGCCATGTGCTCCAGCTTTCTGAAATAGTTTATCCATGTTGAAAGCGACTCTAGGCAAATAGCCAAAATCTTCTAGCAAAGTAAACAAAGGGAAAAATATTGCCATTGGAGGAAGCATAACACTTATAACCCAAGCCATTGCCATATACGCACCGTCAATTAAAAATCCATCAATAAACCATGGAATACCTAAAGATGCCGAAAAACTTTTTAACATAGGATGAAACTGACCAATTAATAAATCAGCTAACATTGCGGATGGTACGTTCGCACCTTCTATTGTTAACCAGAAAACAACCGCTAGCATAAAAAACATTATGGGGAAACCAAGCCATCTACTTGTAACAATTTTATCAAGTGAAACTTCCCAACCAGTTCTTTTTACATCAGAATCACTTGTTACAACTTTACTAGAAATTAAGGATGCATCTAAAAATATAGATTCAATAATTGAGTCATGTAAATTTTCACCAAGTTCCCATCGATGTGTATCAGCAATGGTTATTACTCTTTCTCTTTCGTTTTTTTCAACCGTTGTATCACTCATAATTGAGCCTCACTTATAAGGTTTGAACTACCAACAGAAATATTTCCTACTTCTCCATTCCTAACTGAGTCTATAATTGTCTGGTCTCCTTCTAGCAAACGTAGAGCTACCCATCTTTCGTTAGTTAAATCCGGGAAAACATTTTTCAGCTCATTACTTAACTCTTTGATTGTATTATTCATTTTCTTAGAATAACTTTCAATTCTGTGAGGTTTACAAATGTATTCACCAGTTGCAACTTGATGTACATATTTTAAGAGTTCTTCCATCCCAACTTTAGTTCTTGCTGCTGTTGGTACAACGGGAATTCCTAATTGTTTTGAAAGTTCCCTTACATTTATTTTTATTTTTTTTCGCTCTGCTTCGTCAATTAAATTTAAACTTAGTACAGCTCTATCAGTAATTTCTAAAATTTGTAAAACTAAGTTTAGGTTACGTTCCAACTTTGTTGAATCAACCACAATTATAGTTACATCTGGCTGACCAAAAAGTATAAAGTTTCTTGCAACTTCCTCATCAGTACTTGTAGAAAGTAAGGAGTATGTTCCAGGTAAATCAACAAGCTTAAATTTATTATCACTAAACTTAAATCCACCTTCTGCACGAGAAACAGTCTTACCTGGCCAATTACCTGTATGTTGTCTAAGTCCGGTAAGATTATTAAAGATTGTACTTTTCCCAGTATTTGGGTTTCCAGCAAGTGCAACAACATAATCAAAACCGTCCATATCAACACCAAGCTTCACAAGGTTATCAAGATTATGCACCGGACACGTTTCACAATTTGTATTCATTTTATTCATTCTCTTAAACTTACTTTATGTTCTGATGTAAATTAATTCTGCTTGCTTTTTTCTTAGTGCAACAATAGTATCTTTAACCAAATATCCAACAGGATCTTGCATTGGACTTTTCATAAGTATTGAAATTTTTGCACCAGGTAAAATTCCAAAATCTAATAGTCTTCTTCTCTGTTGTCCTCTTATCATAGGTGAAATTTTTAATACCTCTGCATCTTCACCAGATTTAAGATCAACTAAACTTTTTAGTTTTTCATTAACAAATTTTGGTTCTGGTAAACTCTGAACGGTGATTCCGGTAGCAAGTAATGGTGCAACAACCCTTTCTTCTCCATCCATTGCTATTTTTATTCTTTCCGAATTTGTATCAATCACTTGAATAACTTTCCCAGGATAAAAACCTTGAGCTAACAATTGAGTATAAATTGCTTTAGGTTCATCTTCAATATGGATTATCCTTATAATTTCACCAACCTGCAATTCATTTAAATGCTTCCCTTTGTTTTCCGGAACTGTCCCCTCATGAGTTGGAATTGGATCACCATGTGGATCATATTTAGGGTTACCCATTTTTGCAGCAAGTTTGTTAGCTTCGTCAGTACTAAGCTCATGTTCAACTAACTCTGCTTCCTCATGCCAATCAAGTTCACTGTATCCGGTTTCTTCAGCAAGATAATTTTCCCACAATCGGTGAATTCGGATAACTCGTAATGCATAAGATCGTCCATCGGAGGTTAGTGTTATTATTTGATTATCAAAATTGATTAATTTTAATTCTTCTAATTCATCAATTACTTTTGCAGAATTATCTGGAGTGATATTTAAGTTTCCAGCTATACTATTTAGCGTTGTAGAAAGACTCCGATATTCATAATCATAAATATGCTTTAGTGCATCTTCTATTAAAACACGTTTAGTACTTACAAGTCCCCGTTTATATCTAGGATAAATACCTATCTTAGGCCAGAAAAATATTAGAAGTACAATTACTATAATAAAAAATATTGTTAAAGCAGCAATAGGATTAATTTCTACCATAATAGTTATCCTTTTACCTTCGTTAGAAATATATTATTAACAAGTTTCTCACTTAATGAATGGGAAATACCACCGACTTCTATAATTACAGATCCATCAAATTCTAATTTATTTAATACACTAATTTCTTTATTAAGTTTGATATTTATTTGCGATAAATATTTAATTAGGTCTTTATTTCTATCATTTACTCTAGCCACTTTATAAATATTTCCTATTTTACATTCTTGCATTGGAATATCATTTATTACAGATCTATAGTTTCCGTTCTTACTTGGAATTGGTTCTCCATGTGGATCTAATTGTGGATAATCTAAATGTTCATCAATTTTATCAATTAAAAACTGTGATGTGCTATGCTCTAATGTTTCAGCTTCACAATGTACTTCTTCCCAACTGAGCCCTAAGGTATTGACTAAAAACAGTTCCCAAAGTCTGTGCTTTCTAATAACATCAAGTGCAAGCTTTTTTCCTTTGAGTAATATCTTAATTCCCTTATATCTTTGATAATTAACATATCCTTGCAAAGCCAATTTTTTTGCCATTTCAGAAATAGCTGCTTTTGAAACATTTAACTCAATTGCCAATTCAGAAGATGACACAATTTTGCCGTTGCCTTCAGCCAATTTAAAAATAGCCTTCAAATAATTTTCTTTAGATATAGTTGCCATAATTCTTCTTTTGTATGAAATAAAGTTAAGTAATCTTAACTTTATTATCAAGTATAATGTAATTTATTTTTAATCTTAGTGAATTTCTGAACTTATCATAATTCCTACCTCTTATCCTCTTGGTTCTAAAAATGTATATAGTTAAATTTACATAACTAATTTATTAACATTAATTTTATAGAAAGAAAATATTATGAGTGATACTTTAAAAGATCAAATAGGTACTGTGGCACCTAAAATTTTACCAAATGTTAAACACACAATTGCTGTTGCAAGTGGAAAAGGCGGAGTTGGTAAAAGTACTGTTTCCGTAAATCTTGCTTTAGCACTATCAAAACTTGGGTATAAAGTAGGCTTAATCGATGCGGATATTTATGGACCAAGTATTCCTTTAATGATGGGTGTTAATGGAAAACCTCAAATTTATCAAGAAGAAGGTACAAATAAAATGATGCCTTTGGAAAATTATGGAATTAAAATGATGTCAATTGGTTTTTTAATTGACGAAGATAATCCAGTTATTTGGCGTGGACCAATGGCAAGTGGTGCTTTAAAACAATTTATGTCCGATGTAAACTGGGAAGAGCTTGACTATTTAATTTATGACCTTCCTCCCGGAACTGGAGATATTGTTTTAACACTTGTTCAAACAATTCCGTTAAGTGGTGCTGTTATTGTTACAACTCCTCAAGAAGTATCTTTAATTGATGCGAAAAAAGGATTAAAGATGTTTGAAAAAGTAAATGTAACTGTTCATGGTATTGTAGAAAACATGAGTTATTTTATAGCTCCCGATACTAAAAAACGATATGATATTTTTGGAACCGGTGGTGGAGAAAGATTAGCTGCTGAATTAAAAACTAATTTCCTTGGGGGAATTCCTTTAGATCCAAGAATTAGAGAAGGTGGAGATAGTGGAAAACCTATTCTTCATGATTTACCAGAAATTGATGAGTCGAAAAAAATATTAGCAATTGCTGAAAAACTAGTTGAATATGTTAATGCAAAAGAATCTCAAAGTTCTGATATAGAAATTGAATTATAGAGAATTATCTATACAAATTAAGAAAGCTTTAATTCCGGTATTTTAGTTGCTGGACTTTAAGCTTTTGAATTATTCAATAATATTTTGTTTTAGTAAATGATAGAAAGAAAAAAAGTTGAAATTGCTCTTGATACTATAAGACCTTATCTTCAAGAAGACGAAGGTGATATTGAGTTAGTTAATATAACTGAACAAGGAATTGTTGAAGTAAGACTTCTTGGATCTTGTGCAATCTGTCCAATGTCTACAATGACTTTACGTGCCGGAGTTGAGAAAGCATTAATGAATAAAATACCAGAAATTAAAAGAGTCGAATCAATAAATTAAAAATCTAATCTTTAGGAGAAACATGAGAAAGTATATTATAGCTGGGAACTGGAAAATGCAAAAGGATTTGTCAGAAGCAATTCAACTTGTGTCTGAACTTAAATCTGAATTAGCTAATAAAACATTAAATGCTGAAGTTGTTATTGCCCCACCGTATATTTCATTAGAGGCAATTAGTTCATTGATAAAAGATTCTGCAATTAAATTGAGTGCACAGAATATGCATATGGCTGATTCTGGAGCTTTCACTGGTGAAGTATCTGCACAAATGCTAAAAAGCGTTGGATGTGAATATGTTATTTTAGGTCACTCAGAACGTAGAACAATTTTTGGTGAATCTGATGATATGATAAATCAAAAGGTTAAGCAAGCATTTGCAAACGATTTAAATCCAATTTTATGTTGCGGTGAAACTTTAGAAGAACGTGAAAGTGGAACTACATTTAACATTATTGAAGGACAAATTAGAGCCGGATTAAAAGATTTAGATAATTCTCAAATAGAAAATACTGTAATTGCTTACGAACCAATTTGGGCAATTGGAACTGGCAAAACAGCTTCTCCAGAACAAGCTCAAGAAGTACATGCTTTTATCAGAGGATTACTTTCTGAAATAGCTAGTAAAGAAGTTGCTGACAATATTACAATTCAATACGGTGGAAGTGTTAAACCAGAAAATGCAAAGGAACTTTTATCTCAACCAGATATTGATGGAGCATTGGTTGGTGGTGCTTGTCTAAAAGCTGATTCATTTACTGGTATTATAACCAGCGTATAATTCCGCATTTATTATGAAAGAGGAATTTCTTAAAATTCCTCTTTTGCTTTTTAATCTCTTCAAGTTAAAAATTTCTACTTTTCATACACTGCATCAATTTAATACACTTTAGTTATACACCTATTTTCTACATGTGCTTGACAGCACAAATTTTAATTTCTTTTTCTTCTCATTGCTATCAGAGTTTGATAAAAAAAGGAGGTAGAAAATGTACTTCTCAATGAAAAGATTATTTTGGATAACATTTTTTGGAATATTTGGATTCGTAATATCGATTTCCATACTTATACTCAATAAATTAATTGGTTATAATATTTCAACAATATCTAGTGGAACTAGTTCTGATTTTAGTACTACTGTACTTTATATAATATCAAACAGAATAAATAACGAAGATTTATTAATTGCATTTTTTGGTTTTTTACTAGCAGCTTTACTTGTAACACTAAGCAGTAGAAGATACTACTAAATAACTATTGGAGAGAAAATTATGTTTAACGTACTTTTAGTAGAAGATAATAGCGGCACACAAATATTATTAAAAAATATTCTTAAAAGAAAATTCTATTGTAATGTATATACTGCAAAAGATGGACTTGAAGCATTAAAACTAATGCCAATAAGTAAACCAGACTTTATTTTATTAGACTATATGATGCCAAATATGGATGGTTACGAGTTCTTAAAAGAAATGCGACTAAGAAAGATGAATAAAGATGTTCCTGTAATAATAATTTCTGCTGTTAATGATAAAAATTCATTAAATAAAATTTTAGCTCTTGGTGTAAAAGATTATATCTTAAAGCCATTTAATATAGAAACTACATTAGAAAAAATTGCAAAAGTAATGAATGAAAGAAATAAAAATCTTTCATCAAATGTTAAAAATTTAGAATCAAGAGTAACGTTGTTGCAAAGACAAAATAAAACATTGAAAAAATTAGATGCAGAAACTTCTTTAATTGATAGGAAAATATTTTTGAATTAGTGTGAATTGTTAGTTGTGTTGTTTAAAAGTTCAAAAAAGAGGCACTAAAATTTAGTGCCTCTTTTTGGTTTAAATATTCAAAATATCTAGTTAATATAAAAGAATCTAAGAAGAAATAGTTGACTTCATAAAATCTCTATTCATTCTAGCAATATTAGAAACTGAAATTCCTTTTGGACATTCAGCTTCGCAAGCATAAGTATTTGTACAACTACCAAACCCTTCTTCATCCATCACTGTTACCATTGCGTCAACTCTATCATATCTTTCTGCTTGTCCTTGCGGCAATAATGCAAACTGAGAAACTTTTGCACTTACAAAAAGCATAGCAGATGAATTTTTGCAAGCTGCAACACAAGCTCCACAACCAATACATTCAGCAGCATCAAGAGATAAATTAGCAATTTCTTTTGAGATAGGAATTGCATTTGCATCAGGAGCACTGCCAGTGTTGAATGAAATATAACCACCAGCTTGCTGAATTTTATCAAACCCTTCTCTATCAACAGCTAAATCTTTAAGAATTGGGAAAGCAGTAGCTTTGAATGGTTCAAGATATAGAACTTCTCCATCAGAAAAATTACGCATGTGTAATTGACATGTTGCCGTTTTTGTTAATGGTCCATGAGGCCTTCCACTAATAACAAATCCACAAGTTCCACAAATTCCCTCACGGCAATCACTTTCAAAAGTTACAGGTATTTTGTCTTCTCTTTCAAGATTATTGTTAAGTTCATCTAGCACTTCTAAAATTGAATCATGAGGAGAAACTGAAACTTCAAATTTCTCAAAGTTACCTTTTTCAGTAGCGGAGTTTTGTCTCCAAATATTTAATGTTAAATTTATTTTTTTATCACTCATTATTTGTAACTCCTTGTAGCTAATTTAACAGATTCAAATTCAAGGTCTTCTTTGTGCAATTTCCATTTACCAGCTTTTTCAAATTCCCATGCAGATACATAGGCAAAATCTTCATCATTTCTAATTGCTTCACCTTCTTCAGTTTGGTGTTCTTCTCTAAAATGGGCACCACAAGATTCATCTCTATCTAAAGCATCAACTGCCATTAGTTCACCAAGCTCTAAGAAATCAGCTACTCTTCCGGCTCTTTCTAAATTTTGGTTAAACTCGTTTGGTTTACCTGTAACTTTAACATCAGTCCAAAATTCATCTCTTAATTCACTAATGTCTTTTATTACTTTTGTCAATCCTTTTTCATCACGAGACATACCAACTTTATCAATTAATAACTCACCAAGTTTTCTGTGAATTTCATCAACAGTTTGTTTTCCATTTATAGAAAGAAGTTTATTTGTACTTTCATCAACTGATGATTTAGCTTCTTTAAATTCCGGACCATTAACATCAACTTTCTCTGGTTTTTCACTTCCAAAATAATTACCAATAGCATAAGGTGTAACAAAATAACCATCTGCAAGTCCTTGCATTAAAGCACTTGCCCCAAGTCTGTTTGCACCATGATCAGAAAAATTCGCTTCTCCAGTTACAAACAATCCAGGGATGTTACTCATCAAATTATAATCAACCCATAAACCACCCATTGTATAATGCGGTGCAGGATAAATTTGCATCGGTACATTATACGGATTTTCGCCAGTTATGTTTTGGTACATGTCAAAAAGATTTCCATATCTTTCCTTTATTGTGTCTTGTCCAAGTCTGTTAATTGCATCTTCAAAATCAAGATAAACAGATCTTCCACCATTAACACCTTTGCCTTCATCACACGCATACTTTGCACTACGTGAAGAAATATCTCTTGGAGCAAGATTTCCAAATGCTGGGTATCTTCTTTCTAAATAATAATCTCTTTCATTTTCCGGAATATCTTTAACGGCTCTTTTCTCTCCAACAATATCCGGCACCCAAATTCTTCCATCGTTTCTTAAACTTTCACTCATTAGAACTAATTTAGATTGACCTTCACCGTGAACCGGCAAACATGTTGGATGAATTTGAGTATAACAAGGATTTGCAAATGTTGCACCTTTTTTATGTGCGCGCCAAGCAGCAGTAGCATTAGAGTTCATTGCACTTGTTGAAAGGAAGAAAACATTTGAGTAACCGCCAGTAGCAAGTACAACAGCTTGTGCAGCATAATTTTCTATTTCACCAGTTAATAAATTTCTAACTGTTATACCTTTTGCTTTATCATCAACAATAACAACATCAAGCATTTCACGTCTGTGAAACATTTCAACATTGCCGAGTTTTATTTGTCTATTTAACGAACTATAAGCACCCAACAATAATTGTTGACCAGTCTCTCCACGAGCATAAAAAGTTCTAGAAACTTGAGCACCACCAAATGAACGGTTAGCAAGAGTTCCACCATACTCACGTGCAAAAGGAACACCTTGTGCAACACACTGATCTATAATATTATTACTTACTTCAGCAAGTCTATATGTGTTAGCTTCACGAGATCTAAAGTCACCACCTTTTACAGTATCATAGAAAAGTCTATAAATTGAATCACCATCATTTTGATAATCCTTAGCAGCATTTATCCCACCTTGTGCTGCAATAGAATGAGCACGTCTAGATGAATCATGATAAGTGAATGCTTTTACTTTGTAACCTAATTCGCCCAGGGTTGCAGCAGCTCCAGCTCCAGCAAGACCTGTACCAACTACAATTATATCAAACTTTCTTTTGTTTGCCGGATTGACCAGCTTCATATTAAATTTATGATTTGTCCATTTATCAGCAACGTTACCATCTGGGACATTTGATTTTAAGTTTATCATTAGTTACCTCCCAATGAAGAAATGTAAAAGAATATGGGAACTGAAGCAAAACCTACAGCCATAACAATAGCGTAAATTGTGCCAATTTTTTCAATCAAAGGAGTATATTTTTTATGGTTTAATCCAAATGTTTGGAAGGCACTTTGAAATGCATGATTAAGATGAAAGCCTAACAAAAACATTACGATAACATAAAATAAAGCATAAAATGGATTAGCAAACCATTCTTCCAAAACTCCATAATAATCATGAGGTTTAGCATGACCCATACCAAAATTAAATGCGTTCCAGATTGTAGCAAGGTGTGTAATTAGAAAGATTAAAATTATACTTCCAGATAACACCATTGTTCTTGAGTAAACTGAACTATTTTCACTTGATGCATTTACAGCATACTTACCAGAAGCAGCTTTCCTATTTTGAAACCATAACCTTAATCCATTATAAATATGGAAGAAAAAAATTAGTAACAAAATTACTTCAACTACCCTAACAAATGGTTTAACACTATCAAGCATTGCAACATTTGAATTAAAAACTTCTCTACCAGCGTACAACAAAATATTATTAATTAAGTGTACTACAAGAAAAAGAATTAAAGATAGTCCGGTTACAGCCATCACAATTTTTTTCCCGATTGACGAATTTAAGCTTTTTAAAAGCCAACCCATTTAACTGCCTCCTGAAATTAGTAATAGAATATTTTTTTGATTATATGAAATGGAGATAAAAGTAGAATTCAAAACAGACCTATTAGTAGAATTATGACCAGCTTAAAAATAGTTGAATTACTTGAAATTTCAAAAATATATTTATAGAATTACTAAACCATGCAACTTTTTTTGCGATTATTATTTAGATAAAACTGGAGAAATTATAACATGAAGTACAAAATTGAACCAACAAATGTAGAAAAAAAAATGCGTGAAGATGATTTTATCATTTCAAAAACTGATTTGAAAGGAAGAATCACATACTGCAATCGAATTTTTATGGAATTTGCAAAATATTCTGAAGATGAATTACTTGGCAAACCTCATAGCATAATCCGCCATCCAGATATGCCAAGAGCTGTTTTTAAACTATTGTGGGATACTGTTCAAGACAAAAAAGAAATTAATGCTTATGTAAAAAATTTATCTGCTGATGGTTCTTATTACTGGGTTTTTGCAAATATTACTCCGGTATTAGATGAAAATGGAGAAGTTGCCGGTTATTATTCAGCAAGAAGAAAACCGGATGATAAAGCTCTTGAAACCGTCAAAGGGCTATATTCAAAATTATTGCATGAAGAAACTTTAGGTGGTAAAAAAGATGGTATGGAAGCCTCCACTAAATTATTAAATAATATTTTAACCGAACAAGGTACTACTTATGAAGAATTTATTTTCAGCTTATAATAATAGCTCAATTAAAACAACTCTTACTCATAGATTTGCTTTAATTGGCGTTTTGACACTTTTGCTTTTAGTTCTCGGTGCAGTTAAACTTAACGAAGTTGAAACCGAAAGAGATAATTTTAAGAAACAATATTCTGAGTTACTACAACAAACAAAAAATGCTGACACAAGTGCAAGTGTTGAAGATTTAACAACACAAAGTAGTTTGCTATTAACAATTTCTATGTGGAGTGTATTTGGTTTACTGATTCTTTCCGTAATTTTTATTCCTATTCAAATTTCTAAATACGTTACAGGTTCACTTGAAATTATCTCGCTTCATGTTAAAGAATTAACAAATGGTGCTTTTGTAAAACGAACTACTGGTATTAAACAAAAAGATGAGTTTGGAACTATTTGTTGGGACTTAAATGATGCAACTGATCAAATGGAAGCATTGCTTAAAGAAGTGGGAACAACAATAGAATATGTAACAGACAAAAAATATTTTAGGCCCACAATGAGTGCCGGACTCCATGGGACATATTCTACAACTGCAGAAAGTGTTGATAAAGCATTAAAAACTCAAAGTGCAGATCTTATAAAAGAAAAAGAATATTTAGAAAGTAATACAGTCAAAATTCTAGAAACTATGGAGTTATTTGCAAATGGTGATCTTACAGTAAATCTAGTTCCTGAAAATAGAGAAGACATAATAGGGCGACTGTTCTTAGGGTTCAACAAAGCTGTAAACAACATAACTGGAATAGTAAATATTCTAAACGAAACTATTCAATCAACAACCGCTGCAAGTTTAGATATATCTGCAAGCTCTGAACAAATGGCTTCAAATGCCCAAGAACAAAGTACACAAACATTAGATATTACAAGTGCCATTGAAGAAATGACAAAAACAATTATTGCTACTACAGAAAATTCTACAAATGCTGCAACTTCTGCTCAAGATGCTGAAACTCTTGCTATAGAAGGTGGAAAGGTTGTTAATGCATCTGTTATGGGAATGGAAAAAGTAGCTGGTATTGTTGAAGATGCGGCAGTTAAAGTTACAGAATTAGGAAAAAACAACGAACAAATTGGTGGAATAATAGGTGTTATAAATGACATTGCAGATCAAACAAATTTACTTGCCCTTAATGCTGCAATTGAAGCTGCAAGAGCTGGAGAACATGGAAGAGGTTTTGCAGTAGTTGCAGATGAAGTTAGAAAACTTTCTCAAAGAACTACACAAGCTACAAAAGAGATTTCTTCAGTAATTAATCATATTCAATCTGATGTTGATAAAGTTGTCTTATCTATTAATAATGGAAACAAAGAAGTCCAAGCGGGGAAGGAACTTTCACAGAAAGTTGAAGAAGTAATGAACAGTTTTATTGAATCAGTTAACGTTGTAACAGATAACATAAACCAAGTAGCAACTGCAAGTGAAGAACAATCTTCTGCAGCTGAACAAGTTGAACAAAACATAGCTATAATTAATAATGTTTCATCTGAATCGGCAATTGGTTTGCAACAAATAGCAAACGCAACAACTGATTTAGAACAGTTAATAGAAACACTTAACGGAGCTATTGCAAATTTCCACATGGGTGACAATTCTCAAAACTTTGGAAACGAGTATTCAGCCGAACACAATTTTCAAGAACAAAACGAAATGGTAAATTCTTAAAATTATTAAACTAAGGTTTGAAAAAAATGAGCTCAATTAAATTAAAAGTATATGTGCCAATGCTTACTCTTCTTCTCTTTATAGTTGCTGGTGTATTTTATACTATTAGCTTTTTGAATGTACAAGCAAGTAGTGGCAGTGTTATAAATATTGCCGGCAGACAAAGAATGCTAACGCAAAAAATGTCAAAAGAAGCACTTGGAGTTTTAAATGGAATTCAAAAACCCGAAACTCTAAAGGGTACGTCAGAACTTTTTCAAACATCACTTAGCGGTTTAATTTATGGAGATGAAAAATTACATCTTCCACCCGTATCAAATGAAACAATAAAAACACAATTGCTAAAAGTAAAGAGTTTATGGGAACCATTTCTAAGTTCAATTAATACAATTGCTCAGAACAATAACAATCCAAGTGAAATAGAAAAAGCAAAAATCTACATCAATAAAAACAATGTTACACTTTTAACAGAAATGAATAAAGCTGTTAAAATGTTTGAAGTAGACTCCGCTGAAAAAGTCGCGTCTTTAAAAACACTATTTTATATTATTCTGCTTATTGGATCATTAATTGTTGTCGTTAGTTTAATAATTATCAATTCGCAAATATTCAAACCAATGAATACTGTTATGCAAAGTGCAAATAGAATTGGAGCAATTAAAAACTTAGCATACGAAAAGAACAATGGAAATAATTTAATAACCGAGATTAAGAACAATCAATTATTTGAACAATTTGCTAATTCAATTAATTCTATACTTAAGAAAATCCAATACCAATCAGAATTACTAAATAACCTTCCAACACCAGTATTATCAATGGATAAACAATTTAATATTACATACATCAATAAAATTGGAGCTACTCTAACTGGGAAAAGTCAAGAAGAGTTAACTGGATTAAAATGTTATGACCAAATGAAAACTCATGATTGTCAAACTTCAAGTTGTGCTTGTGATTTAGCAATGAAAAATGACAAATTGGTTAGCTCAGAAACTGTAGCAAATCCTGGTAATAATAATGATTTACCAATTTACTATACTGGTAAACCAACCAGAGATAGTGATGGTAATATTAATGGAGCAGTAGAATTTATAGCTGACTTAACTCCAACAAAGGAAAAAGAGAATTACTTGGATTTAAGTGTGCAAAAAATTCTTTCTTCAATGGAGAAAATTGCGACTGGCGATTTAACAGTTCAACTAAAGTCTGAAGGTAAAAGTGAACTTATTGACAGCTTATTCTTGAGCATAAATAAGACAACAACAAATTTAAGAAATACAATACTTCAAATTTATGAGGCAGTTGATTCAACACAAAATGTTAGTACTCAAATAGCGGCAAGTGTTGAAGAAATGGGTGCTGGAGCTGAAGAACAAAATAATCAAACTCAAGCTATTGCAACGTCAATGGATGAAATGACAAGAACAGTTATTGAAACAACAGATAATACAAATTCAGCTGCAGAATCTGCAAATCAGGCCGGTAAGTTAGCTGAAGACGGTGGAAGGGTTGTAAATGAAACAGTTGATGGTATTGAAAAGATTGCTACCATTGTACAAAAAGCATCTGGTAAAATAATTGAACTTGGAAACAATAGTGATAAAATTGGTGAAATTGTTCAAGTGATAAATGAGATAGCTGAACAAACAAATTTACTAGCACTAAACGCAGCAATAGAAGCAGCTCGTGCCGGTGAACATGGAAGAGGTTTTGCAGTTGTTGCTGATGAAGTTAGAAAACTTTCTGAGCGAACAAGTGGAGCAACACAAGAAATTGCAAATATGATTGAGCATATACAAAGTGACACTCAATACGCTGTAACATCTATAAATGAGGGCAATGAAGAAGTACAGAAAGGTAAAGAGTTAGCTCAAAAAGCTGGTTCTGCAATTTTAAATATAGTTAACACTACTAATAAAGTTGTTGACGAAATAACACAAGTAGCCACTGCAAGTGAAGAACAATCTACTACATCAGAGCAAATTTCACAAAATATTGAGATGATAAATAATGTTGCTTCAGAAACTCTAATTGGAATACAACAAGTTGCCGGAGCTACAAGTGAATTAAACGAAATGACTGAAAATTTACAAAATATAATTAATCAGTTTAATGTTGGTAACGGAAACACAAACCATTATGGAGAGATTCACCAAGCAAAAAATCAATATGAAGATCTAACTGTTTGATAAATAGAATAATTTATAGAACATTATGTTAAAGGTTCTTGATCACTGAGAATTATGTTTTGAATTGGCTAATTAACTCATATAAGATCTTGAAGTTTAACTCAAATAGTACTGTGGATTTTCGATAGTAGTAAAATAAAAACACCTAATGTAATAGGAAAAATGGGAAGAAGTATTATGAAAAAATTATGGGGTAACCTTAGCATAAGTAAAAAAATTACTTTACCAGTTCTTGTAATGGCAATTGTTACCATGGCAATTACTTATTCATTTTTTACTGATATGCTCCATCAATCAGAGGAACATTCTTTGGTTGAGAAAGCAAGAGCTTTAACCTTACAGGCAGAAGCAGTTAGAGAATATACGGCTGCTCAGAGAAAGAAAAATGTGTTCAAAACAGAGTTTGAAAACCTAGATGATTTACTTACAACAATTCCAATATTTTCTGCTATAACTGTAACTAAGAATAAAGCAGCAGAAATGGATATGGAATTTAAAGTACCAAAAGTAAGTCCAAGAAATAAAAAAAATAAACCAGATGAATATGAACTTGCTGTTTTAAATAAAATTAAATCTGAAAATCTAACCGAGTATTGGGAGGTAGATAAATCAACAGATAAGTTGAGATATTTCAAACCCATTAAATTGACTGAAGGATGTTTAAGTTGTCATGGTGATCCTAAAAATTCTTTCGCTAATTGGGGAAGAACAGATGGGAAAGATATTTCTGGGGCAAAAATGGAAGGTTGGAAGGCAGGCGAAATACATGGTGCTTACGAACTTATGATGGATATGGCACCAGTTCATGCAGCTGTTTTTGATAAATCAATTATTGTTGCAGTAATTACATTTGTTACCGGCTTGTTCTTAGTTGGCATAGTTTTGCTAGTGGCAAACAGAATAAGTAAACCA
>Ga0209633_10001976_pt1 | contig 20314 bp, 16 predicted proteins | sample Cruoilmetagenom1_FD_187290 | JGI IMG/M metagenome (GOLD analysis project Ga0209633, IMG submission 187290) | Oil polluted marine microbial communities from Coal Oil Point, Santa Barbara, California, USA - Sample 1 (SPAdes) (version 2) | ecosystem: Environmental > Aquatic > Marine > Oil seeps ... | reverse complement strand
AAATAAATACTTTATTTTGGATAAACTATCCTGTAGCATTGAACCTTTCCTCCTTGTTTTGGTATTGTTCATTAATTTTCCTTTAATCATATACATACATCCTCCTTTTAATTTTTACAGTCTAATCGACTTTGTTAATCATATGAAGAAGGATGCCGCACCTTCTATAGATTTATCTATAGATTTATACGCTGCATCCGGTTTTATCTCTATTGCAACTTATTTTAACACAATATTTTAAAATAACACAACCCGCTTAAAATAAACTGGTTTTGTTTTCCCGGATTCGCAAAACCTGCTTTACTTCGTCCTTAACAGGATTTTCATTTTACTCCTCTTAAACCGTCTGGATTTAATTTTTAAAAGCTAGCACAACAGCCAATAGTTTCTACAATTTTTACAGGCTCTAAAATGATATTAATTATTTCATGTTTGAGCCCTTTGGATTTGGGATTTCATATGAAAACTGACTGGATATTTAAGAGATATATGCAATATATAATGCATATATTTAAACCAAGTATTTTAGCGCCGGGAACAATTCACTTAAAAAATCTGTTACAATTATTGAGGGTCTGGGGAGTTAAGCAAATATTTTGATTTCAGAACCACAAACAGAATCTCTAAATGAGGGGTCGACTCAGTTTACAAACTTTTATTTGATTGCTCCCTTATATAGTGCAATAATTATTACAAATTATAAGGAGAAAAGATTTTGACAAGATCTTCAACTATAGCAAAAAGAATCTTCGTAGTAGGGGCCATACTTTTTACTCTTGCTTATATTATATTCCTATCGCCAACTCTGGGCAATTTCGAACGAACCGCACAAGCTCAAAATCTCAACATAACGAATATCGTTATGCAGTATGTTAATCGATATTACGTCAATAAGCCCGCGATTGAACCGAAAAACATGTTGATCAAGGCATTGGGAAGACTTGAAAGGATTGTGGATGAAGTGCTTGTAGATTTCCCAGAGGGAGAGGACGGCCAAATAATTGAAGTTCAGGTTGTCAACGAAAAACAAACCTTTGACATGGGAGAAATACAGAATCTGGACGATGTAACAATAAAACTTGATCAAATCTTTGCGTTTATAACTCCCAACCTAACTTCCAAAGATCTCGAGATAAATGAATTAGAGTATGCGGTGTTAGATGAGATGCTAAAAACTCTTGATGCGCATTCAGGAATTATCACACCCCAGGTTTATAAGGAATTTATGATTGAGACTGAAGGCAGTTTCGGGGGACTTGGAATTGTTATAGGAATCAGAGATGGAGAACTTACAGTTATTTCTCCAATTGAAGGAACACCCGCATATAAGATTGGAATCAAACCTAATGACAGAATTGTCCAGATTGAAGATGAGTCGACCGTGAATATGTCTCTTATCGAAGCCGTAAGCAAATTAAGGGGCCGCAAGGGAACCCAGGTAGCTATTCATATTGGCAGAGACAGTTTTCCCCAACCTAAAGAATTCAAGATAACACGAGATACAATAAAGATTGAAAGTGTTGAGGCGTTTGAGCTGGACGACGGAATCCGTTACGTGAGAATTAGAGATTTTCAAAAAAACACTTTGGACAGCATAGTTGAGAATCTTAAAAACGGCACGGAAAACCCTAAAGGAATGATACTGGACCTAAGGGGCAACCCGGGCGGTTTGTTAGATCAGGCAGAGAGAATATCAGACCTCTTCCTGACTGATGGAGTAATTGTAACGACAAAAGTAGGCAACTCCGCAAAGCGTTACCATGCAAATGACAAAGACCATCAATATGCCGGCAATGTAGTGGTACTAGTAGACGCCGGCAGCGCAAGTGCGTCTGAGATTGTTGCAGGCGCGTTAAAGAATAATGAGCGTGCAGTCATAATAGGAGAAAGAACCTTCGGGAAAGGGTCAGTGCAACAGATATTTGATTTACAAGACGGGGCGGCATTAAAACTGACAATAGCTCAATATCTGACTCCGGGTGATATTTCCATCCAGGATGTTGGCGTTACCCCGGACATTATTCTACATCCTACGACAATCACAGAAGACTCTATAATATTTAACTCAAACTTAGAGCCGCGGTTAAATAAACTAAATGGAAAATCCGACAAGCCGATTCAAGAGAATCGTGAGAACCCGATATATTCTATAACTTACCTTGAAAATATAGAAATTAATGAAGAGGGAGAGGAACCCACACCTGAAGAGGCTTTAACGAAAGAAGAAAAGAAAGAAAAGATTGAGAATGACTTTTACGTATCATTAGCCAGAGATATTATCCTTTCGTCAAAAGCTCCTTCCAGACAAGAAGCTCTAGACCAAATTCAAAAAGATATAAGCAAGATTACCAAGGACCAAGACAACAGGATTGTAAATCAGTGGGAGACATTGGGAGTGGACTGGTCTTACGGAGACAAAACATCTTCTAACCCATTAATAAACGTGAGAATAATTCCTCAAATTCCAGAAGGTAGAGCAGGAGAGGAAGTTAAAATCACCGTCGAAGTAGAAAACAACGGTCCTGAACCTCTATATAGATTAAGTGCAACTACTGAATCTAAAAACTTAATCGAGAACGGAAAAGAACTTATATTAGGGAAACTAAATCCGGGCGAGAAAAAAGTCTGGAGCACAAAAGTTGAAATACCCAAATGGGCATTAACAAGGGAAGATAAAGTGACGCTCAAATTCCGGGATGCTCACAAATCTACAATTCCCGATTATGACTTTAATGTTAAGATAAATGCGCTTCCTAGACCGCTTTATGCCTTTAATTATGAAATAGTTGATGATGGAAGATATGACTCAGTTGGAAACGGAAACGGGATCCCGGAGATAGGAGAAAAGATAGCACTTGTTATTAAGGTAAAAAATATTGGCGACGGCTCATCTGAAAAAACTGTCGTAAGCTTAAAGAACCTCTCGGGTGACAAAATATTTTTAGAGAAAGGAAGAACCGAGCTTGAGAACCTTGCTCCAGAAGAAACAAGAGAAACCAACTTCACTTTTAATGTAAAGAAATCCGAGTCTCCAATTGACCTCGAGATTCAAATCATAGATGAGATATTTAGAGACGGAATTACAAGCAGGGTATCGATACCTAATAATATAAAAGTATCGGACTATAGAGAAAACAAGCAGTATGTTTTATTAAAAGATGATAATACTCCAATTAGAGGTGGAGGATTTACAGAAGCTCCCATCATAGCGCTCTCTCAAAAAGGAACCGAGCTCAGAGCGGTGGGACAAAATAAGGATTGGATTAAAGTGAACTTAGATGAGAACCTGTTGGGCTGGATCAACAAAGACAAGGTTACAACATCACAAGACGCAGGCTCCGCTTTATCAAACCATCCTCTATTTCAAGAAACTTTTGAAGCTCCCCCCATTATTAACATTAAGGAGCTTCCGGCATCAACAACCTCTAATGTCATAAATCTTTATGGAGATATAAATGACCAGGATGGAATAGAGCTTGTCTCGGTTTTCTTAGGTAATGATAAAATTGCTTTACTGCCTTCGACAAAAACTAATGTCCCGGTATCTCTGGAGCTAACCCTTGATAAAGAAATTAATCTTATAACCGTTATAGCTAAGGACTCTAAGGGCCTTCTATCTAAACAAAGCTTTGTCGTGAGAAAAGAGGGTTGAAAAGGAAGCAGGCTTGATTGTTAAATTTATCCTCAGCCGCGGACTAACAGGGATATTCGTCGTATTTGTAGTCGTAACAATAACTTTTTTCCTATTAAGAATGCTTCCCGGCGGTCCATTTGACGAAGAAAAAGAACTCCCGGATCAAATCCGCAAAAACATAGAAGTAAAATACAACTTAAACGAACCTGCCTGGAAACAATACTTAATCTATTTAAAAGGCCTCTCTAAAGGAGATTTCGGGCCTTCATATAAATATGTAGACAGATCTGTTAACGACATAATAAAAGAGACGCTCCCTGTATCCATTGAGCTTGGAATTGTTGGACTTTTTGTTTCCATAGCCTTGGGCAGTCTTGTGGGAATACTGTCTGCAATAAAACCTAGGGGATTTTTTGATTTTTTTGCGGTATCTACAGCGACAGCCCTTGTATCAGTCCCAAGTTTTGTAATCGGGGCTGTACTCATCTATTTCTTTTCCGTTAAATTAAGATGGTTCCCGGCTGCACTTTGGGGAAGTCCAAGTCATATGGTGCTGCCGGCGCTAACACTTGCCGCCGGCCCCGCGGCCTATCTTGCCCGTCTGATACGTGCGAGTATGTTAGAAACTTCAGAAGCGCTATTTGTGAGAACAGCCCGCGCAAAGGGGCTTAGCAATTTTATAGTGGTTACAAAGCACATTCTGAGAAATGCCTTGATTCCGGTTGTCACTGTAATCGGACCAATAACGGCTTTTCTAATTACGGGATCATTTGTTGTAGAACACATTTTTGCTATCCCCGGAATAGGAAGGTTTTTTGTGCTAGCGGTTTCAAACAGGGACTACCCGCTCGTCATGGGAATCACAATCGTATATACGATCATACTTGTACTAGCCAACCTGACAGTAGATATATTGTATGTATACCTGGATCCCAGAATCAAATTTGACAAAGGCGGTATCCAGTAAATGAGGAATATCAAAATTATCATAGAGTATGAGGGAACAAATTACTTTGGATGGCAAAAACAACCCAAAGGACCGACAATACAAGAAACAATAGAAAATGCCCTGGAAAATATTACGGGAGAAAAGATCTTTCTTTCTGGATCGGGAAGAACCGACTCCGGCGTGCATGCCCGGGGGCAAGTTGCCAGTTTTAATACTGAAAGCAAGATCAAGGCCGCCAAACTCCAAATGGGTCTTAACTCAAGTCTCCCCAGGGATATAACAATAATAGATGCTCAAGACGTGGATAAAGATTTTCATGCTCAGTTTTCAGCAAAGAGCAAATTATATACTTATAATATACTTAACCGCACCCACCCCTCAGCTCTACTTAGAAAAAGATCGTGGTATGTGCCCCAACAGCTGGACATAGATCAAATGAAAAAAGCCGCTGAATTCCTCGTAGGCGAGCACGACTTTAAAGCATTTGCACAATCCGGAGCAGAGGTAAAAACAACCATCAGGACGGTTTTAAGCGTGGGAATTGAACAAGCAAATAAAGATATCCTGGAATTCAACATAGAAGCCACAGGGTTTCTCAAGAGAATGGTTAGGCTCGCGGTAGGAACCCTAGTGCAGGTAGGCAAGGGAAGAATCACTCCTTTAGACTTCTCTGAAATCCTTGATTCCGGGGAGAAAACCAAGTTCGTATACGCTGCCCCTGCACACGGGCTTTACCTAGAAGAGGTAAGGTACTGAAATTAGGTATAATCTGAGTCTCATACAAACTGCAAATTTATCCGAGGTGAAAAAATGAAATACATAAGATACGAAGTTAAAGATAAAGTTGAAAAGTATGGCGTGCTTGAAGGAGATGTAATTAGGGAGATAGAGTGGGACCTGTTTGGAGACTACATGCCGACGGATATAACACAGAGTATTGATGAAGTTAAAATACTCCCACCCTGCACTCCAACCAAAATAGTATGCGTAGGATTAAACTACAAGGATCACGCCGAGGAAATGAACAAAGATCTACCTGAAGATCCCAGACTTTTTATTAAGCCCAACACTGCAATTATAGGACATGGAGATACTGTTGTATATCCCGATCATATGTCCTCCAGGGTTGACTATGAGGGAGAGCTGGCAGTTGTGATGGGAAAAAGAGCAAAGGGGATCAATGTGGATCAGGCGCTTGACTATGTATTCGGATATACATGTCTAAATGACGTCACCGCCAGAGATCTCACAGCAAAGGACCTACAATACACAAGGGGTAAAGGGTTTGACACATTCGCGCCTTTCGGCCCCGTTATAGAGACCGAGCTTGATCCCTCTAATTTACATATAGCTACATATTTAAACGGAGAAATAAAACAAAGCTCAAACACATCCATGCTGATCTTTAAGGTTCCTCAATTGATAAGCTTTATTTCAAACGTTATGACGCTTCTGCCGGGCGATATAATATCAACCGGGACTCCCTCTGGAATTGGTCCAATGGCAAAGGGTGATAAGGTAGAGGTTCATATAGAAGGTATCGGCATTCTAAGTAACTACATAGGATAAGATTAATTAAAAAAAGATATTAGTATGGAGCCTCTGTTTCATTTGCAGGATCGATCTTGCTTCCTTAACATCATCTTGACTATGTGGATTTCTTGTACTGCTCCCCTTTTATCCAGAAAGGTTTAAGTCGGATAATGGTCAGCGCCCGCTAGCGTACAATTTCTATATATATTAAGAGAGTCGGAGTAGCAATGGAGTTTGAAAGAGGGCAATGGAAGTTTGAAGAAATCGTTTGCCGGCGGGTGCTACCCGCAATAAAAAGGGAGCCGAAGCTCCCTTTTTTAGTATTTAAATTGTAGTGTTTTCAGACTTTAAGCAGTCGCTTTCCTTCTTCTGATAACCATAAATCCGACTATGCCCAATACTCCGGCCATTGTTATTAAGCCCCATTCGGAAAGGGTTGGTATATCGGCAGGTATCCGGTTGTTTGTATATGTACACGTGGCTGAACCGCCAACGAGACAGACCGCTATTAAAATTTCAGAATTTGCATTTTCAAAAGTTGATTCAATCGAAGTTTCATCACCAGATTCAAATGGTACTTCTGGTGGTAGAGGATCATTTAGGTCTATGTCCCTAAACAATGTTAAAGTAGCAGGATTCGCTCCGGTCGGTTCGCATACAATGTCATCAAACTCCCATCTCGGGGGTAAAAGCTCTGTGAGAAAAGTTGCCGATAGAAAGTGTACATTGAGAATCATTTCATCTGGTGGTGGGCCAGGATCACTCAGATCAAAATCATGTAAAGTTAGGTGGGGGTCAAAAAGAGATAGGGTTAATCCCAAGAAGGGAAACACGGTGCGAGAGCCAGGATTTGCAACTTTTACGACCGTTATTTCACATCCTAGACCACAATTCGAAGGCGTAGTTGGATCAGTATTATCACAAAAATAATCGGGATCAACTGTGCAATCAGCACTGCAACCATCTATTGCTGGAACGGCACCGTCGCCGTCATCACACTCCTCACCTTCTTGTAAAATTCCATCCGGCACAGTACCCGCACCAGTATCAATACATTGCGCATGGGATTGCTGAGATATAAAAAGCGGCAATATAAAAAGAAGCGAAATGATTAATAAAGTCGTATTCTTTTCGAGCAAATTTCTAAATAAATTGATATACATAGCCAGCCTCCTTTAATTAAAGCAGAATTATCAACATTATATTACTAAATGAGCCTTCGTGTCAACACTTTTTATATGTTCACTACCTATGAGACAAACAGTCGTATTGTCCACCCAAAATAGTCTAGCAGCGTTTATCTATCTTATTTCTACCAGGTTTTTAATAGGGATTGTATAACTATTCTCTTTACTCAGTCAAGGTAGTAGCTGTTAGTCCTTTATCACGGATTTAAAGATAACCACTTTCCCATAAGACACACTGTGGGTAAAATACGGAACACCTAAATCAATGAAAAAGGAGATATATATTGCCTAGAGTACTGGTACTTCCCGGAGACGGAATTGGAGTAGAAGTAACAAATGTGAGTCTGGATATATTAAATATTATAGGGGAAAAACATAATATCGACTTTGAGTTTGAAACTGAGTTGTTCGGGGGATCCTCAATTGACGAACATGGTGTGCCTATTACAGATGAGGTTATAGACAAAGCAAAAGCCTCAGACGCAGTTCTTATGGGGGCAGTGGGAGGTCCTAAATGGGAAAACCTGCCTCATGAGAACAAACCTGAAAGCGGTCTTCTTGCTTTAAGAAAAGAACTTGATGCATTTGCGAATTTAAGACCTGCCGTCGTATACCCCGCTCTTGCCGATGCCTCAACGCTAAAAAGAGAAGTTGTTGAGGGTGCGGATATCATGGTAGTAAGAGAACTTACGGGAGGTATCTATTTTGGCCGTCCTCGGGGTATTGAAAAACTGGACGATGGTCAGGAAAAGGGATTTAACACATTGAGTTATACAACAAAAGAGATTGAAAGAATAGCAAGGGTCGCCTTTGATATAGCGAGAAAAAGAAAGAAGAAGCTAACCTCTATTGATAAAGCAAACGTGCTTGAGGTTATGCAGTTTTGGAGAACAACAGTTACACAAATTGGGGAAACCGAATATCCTGATGTGGAGTTAGAGCACCTTTATGTAGATAACGCAGCTATGCAGTTAATAAGAAGACCTAAGAGCTTCGATGTGATGCTTGCGGGAAATATGTTTGGTGACATAATAAGTGATGAAGCAGCTCAGCTTACAGGATCTCTTGGAATGCTGCCCTCGGCCAGTATAGGAGAAGGCGCAATATATGAGCCTGTTCACGGAAGCGCCCCCGACATCGCCGGGCAAAACATGGCAAACCCAATTGCCATGATCCTAACATCCGCAATGATGCTAAAATATTCATTTGATCTAGATGAGCCTGCACGGGAAATAGAAGAAGCGGTGGAAAGAGTGCTTGAGAAAGGTTTTAGAACTGCCGATATATATCATGAAGGGATGACAAAATTGGGCTGCAAAGAAATGGGAGAGGAAATAGCCCGGGAAATTAAGGTCCAGAAAGAAACTCCATAATATAAATCGTGAATAAACAATTTAGCATTAATTCTGAAACTATATATTTGAGCCTCTTTAGCAACCGGAATTTCAGAACCCTTTTAAGCAAGATAGACTCCGGAGAAAAAATAATACCCCTCTCCGGTCTTCACGGTTCTTCCAAATATTATCTGGTTTCAGCCATCATAAGCGCTACTAAAAAACCTGTTCTTTTCCTGTCTCCTACAAGAAAGAAGGCAGAATCAGCATCAAACAATCTATCATTCTTTCTTCCGGACCCCCCTGCTGTTCTATTAAAAAAGGAGCCCGGGATAGGAGAGGCCCTCTTTTCATCAAAATCACAGTTTTTAAAAGAAAGGATTAACTGGCTCCATTGTGCCATGAGTGGACAGCCGGTAATCGCTGAAATAGGCGCTCTCTTTGAGAAAATAATGCCCAGGAAATCCTTTGATAACCTTGTCATACAAATCAATAAAGGAGATTTACTCTTAAGAGAAGAATTATTAATCCGTCTTGAGCAGACGGGATATGTGGAAACAGACTTTGTACAGGGTCGTGGGGAAAGAAGTGTAAGGGGCGCTATTATAGATATATTCTCCCCCGGACACAACCACCCGATAAGGCTTGAATTTATCGGAGATGAGGTGGGTTCAATAAGAATTTTCAATATAGAGAATCAAAAATCCACCGAGAAAATTGAAAACACTGTAATTTTACCGGCCAGCGGAATTGTACTGGATCAGAAATCTATTGAGAGGGCCGCGAAACACCTTAGATTAAAAGCAGAAGAAGATGGAATATCGGCTCGAAATAAACTCCAGGTCATCCAAGAAATTGAAAAAGGAGAGAGAATCCCCAATATGGAATGGCTTCTTCCTTCATTTTATCCAAAGTTAAGTTCAATATTTGATTACTTGCCCGCTGATACGTTAATAATCGAAGATGAACCCGAGGAGATCTCAAGCTCGGGTGAGACCTTTGTAGAATCTTTGCCGGAAACAGAGGCTATCTTAAAAAAACAGCTTAAAATTGCGCCCGGAATTGAAGAGCTTTTTTTTAAAGGAGAAGATGTTAAAAAGAGAGCTCGTACATTACAAAACATACACTTAAGGGATTTAGACGTATCTAGTAATAAAAACAAAACCATCAAGTTCAACGCAGAGCCAACATCAATCAAATCAGCCAATCAAGGGGACTCTCCTATAGACACGCTGTCAGAAAAAATAGAAGAATGCCAAAAAGACGGATATTCCCTACTCCTTGCTTTTAAAACACAAAACGAACAGGAGAAAATTCTGGATCTCCTAAAGGAGCGCGGTTACCAGAACATGGATTCGAGTCTGGGGAGTCTGTCCAAGGGGTTTAAATTCGAGGAAGCAAAGCTTGAGATACTAACCGAGGAAGAAATATTTGGGGAAAAGAAAGACAGGATTACATACAAAAAAGGAAAGGATGTCCCCTCGGCTTTTATTACTTCCTTTAGCGAACTTAAGCCGGGCGACTATATTGTGCATATAGAGTTTGGCATCGGAATATTTAGGAATCTTAGAAAGCTGAAGATCGGAGATATGGAAGGCGATTTTATACAATGCGAATATGCAGGCGGGGATAAAATATATGTACCGGTAGACAAGCTAAAGTTAGTACAGAGATATATAGGCGATGGCAAACCGCATAAAGTAGACAGACTTGGAAATCAAAGCTGGAATACCAGGGTTACAAAAGTAAGAAAAGCCGTAGAGAACGTAGCTGGTGAGCTTCTTGAACTCTACGCTCGTAGAAAAGCGGAAAAGGGGTTTAAATATTCAAAAAGAGATGAGACATACCGAGGGTTTGAGTTAGAGTTCGCCTACGAAGAAACCCCTGATCAGGAAGCCGCTATTGAAGACGTTATGCAGGATATGGAATCCTCAAGACCGATGGACAGGTTAATATGCGGAGATGTGGGTTTCGGCAAGACAGAAGTCGCTCTAAGGGCGGCATTTAAAGCGGCTATGGACGGAAAACAGGTGGCCTTTCTAGTACCCACTACGCTCCTTGCTGATCAGCACTATAAAACCGCTCTTAAAAGATTAAAGCCCTATCCAATTAATATCGATGTCCTCTCCAGATTTAAAACCGGCAAGTATGAAAAAGAGACGATGTTAAAACTACAAGAGGGCAAAGTAGATATTATTATTGGAACACACAAACTATTAAATGATAAAATAAAATTTAAAGATTTGGGACTTCTCATTGTTGATGAAGAGCACAGATTTGGAGTATCTCAAAAAGAGAAGCTTAAAAAAATTAAACATGGAGTTGACGTACTCTCGTTAAGCGCAACGCCTATTCCCAGAACCTTACAGCTTTCACTCGCTAAAATCAGGGACATCAGCCTGATAACAACCCCCCCCGAGGGCAGACAATCAATTGAGACATACGTATATAAATCAAGCTCAAATATTATTGCTGAATCTGTCTCTAAGGAAATAAAACGCGGCGGATCAGTATTTTTTATCCATAATCGGATACAGGATATCTACAGAGTGGCGGATCAGGTGCAAGAACTTGTGCCCAATGCCAATATAGAAGTTACACACGGAAGGATGAGAGAGAAACCCCTTGAGGAGAGTATCGGGAGATTTATTAAAGGCGACATAGACATACTGGTAACGACGGCGATTGTAGAATCAGGATTGGATATACCCAGAGCTAACACGATAATAATAGACAACGCTCATACATTTGGGCTTGCGGATTTATATCAATTAAGGGGCAGAGTCGGCAGATCACAGGAAAAAGCATACGCATATTTATTAATTCCCAGTACAAAACCCCTTACAGATGAGGCGAAGAGAAGACTTAAAGTAATATCAGAATTTAAAGAGCTTGGGTCAGGATTTAAACTTGCTCTCTCAGATCTTGAAATAAGGGGCGCGGGGCATCTCTTTGGTAATGAACAATCCGGACATATAGCCGATGTTGGCCTTGAACTCTACCTGGATATGCTAGAAGGTGCAGTCAAAAGACTTCAGGGTGAGGCTCAGGTGGAGGAGATTGAACCAGAGATCTCTATTAACTCGCCGGCCTTCATACCTGATGATTATATCTCTACTGACGCTGAGAGACTTCTCTTTTATAAGAGGTTATCCGCAATCAGCAGCAAGAAAGAAATCCTTGATATAAAAGTAGAGTTAACAGACCGATTCGGCGACATCCCTGAGCCTACCTCAAACCTCATAGAATTAATGGATTTAAAACTTATTATGAAACGATTATTTATTGAAAAAGCTGAGATTAGGAACCAAAGAACTGTTATAATATTTGCAGAACATGCGAAGTTTTATACCAGCTTCCCGCCTGAAGGAAAAATGGAAGTGTTTTATGAAAACAAAGATTCTGTCAACGAGACAAAGAATATATTGAAAGACCTACTCAAAATTGAGAAGGCAAAACAAAAGCCTCACTGACACTTGGACTGGAGAAAAGAATAGATGAGAATCTTAATCCTGATTTTAACAATCGGATTCGTTTTTGGCTGCAACAACTCTAATAATGAAACCAAAGAAGTATCTACAGATGAGATCATAGCCCAAATAGGCTCAGAGAAGATAACCAGAGACGACTTAGAACATGAACTCAACAAACTTTCATATAAACAAAAATCTATTTATAGCTCTTCTCCGGAAAAACTAAACGAATTTCTACAAACCCATATTAACGAAAAAGTTTTATATAATGAAGCTTTAAAAAGGGGATTTGAAAACAGGGACGATATTCAAGAGGAAATAGAGCGCTATAAGAAACAGCTCATAACAAGAACCTTCGGCAGAGAAATATTGGAGGAACTGGAATTAAGTAAAGATGATATCCGTATGCACTATGATCAAAACAACAAAGACTTTGAGCGTATAGAAATAAGTAAAATCTTTATAAAAATTGATCCCGAAAAGGATAATTCCGGTAAATCCGCACGAGCCAGAGCTGAGCTCGTTTCAAATAGAGTAAATGCCGGTGAGAGTTTTGAAGAGCTTGCCCTTGAGTACTCAGACGATACGGTTTCGAAAAAAAGGGGCGGTAAGGTAGGATATATTAATCGGGGCAAATTCCCTCAAGAGATAGATAATGAAATATTCGAGCTAAAAGAAGGAGAAATTACAAAACCGTTTGAAGTTGACGGCGGGTACCTTATAATTAAAGCGAATCAAGAACCTGGTTATCCCCCATACGGGCAGGTCGAGCGGACCATTCGTTCGGAATTAATTAACGAGAGACTCCTTGAGTACATAAATGACCTAAGGCAACAGTGGGAAGTCAGAATATATAAAGATAGATTACAGGAGATAACAAAAAGTGAACCTAAGGAAAAATAATCTTTTCAAAATTGCATTTGTATTATTTATCACAGCACTTATATCCACCCCGCTAATGGCTCAAGAAGTAATAGATAGAGTAGTCGCAATTGTTAATGATGATTTAATCACTTTATCAGAGTTAAGAGAAACCTCACTTAGTATTAACCCAGCTTCTAAACAGCAGGTAGATGAGAGAACGGTTTTAAATCAAATGATCGAATCAAAACTATTTGAGCAAGAGGCTAAGAGAAGAGGCATTACTGTAACTGAACAGGAGCTTGACGCGAGCATAGAACAGGTGAGGAGTAGATACAACATGAATGAGGACCAGATGGAAGAAGTCCTAAAGAAACAAAACCTCACGCCCGAATCTTTTAGAGAGCAATGGAGAATGCAAACCTTGGGCAATAAACTTCTTGAGTCTCAGTTAAAGAATAAAATCGTAGTAACTGATGACGAAATAGAGCAATATTACAAAGAGAATTATGGAGCTATCGAATATTCAGGCAACTTTTCAGGCGATACAGAAAAACCTCAAGAAGAAGTAGAGATTGCTCATATCTTAATATCACCGGATACTACTCCCAATGCCCAGGACAAAGCTATTGAAGTCGCGGAATTAGCAAAATCAGGAAAGGATTTCGCAAGCCTGGCAAGAGAATACTCTGATGACAGCTTTACAGCCGATAAAGGGGGCAACTTAGGCTCTTTCAAAAAAGGAGATTTAATAGAGCCTCTTGAAATTGCGGTAGAAAGAACCCCTGAAGGAAAGGTGTCAGGAGTTGTCCAAACACCTGCCGGATATCATATTATAAAGGTTCTAAATCGAACAAAACCAAGCAGCGATGAGAAAAAAGCGGATTCAGAGGATGAGACCTACATAAGTGACAGCGACAGAGAAGAAATAAGGCAAATACTCCACCGGGGAAAAGCGGAAAATCAGCTAAAAACATGGCTAGAAGGTGTAAGAGAAAAAGCCTATGTTGAAATAAAGCTATAGTTGGTCGCCGTATAGAAAAGAATAGAGAATCTCATCTAAAATTAGAAAAGTTTAAGTAGTAAGCCTTCTTACTAAATCTTGGTGCGAGGGATAGAGGTTAATCAAAGTCTCTCTATCTCCAATTTCATTATCAGCAAAATCAAATCCGGGAGCCATAGTGGTGCCCATGAGTGCAAATCCTCCCCCTTCCAACAAATAAGATCCCTGCCATGCTCCCTTGGGCACGAGAGCCTGAACACAGTGACCGGCCTCTATATCCTGTCCCAGAAGTATTGTGTTGACTGTGCCGTCAGGAAAAAGCTGCAGCATTAAGACCGGATCACCAAGATAAAAGTGAAATATTTCATCAGTCGGCAGCCGATGTAGCAATGATTTTGTATCAGGCGTAAGCAGATAGTAAATCGCGGTACTTAGGGATCTATCCGATTTGTATTGCTCCGGCAATGAAGATCCGGAAATCACTTGATCGGAGCGATGAGTTTCCACATAATATCCCCCCTCTTTAGGCAGCGGCTTCATATTGAGCATCTTAATTAGTTTTTCCGCAGTTAGCATTTAGACCCTCCTTATAGCAGGTTAATTAAAATAACCTCATTTTACCATTTTGAAAAAAATTATCTTGACTAACCAAAAAGCGTGACTAATTTCAAAGTGTAGGAAAAAATAGACATCACGGAGGTCAAAAAAATGAGATTAAAAGTTTGGGAACCATTTAGAGAGTTTAAACCGTTTTATAGAAATGTAGATAGACTGAATAACGAATTCGGAAAGGGTTATTATGGGGAAGCAACAGGCGAAGAAACCTGGTCCCCCAAGGTAGACATTTATGAAACTGATGGGAGCTTCGTATTAAACGCTGAGCTGCCTGGATTAAAAAAAGAGGAAATCAAGATCGATCTAAACGATAACACCCTTACATTAAAAGGTGAGAAGAAGTTTGAAGAGAAGGTCGAGAAGGAAAGCTATGTAAGAGTTGAAAGCAGTTATGGTAGTTTTGCCAGAAGCTTTACTCTTTCAGATAATGTGAACACCCAGAACATCACTGCCAATTATAAAGACGGCGTGCTTGAAGTAACTCTCCCAAAAAAGGAAGAGGTTAAGCCTAAAGAAATTAAAGTCGAGATTAATTAAGGTTCATTAGATAAGCGATCCCGCTCTGGGGTCGCTTATCTATTTTCTGCTATTTCCTTTATAAACCGAGCTTCTTTCTCAACACGCGGTCAATCGTCTTGTTCTGCTTCCAATAATCGCTTATTAACACTTTATTCCTTGTAGCTTTCGTTGTAAGAATCTTTGCTTCCTTTCCAAAACCGCTTACAGATGATTCTTCCCACGATATTATTTCATAGGGAAATGCTTTATTAAAAGTAATTTCCATAGTGCGTCCCGAATCATCATAAACTAGCTTATAATTCATAAGATTCGGATCATCAAAATCTTCCTGAAGCGATGCTTCGGCAATTTCAACCTCTAGCTCCCTATGAGTAAGTCTGGATGCCATAGCGGCGGGTATTATTTTTATTCTGCCTTGAGGAAGACTTTTCGGATCGAGCCTAATGCGTGCCCACAACTCATCTTCGAGGATTTCTTTCTGTAGATTAAACTCCCTGTCGCCCTCGGATTCAAAATATGAGAAGCTCCTCACTTCATAACCGTTACTATCTAGATTTAACTGAGTAAAGGTATTACCGCACCACTCCTGAGAAGAAGATGTAATCTTAAGAGTGTTAGGATATTTGTCGATATAGACAGGTGTAAAAACCGAGTCCATCATTGAGTAGCGATATATACCAGTATCAAACTTTTTAATCCTGTTGAGCTTGAGAACTTTAACGTCGTCCCCATCCGCATTTTGCGGGTCATCCAATTTCACCTGCTTTGATTTTGAAAAATCCTCTGTAACAAACACGTGAACAGCGTAGCCCGCGTGAAGCTCCCCGTAACGGGCCTGCTCAAGCTTGTAGCTCGTAATTTCTGCTTTTCCATCGTACCAGTAATCCTTGAATTCCTGAGAATCCACGATAGCGGAAGAATTGGCATGCTCCCGGGACTCACTCGCATAAAAAGGGAATATCGTCAAGAAACAAACAATTGTTATTAGAAATCTCACTCTTTTCATTTAAGAGCGCCTCCATGGCGGTAGATTTATACAAACTCTATATATTATGGATGAAATTTAAAGATATAAGATGCGCTGAGTATTAAAAAACATTAAGCACTAAAAAACAAGGGCAAGCTAGTGAAAAAAATTTCATCAGCTCGCCATTTGGAGGATGATGGCAAGTTTATATAAACTAAAATTATATAAAAAATCAGAAGTTAATTCTGCTATTTGAATTCCCAAACTGTTTCTAGAACTCAATTATAACCCCGCGTACAGTATAAACTAATTTAATATAATAATATAGCTCACATCGGCATTAATTTTTCTTGCCACTGTTTTTGATACAAAAGGAGCAAATATATAATGAAAAAAAGAATGATCTTATGGTAGGTTTATACGTCCATGAAAAAGATAATTAATAGCTGGGTACATATCCCGGGTCTTCACTGCGGCTCTGTTACACTCAGAGACGTAATGACATACTACGGATACAGATGGTCTGAAGCGATGTGTTTTGGAATTGGAGGAGGACTCGGTTTTTATTATTCTATAGAAGACAGCATAAGCCCATCGCATATGATATTTGTCAGAGGGCCTGCTATGGAAACAACTTTTCTAAGCCTATTAGGCCAACCAACATTATGGAAACATGCAGATGAAAGCGTCCTGGATACCGTGAAGTCATATATAGATAAAGACATTCCAGTCATAATTCAAACCGACATATATTATTTGGAATATTATAAGTCCTCTACACACTTTCCCGGGCATATAGTGTCTGTCTGGGGATATGACGACGATGCTAAGACAATGTTCGTAGCTGATAACCATTTAGAGGGGCTTCAAACAGTACCTTACGATGATTTTAGAGAGGGTATGTCCTCAAAAGATCCATCCAATCCTTTAGATAATAACTTCATCGACGTAAATTTTGATAAACCTATAAGACCCTTAACCGATATCATTCCTGAGGCAATTTGTGAAAACGCGAGAAAGATGTTAGATGGCTGTACGGGTGGAAGGGGTGAATCAGGGGTGCATAAAATAAAACTCTGGTCCGAGGATCTCCCAAATTGGAAAGATGCTCCTGACTGGAAATGGTGCTCAAGGTTTGGATATCAGGTAATAAAAAAAAGGGGAGTAGGGGGAGCCGGTTTTAGATGGATATATAGAGATTTTCTGTTAGAAGCGGAAGAGATGATTCCGTTCCTTAAGGAACTTAAGTTATCTAGGAAAATGGAGCGGATCGGGAGGAAATGGAGCGATATTGCACTGCTGCTGAAAGATATTAGCGAAAAAGAGGGTCCGGATACCGCGTTACTAAGCACAGCATCAAAAAAGGCATTTGAGCTGTGGGAGCTTGAAAGCGAATTCTACGGGGCGGCAATAGAAAAAATTAAACCGAGTTAACATATGAAACTTTTACTTTTTGATATAGACGGGACATTGCTACTGACCAACGGTGCGGGGACAAGGGCGGCAAACCGGGCATTTGAACAAATATACGGGATCAAAAATGCGATGAACCAGATCGATGCTGCGGGAAAAACCGACCCTTTAATCTTAAAAGAGATATTCTTGAACGAGTTGAATAGAGATTATGCTCAGCAAGAAGCTAGAGCACTGTATGATCACTATATCCCTTTCCTTGAAGAGGAGACCGGAAAAGCTGAGATTACAGTCATGCCGGGTGTCAGACAACTGCTTGAGAATCTAACCACTAGAGAAGATATGGTTCTCGGCGTCGCCACGGGGAATATAGAAGAAGGGGCATGGATCAAACTTAGAAGCGCCGGGTTAGATAAGCATTTTAAGTTTGGAGGATTTGGTTCTGACTCACATAGCAGGGAACATTTAATACTAAAAGCCCTGGACAGGGCAAAAGACCATACTGCTCACCCCACTGAATTTGAGAAAATATTCGTCATTGGGGACACCCCATATGACATAAATCACGGAAGGGCAGCGGGAGCCTTAACTGTTGGCGTTGCTACCGGGAGTTATTCCAGAGCACAGTTAGAAGAACACAATCCGGACCACTTGTTCGATGACCTAAATAATCTGCAAAGCGTGATTCGAATATTTGAATAGTTAATATAGGACTCTTCTCAATATCGAGCTTAAGCGCTCGTAATCATCCTTAAAATACCTTGAAAGGCTTTTACCCATCCTAACAATATATTCACTATCATCCTTCCTGACTGTGCTGGCATGATAGAGAGATGAAATCAGGAGATCATCAACGGGTACGTTGGATGACGACATAATTGTTCTTAAGAAGAAATCTTGTTCACTTAGCTCTTTCTTCTCTTTATCGGTACATTCATAGATAAAGGAATGGATGGGAGGCGGTAGAGGTGATAAAGTAAAATTGAGCTTTTTTGAATCCGTATGGGCTAGCGTTAGAACATGAAACTCGGTCTTTAAAAGCTCAAATATCTGAGGCTGCTCACGTTTTAACTCGTCCATGCTCATATCATACGCCGTAGGTCTTCTACCGGGCTCACTGCTTTGTGTAATAATCTCGTAAACCAGCCCATATACAACGGGGCTGGAATCCGTCTTTACAAAACTGCCGAAAGAAGGAGATTCGCCTACTCTTGGAGAATGGGCAACAAACCCTTTTGTACTCGATTCTATTACTTCACCAATATGATCCATTAGACACCCGGTACTCTTTTTGATAGACCTTTTCTGGAAATAGTTACATTAAAATCGGCTTTTACCATAGATTCTTTTATGAGATCGAAAAAGAAATTCCTATCTTTACCTTTTACAACAGCCTGCTCATGAGCCTCTGCTATCGCTACCGGATATCCCTTCCCTTTTTTGGCTTGATCGTAAACCAAAGTATGGGCCAGGGCAAGTAATTTATTATCTTCAGCCACCCATTTAGGGATTTCAACCCTTGCTATCTCCTCTCCTATATTTATATAGAAAAAATAAATATGGTGATCTCCATATGACTCTAAAATTCTAGATGAACTTCTAAATACTGCAGACCTCTCGCCCTGCTTTAAAACTCTAGAGAATAGGTTGTTGTCCGTTAAGCCCTCTACATGGGCACACGGAAGCTTTGGAAGCTCGGTATAGGGACACTGGTTACAATAGCTTACTTTTTCAGGACAAAGACCAAGCCTAAGAGCATTTATGACATCCGCGCTGCCGGGGGAACTAATATATCCAACTATAGGAACACGTCTACTCTTTAGTTCTTCCATAATATTTAGAAAAGGCTCTAATACCCCGCTCTTGAAATCAGACGGTGTACCTTCTAATCTCCAGAGGATAAGAGTCCCGTCTGAAATTGAAATTATATTTTCTCTACCGTTAGTCTCTTTTACCAGATCAAGAAGTCTCTCAAATTCCATGAGAGTTCGTCTATGTGAGATAACTTCACTATTTGCCGGTATTTTCTTCCCGTCCCAAAGAGTAAACCTGTCTTGTTCTTTATAAAAAAGGACAGGGTCAGAACTCAGATTAGCTCCGCTATTGTCTCCATAGTTTAATATGATCGAGCTTATATTTATTAAATAGCATGGTAGAGCTTCATGGCGGTCCGGGAAAATTTGAGATCCGTCTGAAGAGATGGCTGTATAATTTGAGGGTCGTTTGGGTAGAGGGGAGGTAGTATTCAGAGGTGATGAAATACCGGCTAGGAGCCATGAGGTCTTGCTTTTATCTACCTTCTGAGAAAGCTCTTCCCAGTTCTTAGATTTATTGTGCAATTCACTTTGGGCAAGTTTGATTTTCTCCCCAAATTCATCAACGAAGTGCCTTCTTTCCCCTAACATACCATCTATTTGCGACTTGATTAAGTGAAATTTAAGCACGGCAGATGAAAAGATAACACGCTTTAGGAAGGTTACAAACTAGATGGTTAGAATTACACCGTTTAACAATAAAAAAAGGCGGACTACCCATCTCAGGTTAGCCCACCTTACTATTTTCATTGATACTGATTGCGTTTTTTAGTTTTTAGAGCAGCTTACATCATGCCGCCGCCCATACCGCCCATACCAGGCATCATGCCGCCTACGGATGGCAGTCCAGGACCGCCGGCTGCAGGTTCAGCAGGTTCCGGCTTCTCAGCAATTAGGGCTTCTGTTGTTAGTAGCAGTCCCGCCACGCTTGATGCGTTCAGCATAGCGCTCCTTGTTACCTTGGCAGGGTCGATGATTCCGGCCGCTATCATGTCACAGTACTCAAGCTTGC